>Ga0082212_10012105_pt1 | contig 10886 bp, 7 predicted proteins | sample TergutNt197P3_FD_71548 | JGI IMG/M metagenome (GOLD analysis project Ga0082212, IMG submission 71548) | Neocapritermes taracua P3 segment gut microbial communities from Petit-Saut dam, French Guiana - Nt197 P3 | ecosystem: Host-associated > Arthropoda: Insects > Digestive system > Gut ...
CCATACGGCGGGACCAGTTTATCAGGACGGACGGCACAATGAAGAAGCTTTACTGCGTTCGTGCTACATTCGTTCACTTGAACTCGCTGTAAAGCATGGCTGCGAAAGCATCGCGTTTCCGCTTATATCAAGCGGCATATACGGCTATCCGAAAGCCGAGGCGCTCCGGGTCGCGACCGCGGCTATAAGAGACTTTTTAGAACAGCACGGCAGTGATGTGGAACATGACATGGTTGAATATGACATTGACGTGTCGCTTGTTGTGTTCGAATAGTGGTCGATAAGCTGATAGATCATTCCCTTCTTCTAGTGCGTTATTCAAACCATAACCCCATGTACGACTCATCTCCGAGAAATCGCATTAATTTTGGCACATTTCTCGAACTTAGTATAGTGGTCAAATCAATATTTTCCGCACAATTTCTTACGATAAACCCGCAAAAAAGACAATATATGCGAAGCAGACGATCAACGGCAAAGGACGGTGCTGATAATGGAGATAACGAAAATCTTTATCGCGACTCAACCGGATAACCTCAAAACTGACATTACAGAATTAGAAGTATTCATACATCGAATCAACAACTGCTATGTCAGCAGGGGTCATTTCTTCACTACAATCCTAAGCGAGAGCATAAGCGACGACGCAACCGGCGAAACAGTGATCGCGGACTGCGCCCTCGCTTTCTTTTTGACGAGGCCCGGCTCAGAATTACCGGAAACTTACAAAACCGCGCTCAACAGCTACAACAAAACCGGAAAGCCGAAAATCTCCGTCTACATCAAAAACACAGGAACTGAAAAACCGTCGCCCCCGTCCACTATTGACTATTCTCTGATCTCCAGCAACTACACGCATCCCGACACCCTGAAACTCGCTATACTTATGCAAATAAAGAATCTCGGACTGGGCGGAGTCGACATACGCCTTGAGGACGGCAAGGCCTGGCAGGGTGCAGACGCGCTGCTGTCACTGGAAAACGTCGAATCGGTTACAGGTTATGAAAACCTCCAAAGACTAAAGCAAAAACGCGCAGAACTTGAAAGCCGTTTTATTGAGGCAAAAGCTCGCTACGCAATAAATCCGAACGACGCCGCAGCCTATAATGAATTCTTCGAGGCGTCCAGACAGCGTGGCGAAGCGGTGCAGGAAATTAGGGAGATCGAGTCGCAGTTGTATCATATGCTGGAAGGCATGTATGAGATGACGTCAGTGGGCAAGCTTTCAAAACGTCAAGCTGAAGGCTACAGACTTATGGAACGCGGCAGGTTCGATGAAGCGAAACTCGTGCTGGACTTTGACGAAATCGTCAGGGATGGCCGCCACGAAGCGGAAGTAGTAGAAAAAGCGGCGCGTAACGCACAAGTGTTGGTGAACGAATTTTTGCAACTCAAAGACGTCAACGCGACCCTGCTTGATTGGGATAGCGTCGACGCCTGCTATAAAGAGGCCGTACGGTTGGAGGAGGAACACGATCTGCCGCGGAGGGCGGCTATCAGTATCAACCCTGCGGAAACGGATTATATGATGTTTCTTATCATGCAGTACCGGCATAATGAAGCCGTTGAATTAGGTGAGAAACTACGTAGGTATTATCAAAATAGTGAATCCGCAGAATTTGATGAGTATAGATCATTGCTGTATAACTATCTCGGTACAATATATTATGAAACAAACCGAATACCCGAATCGGAAGAAACGCTCAAACAGGCGCTTGCTATAAGGAAAGCAAGGACTGACGGCGACCCTGACGCAATAGCGAAGGATATCGCTATCGTGTATAACAACCTCGGTAATATGTACTGCACAGCGGAACGATTTGAAGAAGCTATCCAGGCTCATTTACCCGCACTTGAGATACGAAGGAGCCTTGTTGAACGCAACTACGACGCTTATATAGAGTACCTGGCATATACTTACGTCAATATGGGTGAGGTGTATAACGAAGTTGAGAGGTATACTGAATCTGCTGAGCTAATGGTTCTAGCGAGAGATATTTTTAAGAACTTGGCTGCCAAGAAGCCCGACCCTCATTTGGAATACCTGGCGGATTGTTATAATAATCTTGGTGTTGCATATATGCAACTTAAGCGTTTTGAGGAAGCGGAGCGGCAATTTATTTCTGCTCTGGATATCCAACTGGCTCAAGCAGAAAACAACCCCGGTGTATATGAGCCAAGGGTAGCAGAGATCTATACAGAGTTCGGGAATCTATATTTTAGATTGAAGCGTTACTCAGAAGCTGAAGAAAAATACTGTGCCTCTTCGGCACTATATAAACGCCTTTCCGAACGGATCCCGGAAGCTTTTGAGCCTGAACTTGCAAAGAGTTATTTTTATGCTGGTGAGTTGTATAATGAAACGAAACGCTATTCAGAAGCCTCGGAAGCATTCTCTTACGCTATCCGGTTGTATGAGAAACACAGGGAAAACAATCCGGTTTTCGTTGAAAGGATCAATGCCGCGCAGAAGTTACTTGACAGCGTGACAGCGTCGCAGCGCCGACAGGAAGGAGCGTTTGAGCAATTCACAAAGGAAGAAAAAGAGGTTGCCCTGTTATTGACCGAGGGAAAATCAAGAACTGAAATAATCAATAAACTCCGGTTATCTGCTTCTGAACTCAGCAGTATAGTGAGAAGTATACGTGAAAAGATAAGTATGCAGGGTGATTCCAGCCCGGTGATCGATGCTGTCGCTGAAGAATACAAGCTTACTAAAAGAGAAGCCGATATGTTACATTACCTGAATCGGAATGCAGGCAACGAATTGATTGCTGCCGAGCTATTCCTGTCGGAGGAAACAGTGCGTATACATATTCGTAATGTTATAAAGAAACTGTCTATTGAAAACAGGAAAAATGTCCCAGCATGGCTGGAGGAATACTCAAAGAGCATATAGCAGACATAGAAAAACTGAACAGCCAGTCCTTAATGATCTGGCCATTCTTTTTTTCGGGTGGTTAATTTTGCAGAAAAGTTAACCACCCGATTTTTGCGTTTTGGTTAGTTTTGCAGAAAAATTAACCCTACACAAATGCGAGAACCTCGCGTATGCTGTAAAAAGCTAAAGGGAAGCGGTGTGAATAAGTTTGAAAAACAAGTTTACAAACCACTGCACGGTGTCCGCCAAAGGCGGACGGATTGGAATACGAATGAAGGGGAAAAAGCAATACAGCGTTTCAAAGGGAGCAATATTCAGCACAGTCTACGATATTATCGAACTTCAAAACGGTGATATGATTCTCAGCGATACGGCACGAGGGCTTCTGTACTACAAACTCACCATGTACGATTACGAGTGGGAACTTATGTATACCATTACTGAAAGTGGGTTTGAAAAAAGCGACGTCACACTCCGGCTCATAGGCGACAGGCAGGACAAGGCGCAGGAAATACGCCGTGAGTTCGCGCTGCTGGAAATGATGCTCGGCGGCGGTGCCGACGTGATGATAATGGACAATTGACAATGGACAATTGACAATTACGATAAAAAATAAACTAAAAATGGAAGGAATTATCAATATGAAAAAGAGAATCTTGACCCTCGCAATCGCGCTTATCATTATACTCGGAATCGCCGCGACCCCGGCGCTTGCAACCTCTACTCTCTCCGCGAACCCCACGGCTTCGACGGTGTATGTCGATGGCGCGGCGAAAGCATTTGAAGCATACATCATCAACGGCAACAATTATCTCAAGCTGCGCGACCTCGCGTATGTCATGAACGGCACTGCAAAACAGTTTGAAGTCGGCTACGACAACGCAACCAAAGCGATAACACTGACGACCGGCAAGGCATACACTCCGGACGGCGGTGAAATGGCGAATGGCGACGGCAAGGCTAAAACAGCGTCGCCCACAGCGTCGCGGATATACCTGAACGGCAAAGAACTGAACCTGACCGTATATCTCATCGGTGGCAACAACTTCTTCAAACTACGCGACCTGATGGAAGCGATCGACGTCTTTGTCGGCTATGACAACGCAACAAAAGCCATCACGCTCGACACAAGCAAAGGATATGTGCCGGAGGGCAGCGCTACGCCGACGCCGACTCCAGAACCGGCGCCAACGCCAGAACCGACACCGAGCGGGAACATTGACTCAAGATTGATTGGTTCATGGTGTCGTTTATACAGATTCAATATGACGGGCAGAGAGGGGTCAAACTCGTGCCGGGCATATACATCTATCTACATTTTTTATGAAGATGGAACATTTTTGTATTTTTACACGAATCTTTCCGGTTCAATAGCTGGTGGTCAACCCGTGTTCCAATCAGGAAGGGAACTCTACAGAAAAGGTAACTACAGTATCAGCGGCAATACACTCAGTCTTACCAATGTTGTAGAGTATCACACAGATTTAGATGCAAATGACGGTCCTAAATGGAGAGCAGTCGGAACGAGGGAAGGCGCACTTGAAAGTTTGCGGCAAATTCCAACAAGCGGCTACAGCAGTTCTATACCCAACTCATCTGATGAACTCAACTTTATCGAAACGAACATATTAGCAATCGGGGAATATGATACTAGTGATAAAACAAATGTGTATCAAAAAAATTGGGAAGATGAATACAAGTACTATCCAAGTCAACATTGACGGTACACACAGGATATAGGACAGTAGGGTGGGGCTGGCCCACTTTTACACTTTACGTTTTACATTTTACATTATTATTAGGAGGACCAACCAAAAATGAAGAAAGCAACAACTAAGATTATAACCCTCGCAATCGCGCTTATCATCGTACTCGGAATCTCTGCAACCCCTGCGCTTGCAACCTCTACTCTCTCCGCGAACCCCACATCTTCGACTGTGTACGTCAACGGCGCGGCGAAAGCATTTGAAGCTTACATAATCAACGGTAACAATTATTTCAAGCTGCGTGACCTCGCGTATGTCATGAACGGCACAGCAAAACAGTTTGAAGTCGGCTACGACAACGCCACCAAAGCGATAACGCTCACGACCGGCAAGGCATACACTCCGGACGGCGGCGAAATGGCGAGCGGCGACAGCAAAGCGAAAACAGCGTCGCCCACAGCGTCGCGGATATACCTTAACGGCAAAGAACTGAACCTGACAGTATATCTCATCGGCGGCAATAACTTCTTCAAACTGCGCGACCTGATGGAAGCGATTGACGTCTTTGTCGGCTATGACAACGCGACAAAAGCCATCATGCTCGACACAAGCAAAGGATATGAGCCGGAGGGCAGCGCTACGCCTACGCCACCAGCGACAACCACACCAGAGCCGACGCCGACGCCGACTCCAGAACCGACGCCAACACCTCCGCAATCTAGCAGCAATACAATTATCGGAACATGGCTATATGGAGACCAAACAGCTATAAATTGGTCTTATGAAGAATGGACTGACGAGGACACTGTCTCCAGGGGCTACTTCTTAGACTCCCATGTAGCAATATTGTTTGTATTCAGAGCCGATGGCACATATCTACGTCGCTTTAGAGCGTACAACCAGTTTGGTGATACTTTCCTTGACCACACAGGCAAATATAGGGTAGAAGGTAATAAAATAATCGTTTTTAGTAGGATTGAAACATGTATTGACTTCGATTATCCAGAGGAGAGTTATTCAAATAGATCGCTTCCAGGAGAATACACATATTATTACAAACACACGCAATCGGGATATGGAGAGTATGCTGTAGATGCATTATTTATAGAAACTTCCGAAGCAGCTTTGTCTAATACAAATTGGTATTATGATAAACATTAGTAAAGCATTTTCATTAAAAAAAGGAGGACCAACCAAAAATGAAGAAAGCAACAACGAAGATCATAACCCTCGCAATCGCGCTTATCATCGTACTCGGAATCTCCGCAATCCCCGCGTTCGCGGCCTCGAACCTCGCCGCTAACCCCACGGCTTCGACGGTTTATGTCAACGGCGCGGCGAAAGCATTTGAAGCTTACATAATCAACGGTAACAATTATTTCAAGCTGCGCGACCTCGCGTATGTCATGAACGGCACTGCGAAACAGTTTGAAGTCGGCTACGACAACGCGACCAAAGCTATAACGCTCACGACCGGCAAGGCATACACGCCGGACGGCGGCGAAATGGTGAGCGGCGACAGTAAAGCCAAAACAGCGTCGCCCACAGCGTCGCGGATATACCTGAACGGGAAGGAGCTGAACCTGACGGTATATCTCATCGGCGGCAATAACTTTTTCAAACTGCGCGACCTGATGGAAGCGATTGACGTCTTTGTCGGCTACGACAACGCGACAAAAGCCATCGCGCTCGAAACAAGCAAAGGATATGAGCCGGAGGGTAGCGCTACGCCTACGCCACCAGCGACAACCACACCAGAGCCGACGCCCACACCGACGCCAACTCCGACTCCGAGTCAACCACCTGCAATACCGTCGAGTGAGAATATCGATTCAAGATTACTAGCAAACAGTTGGAGATACACATATACTTCAATGCAGTCAATGTTTCAGGCTTTTTACTTCTTTTATGAAGATGGTACTTTTGTTAATGATCATTTGGGTCTTTGGCCGCGGAAGTTTGTAGGTAATTATTATGTTTCTGAGGGAATAATCTACTTTACCAATATTAAGCAATACAATAAAAATGTTGGTACTGCAATTTTCGGCTATGCAGGTATTGAGACATATACATTTTATGATGATTTACCTGACTTATCATCGCAATTTGAGTTTGGTACAGATAGTAACGGATATTTTCTTCGAATTGGAAAGGTGTATAATCAGACACAACTAGGGCATGTCGAATTTTCAAACTGCTCATTGTTTAGAGTATCAACTATTGTTACAGGTGCGGGTGAGTGACATAGATCATTCCCTTCTTCTATTCAAACCATAATCTCCCACACGACTCATCTCCGAGAAATCGCATTAATTTTGGCACATTTCTCGAACTTAGTATAGTGGTCAAATCAATATTTTCCGCACTTTTTCTTGCGATAGCAAAAAAAGAATGATAATATCTACGCATGGCTAACGACCAACGGCAAAGGACGGTGCTGATAATGGAGATAACGAAAATCTTTATCGCGGCTCAACCGGATAACCTAAAAACTGACATTTCAGAACTTGGACTATTCTTTCTCAATATCAACAACTGCTATGTCAGCAGAGGGCATTATTTCACTCCGATCCTAAGCGAGAGCATAAGCGACGACGCAACCGGCGAAACCGATATCGCCGACTGCGCCCTCGCTTTCTTTTTGACGAGGCCCGGCTCAGAATTGCCAGAGACTTACAAAACCGCGCTCAACAGCTACAACAAAACCGGAAAGCCGAAAGTTTTCGTTTACACGAAAACACAGTGGTCTAGCTGTAGGGGCGATTATCAATCGCCCTCAATGGTCAGCGGACAGGGGTCAGAAGACGGAACCCGTGTAGGGGACGGCGTCCTCGACGTCCCGCCCGAGGAAGGCACGCACTTTCGCCCCTCAGACCATAATTCTCAATTCTCCATTCTCAACTCTCAATTCCCCGCTCGCCCCTACTCGCACCCCGACACCCTGAAACTCGAAATCCTTATGCAGATAAAACAACTCAACCTCGACGGCGTCGACATCCGCCTTAAGGACGGCAAGGCATGGCAAGGAAACACAGTACTGCTGTCACTCGAAAACGTCGAAGCCGTCTCCGGCTACGAAAACCTCCAAAACCTCAAGCAGAAACGCGCGGAACTGGAAAGCCGATACTACGCCGCAAAGACGCGCCACGCCGAGAATCCGGACGACGCCGACGCTTACGAAGAGTTCTTTGAAGCGTCAAAGCAGCGCGGCGAAGCGATACAGGAGATACGCGATATAGAAGCACAACTCTACCACATGATGGAAGGCATGTACGAGCAAACTTCACACGGAAAACTCACGACCCGGCAGGCGGAAGGCTACCGGTTGATTGAACGTGGCCTGCTAAATGAAGCCCGCGCAGTACTCGACTTCGATGCGATTATCAGCGAGAGCCGCCATCATGAAGAACTGGCGGAACAAGCTGCAAAACGCGCGCAGGATTCTGTAAATGAACTAATGCAACTCAAAGACGTCAACGCGACCCTGCTTGACTGGGAAGCCGTCGACGCCTGTTACCGTGAAGCGGTGCGGCTGGAAGAAGTGTATAACTTACAGCGGAGAGCAACTCTTGACTATGTTGAGTTTCTGCGCAACCAGAACAGGCATGGCGATTCGATAGAGTTAGGCGAAAAACTACTCAGACATTATGAAACTCCGGAATCCGGCGTCTCCGATGAGGACAAGTCATTTCTGTATAATATGCTTGGCATTTTCTGTTATGAAGCCAACCAAATGGCCAGATCGGAAGAAGTGCTAATAGCATCGCTTAATATAAGACGCGCCCGGAAAGACGGGAACGCGGATTCAAATGATAAAGATATAGCGATCGTTTACAATAATCTCGGTAACCTGTATTATATGCAGAACCGCTTTGACGACGCGATAGAAGCGCATAAATCCGCCTTGGATATACGAAAAAGGCTGGCTGAACAGAGTCCTGACGCTTATGAAGAGTACCTTGCATACACCTATATCAATCTTGGCGCTGTATATAACGAAGTGTCAAAACATACTGAGTCGCTGGATATAATGTCATCAGCAGTAGAAATATTCAAAAAGCTTGCAATAAACAAGCCTGAACCCTATGAGGAATATCTTGCGCACTGCTATAATAATCTTGGTGTTTCGTATACTAAGCAGGAGCGGTTTGCGGAAGCGGAAGTTCAATTTGACAAAGCACAGATCATTCAATTACGACTGGCGTCCGACAACCCCGACGCATACGATTCAATGGTTGCAGAAACCTATATCGATCATGGGAAAACTCTATTAGATTCTAAGAATTACCCGGGCGCCCTTGAGAAGTTGGAATCAGCATACAAGCTGTTGGTAAAACTTGCAGATCGAAACCCGGACACCTTTATGCCAATGCTGGCGGATACTTACGTCAAACTTGGAGAACTGTACATGGAAACAGAGCGGTTTTTGGAAGCGGAAAATGCCACCAGCACCGCGATCGCGCTATATGACAAATACTCGGATTCGAACCCTGCGTGTGCCGAAAAAGCTTGCAGCGCAAAGAAAACGCTCGACAGGATCAGCAGAGCCCGGAGCCTTGCCGGCGGAGCGTTCTCGCAATTAACACCGGAGGAAAAAGAAGTTGCTTTGCTAATAATTGAGGGCGGCACGAAGCATGATGCAGCAAGAAAACTGCATCTGTCAGCTTCAGAAGCAGAGGAGAAGCTGGACGCTATCCGCAAAAAGGTCATCTGTAGCAGCGACCCGAATCCTGTGATTGCCGCTGTAGTGACGAAGTATGGGCTTTCGCAAAGGCAAACTGAAATGTTGAGATGTTTGAGCCTGAACATGACAAATATGGAAATCGCCGCCGAACTGCTTCTTGCGGAGGAAAATGTCAAAGTCCATGTACACAATTTAATAAAAAAACTACCGGTCAAAAACCGCAGCGAAATTCCGGAATGGCTGGATTCGTTCAGGGGGTGAAAAATATTGTAGAGGATAGAAATCGGGAAAAGAGATAAGCAGAAACATCTGCGAAAGAAGCGTGTATTTTCAACTGGTTGTAGAGCAGGTTAAGAGTCTTAACCTGTTTTTTTATGCCCGAGTTAAGGTTTTGTGCTATTTCTTAACTTCCATTTTGCTTATTGCTGTTGTACGCTTTAGACAGCAATATAAAGGGGAGATCGTAATGAAAGGCGGGAAAACCTATCTACAGCCGGTTGATATGTTGCTTGAAGCCATCCTTGACACCGGCGGCCTGCAAAAAGGCGAAATGACTTACAGCGATACAGCAGCCGGGCAGATCGGTTTCAAGATATTGATGTACGGCGAAGAAATGGAATACAGGTTCACAGTCGCCGATAAATGGAACAGGTGCTGCGTCGTCACGATCGAACTTGCGGACGAAATTATTAACGCAAAAAGACTGATAGACCACGAGTTCGCGCTCATTGATTATATGCTCGTTGATAAGATGCAAGTGGAAATAGAGGAACAGGAAGAATGGGACAGGATTGTTGCCGCGAAACGCGGCGCAAGCGAGTGTGGAGTGTGAAGAGTTAAGAGTGGAGTTAATTAGAAACTAAGAATGGTTGGATGTCAGGATGACGCTTTGTAGGGGCGATTATCAGAGCGTCTGCAAGACGCTTTTCGCCCGCGAGACGTATTATAGGGTGCAACGCAGTAATAGACAGTAGATAATTGACAGTGGCCAATTAACAATTTCGATAGAAAACAAAAACAAAAAATGGAAGGAAGTTACACAATGAAAAAGAGAATCTTGACCCTCGCAATCGCGCTGGTAATGATACTGGCGCTGATACCCTTCGCGGCGACAGGCGCGTCCGGCGCAGTCACGCTCAGCATACCCAAAACCCAATACGCGGAAGGCGAAAGAATATGGGTAACGGTGACCGGCATCACTCAGGAGATGATAAACAACAGTAATTGGATAGCCGTTTACACAGCCGGGGGCGATACAACAATGTATCATGATTGGAAGTACGTCAAAACTGTGGGTACGGAAATCATCCCCCTTGACCTGCCAAAGTCGCTTGGAACGTATGAGATACGCTTTGTACCGCAATCCAGCGCCGCACCCGGTCACAGCGCGGTATCCAATACGTTTTCTACGGTAGCCAATCCCCCGGTAACGGACGATATAGGCGATTACCTGTGGGCGGGCGAATGGAACACATCCTGGGGTAAGATGACCATCAGGCAAAACGGCTCCTCAATTGTGGGTGAGTATGAACAGGACAAAGGAAGATTCGAGGGTACTGTACACGGTAATACTATAGTCGGTAAATGGTCGGATGAACCAACGTACAACCCGCCC
>Ga0082212_10012106_pt1 | contig 10885 bp, 6 predicted proteins | sample TergutNt197P3_FD_71548 | JGI IMG/M metagenome (GOLD analysis project Ga0082212, IMG submission 71548) | Neocapritermes taracua P3 segment gut microbial communities from Petit-Saut dam, French Guiana - Nt197 P3 | ecosystem: Host-associated > Arthropoda: Insects > Digestive system > Gut ...
TATTTAGACCAATGTACTCATCCATGTGGAATGCTTCAACGCGGCTCCAATCAATTCCATCGGTGTCCGCCAAGGCAGCGAGCATTTCGTTTTGCGACGGTGCAGCGGCAAAAATTGCTCGAACGATTTCCTGTGCCGACAACGTGCGCCGCAAAAAATCAGCCGCCGCTTTCGCAGCCGCAATACCCATCTCTTGGCGAGTTGAAAAAATTTCTGTGTTCATAAATTTTCCTTATAGTTTCTTTCCTCCGAGCCACGTTTCAAGCACTTTCGTCTCCCGAATGTCATTCACCGGACAGCGAAGAATGTCTCGGTCAAGCACAATGAAATCGGCAAACTTGCCCGGCTCTAATGAACCTCTGTCCGAGTCGACTCGGAGAATGTAGGCACTGTCGATTGTATAGAACTTAATGGCTTCTTCACGAGTCATTTTTTGTTCCGGCGTAAGCACTTTGTCCGTCCATCGAGGTCGCCGAGTGAGCACCGTCCACATTCCGAGAAAAGGATCGTAAAGATTGATCGCCCGCTTCGGTTCAATTTTCAACATGTGGTCGGACCCGCCGCCGATGGGAATCTTATTATCCAAAAGCGTGCGATACGGCTGAAACCACTGCATCCGCTCTTCGCCGAAATGATCGAACAGCGTCGCCCCATCGAGATACAACCACGCCGGTTGCATATCGACAACAGCACCGACGTTCTTAATCATGTCCCAGGCACCCGGAAACATGAAGTTTCCGTGGCAGATGCCGGGACGAACCGCTTTCATCTGCCCATCAGGACATAATTTTGCCGCCGAAGCACATGCATTCAAAAGAACCTCCAACGCTCCGTCTCCAACACAATGAAATGCCGGTTGCAGATTATTTTTTGCCGCAACACTGGCAAATCGGACAACTTGCTCTTCCGAGAGGAACAACATACCGAGATATTCTGGATCAGTGATTCCATAAATTTTGCTCGTTCCCCACGGTTTTCGCATTCTCGCACTGCCGGTCAACATTCCGCCGTCAAGGAACATTTTCACACCGCCGCACCAGAGGAGATCTTCTTTTTTTGCAAACGGCGATTTTGCCACGGCATCGACTTTCGCTTCGATTTCATTGGGAGTGAGTGATGCCGCCACTTCGTGGAAGGCGTAAATCCGGCACGTCAGGTTGCCGTCGTTTTTCAGTGCCGTGTAGAGTTCCAAATCGCTGTCGGACGCATTGCGGTCTGATATGGTCGTGATGCCGACCGAATTATAGGCGGTCATCAATCTTTTCAGTTGCTGTTTTTTCGTTTCCGGCGTATTTTTTCCCGTGTCCGGCACGAGAAAATGTCCGACGGAGCGGCAGTTTCGGAGCATTCCGGTCGGTTCCTTCGTTTGCGGATCACGTTCGATTCTGCCGTGGTCGCTCCCTGTATGTTCACCGGAGTCTTTCGTGATGCCGAGTTTGGCAAGAGCAAGCGAGTTGAGCATGGCATCGGGACCTGTCCGCATGAATGCCGGATGTTCTGGCATTGCCGCATCCAGTTCCGCTCGTGTCGGATAGCGTTTGTCCCGAAGCCGAGTGATGAACACTTGTTGCAAACCGATCCAATTTCCTTTGGGAACAACTTTTGATCGGGCTCGAAAATAATCGAGCACATCGCCAATGGTTTCCATGGTCGGGATTTCGTGGTCCAACTCGTACAATGCGGCGGAAACGGGATGAGCGTGGGAATCAATGATGCCGGGCAACACGGTTTTGCCTTGCAGGTCGATTTTTTGCGTTTTGGCTCCGGCACGAGCGAGCATTTCGGCATTGGTGCCGACGGCAACGATTCGGTCTCGGAATACGGCGAAGGCTTCGACTTTGCGAAAATTGGAATCGACTGTCAATACGTTTCCGTTATAGAAAACGGAGTCCGGTGATTCATTTTCGGCGGCAAGCATAAGGGACGGCAACAGAACAGCCGAAGTCCCTAAAAAAGTTCGTCTATCCATTGTAAACACGGATTTCATGAGAGGGATGCTACCCGCATTGTACAAAATGCTCTGTTGGTGTCAATCTTACGCAAAGGGATTGGGGCAAAACAACCAGTCCGTCGACAAGTTGGTAGAATGGGTTGTCATTTCGACCCACTCAAATCTTCGGGGCAGGCTCCGCAACGCGAAGTGAGAAATCGCCGGCGAGTTGCTGTCGGGCAAAGTGTCGCAGGGGCTCGACGAGTCCGAGCGGCGTTACCCGGTCGTTGTCGAGAAAACGCCATGTTGCCTGCGTGATGGCAAAGGGTTTTTCGGCAGAAGCAGGAACGGCGATGCCGGTGGTGGTCGTGGTCGCATGTTGAAGATGTCCTTTAACCTACTTCTGCGACAATTTGAACCGCAGAGATCGCAAAGGGCTTACGTCTTGCCGTTTGTCGTTTGGGACTGTTGCTCGACGACCACACCGTAATCATCGTCAATATCAACGACTCGAAATTGCAGTGTTTCGACTTGGCACACATCACCGGTACGGGGAAAACGTTCCAGAATTTCCCGTAGAAGACCGCCGACCGTTAAACTCGAATAGTTCCGAAACGAGACGTTAAACCTGCGTTCCAGTGTCCGCAAACTCGTCAAACCGGTCAGTTGCCAGTGGTTGTTGCCGACCAGTCTGATCTCTCGGCTATTCATAAGTCCCCTACTGCGTCCCTGCTCCCTGGTGAAAAGTGTCGCTATGATGTCGTCAATCGTAATAATGCCAACCGTTTCGCCGAACTCATTCACCACAACGGCGACCTTTTGGTTTGTTTGTTGCAAGCGGTCAAAAACTTTAGCGACCGATGTTGCCCATGGAACATAGATGACTTCTTCAAATTGTTTTTCCCAATCGGTTTCTAAATTTTCTACCGTCAACCGAGTTAAACACAATGCGGAGACAATTTCATCGGAATCAGGTTCTGTCAAAAGGCAATAGCCGCTACGGGGAAGCGTGCCGCCCAGTTCGGTCAAAATTTGTTCAAAGGTAATCGGTGGTCGAAACGTTTTGAGCCAAGACCGAGGACGCATCAGTTCGTCGGCGTTCATATCGGAAAGCGAAACGATGCTTTGCAATGTCCGCTGTTCACGTTTGAGTAGGGCGGCATCGTCGCCGGAGAATGCGACGGCTCGTTCCAAATCGGCAACACAAAGATAAGGGTCAGGTTTGAAACGGGGCAAGACCACTCGCCGTGTCAGTAAATTCAAAAATGACAGCGTCGGCAAAACCGGTTGCAATGCCCGAACGAGAAAGGAAAGCGGAACGCAGGCGGATAGGGAAAAAAATTGCGGAGCCATAATTCCGAGATTTTTTGGCAACACTTCACAAAAGAGAATGATGGTCAAAAGCGAACTGGCACCGATTCCCCAAGCGAGCCAAGGTTGCTCTTTCAACTGAAATGCAATGCTGGACGCAAGAACAAAAAATGCCAAGTTGACAAAAAGGTTGGCGAGTAATACGGAATTCAGGAGTCGCTCTGGGTTTTCGAGGAGTCGGAGAACGAGTCTGCCGAGTTTTCCTTTTTGGGCAATTGCTCGCCGTTCGGACAGGCTGAGTGAAAAAATTGCCGTTTCGCTGCATGAGCAGAAGGCGGAACACATCAGCAGAATCAGCATTGCAATCAGTGCCGGCGTGTAAGAAATTAAAGTATCCAAGTTCTATGAGCGTACAAATTTTACGAAGTACATTATACCATACTCACTTCCAAACGGACGAGGATCGGAGAGTCTGATGATGCCTATTTTACAACGTGTTTCACGGGAAACGTCGGAGCGGCACGAACCACATTTGCCGCCCTATTGCCAGTTATTTCACGCTTTACGGAACACCCTTGAACTCTTCTTTGGAAATCTTTTCTCCAAAAAGAAAAGGCGTTTTCAGACCTGAAAAATCGTTACTCAGTAGCGTAACATCCCGCATCATCCCTTCGAAAGAAACAAATGGAATCGCAGAACTCCGAGGCTTGCAACCGGACAAAATAACATCGTTCGAATCCTTAATCCGAACATAAGCCGGTGCCTGCTCGGAAACATAGAAGCGAGGATTGTCGAGCCGAGCCGCCTGGACATCTTGGAGGTGCATGGCGGCTCTCGCATCGGGTTTCGCTACACTCAACGTAATGTTTTCGAGCCGCAATCCGTTAACGTGTCGGCAGTTAATACCGTAAGCCGGTGTGATGCCGAAGTTCGTGTATTCAGGATACGATTTTATTCTGTTGTCCGTAAAGTCGTCGATCTTTGCATCTTTTTCTTCGCATGCCCCTGCAAAGCGAAGCGTCATGTTTCGCAACGAGATATTTTCCAGCGGAAAGCCCGGTTGCCCCATAATGCTTACACCGACCCTGGCATCCTTGATGTCCTCGAAATGGGCTTCCGGGTCATGTTGATACGCACCGAGTCCGTCGGCAATCACATTGGAAATCGACACGTTTCGCAACACAGGATTCTCCCCATTTCGGAGCCCAAGTTTGATGAGAATGGATCCATTGACGTTGTTCATCGTGATATTGTCGATTGTTACCCGATCCATGAGTCCGCCATCGACGACTTCCAGAGCGATCCCGGAAAGCCGGGTGTCGGTAACAACACAGTTGGATATCGTCACGTCCTCGAAACCGCCTTTGGATTGCGTTCCAAACTTGATCCCGTTACATTCGCTTTTGATGTTGCAGTTGGTCACCGTCAACCGCTTGACCATTCGGTCTGTATAACTTTTGATACAAAGCGAGTCGTCGGCACAGTCGATAATACAATTTGAAATTCTCGTGTCATGGCAATCGACAACATCAATGCCGTCGTTGTTCGCATTGACTTTGGACTTGACAAAAACACCATCGACGCTGACGAAATCACAGGAAAAAAACGAAACTGTCCAGGCACCGGCGTTGATGGCGTGAAAATCCCTGAGGCGGACGTGTTTGCAGTTTTCGAAACGAGCCACGTGCGGTCTGCCTTGTATTCCGTTATATTTTTCTGCACTCCAAAAATTTTGATGACCACCATTACCGTTAATCGTTCCGCGACCTTCGATGCCGACGTTACTGACATTGTTCGCCGCAACCAGCGTGCGTGTCTTGGTGTAATCTTTGAGTTCTGGACTTCCCAGGAGCACCGCCGATGGCGCAAGATAAAGCGAAACGTTGTCTTTCAAAAAAACCGGTGCGGAAAGAAACGTTCCACTGGGAATGAGAACGCGTCCGCCGCCGGCTTCTGTACAAGCGTCGATAGCCCGTTGGATTGCCTCAGTATCGTATGTAACACCGTCGCCGACGGCACCGTATTGCCGGACATCGAAAACGGCTTCGGCACCGCAAATTGTCCCGCTCGTCATGGAACCGAGAAGACAGAGCACGGTAACGTTAAGGCAAGCGGATAATTGAAATTTCATGTTTTCCTCTCTTTCAAAGGTTAAGGGTTAATACGCAAATAAGCAACAAACAGGCTCGGAGTACCGCCAATCATTCTCGCCCCAACATGCGCCGCAACTCTTCGTTGTCAATATAGTCCGATAGGAACCGCACGGCACCGCTGCGATAGCCGACGTTCATCCCTATGCTATATTTCTTTTTGTTATGTTGTGCGTTGCCGGTTCGCTTGCGTTCCAACACTTCATCGACCGAAATGACCGCCTTGTCGAGCGGCATCGGTTCGGCTAATTCGACCAACAAAAGCGTATCCAGAGAGCCGGGGACTATGTCCCCGGTCGGCGACACAGTCGCCGGCTCTCTTATCAGCGCATACGTCGTTTGCCCTTCCGGCGAAGGACACAACGGACACGAAAACCATTTAGCCGGTACTCCGGCTTCCTCCGCCGGAGTACCGGCTAAATACGGCGTAATCTGCTCCACCCAATTTTTACCTGGCAATTTGCCATGTTCGCTCTGATACAGCAAAACCGCCAGCGTCAACCGCTGCAAGTTGTCCGAACATTCCGAACACCAAAAAATGCCTTGAACAGTCTCTACGTCCGGCATAAGCAGAATCATCAGCAAATCGGCAACCAAATCTCCTCGACCTTTGAAAGACGAAAACCGAGGGAGCACTTTCTGAGAATCTTTCTTCTCTTCTATCGCCTTCAACATGGCATTCAGTTTATCCGGCGACGATTCTTGTACAGCATCATATCCCTCATTTATTCGGCGAAAAACAACATTCCAATCCGGCGGCAAGAGGCGGAATATCACGTCAAATACATTGGGACCTCCTTCACTCGCACCCAAATCGCCGAACAACAAGTTCCCGCCTGCCACGCCCTGTACAATACTTAGCCCCATGTACCGTTCCCCTTCGTAGACGTTGTTAATTGGAGCACGCGGCGGCAACGCATCGAGACCGTCAAGCAAACGCCGAATCTGTTGTTCCGTAAGGGGATGTTCGGGATTCGCACCGATTGGAATCGCTGCCGCCATATCCTCTATTGCAATGCCAACGAGAGATTGAACCAAAAAACTTTGGTGAGTAGCCTGCCGACCAAGCCGATGGAGTGTGAGTTTATCCTCGATGGCACCGTCGATGTTCCCCTGACCGATTCGATACGTTGCTCGTGCCTGGAAAAGACTTGCGATACTTCGGGACAACTGAACGTCCGGTAGGAGAACATCGAGCAAGACCACCGGTTGTCCCGATTGAAACGATTCGAAATCCTGCAACATCAGAAAACAAAAAACCGGCTTGCGGATTGCATCGGCAATCGCATCAAGCGGTTCGTCAATTTCGTTGACCCAATCGGCAAACATCGGATATTGTTCGAGCGTCCATGGACGACCTTTGGCAATATCGGTGTCGTGAAAGCCGGGAACGGAGCGGAGCGAAGTGACCGGATCAACAGTGGACTCATCCGGTCGCTCCACTTCGTTGCGCTCCCGGCTTTCATTGTTTGCTTTCTCGAATACTTTTTCGGGTTCCTCCGGGTATTTCAGTGTCGGCGGAATGTTTGGGTCGAGACCGAGTTTTTCGTACTTTTGGAGTCGATAAAATTCCTGTATTTCGGGACTTCTATAGTTGGACGATTGCCCATCCCAGAGATCGCCGAATTGCCGAACGAAGATACGGTATCCGTTATCGTCGGTAGCGAGTTCCGGCGGATAGAAACGTTGTTCCACTGCCTTGAAGAAGTCGATATATCCGTTTTTCGTCAGTGGACCCGTAACATGTGTCGTTTCTTTGGAGATGTCGAACGGTGGACCGGGCTGAAACCTGAGGATAGCAACCCAGCCGAACAAGAAGAGGAATGGCGAACTGCCGACGATTGCCGCTATGATGAGGCAAGTGAGCCATCTGTGGCGCGGTTTCTTTTCGGGAGCGACCATGAAGAGTCAGTGTATCATGTTGGCGGTTTGTTGTAAACAAAACGTGCGATTGTTTCACGGGAAACATCGGCATCAATAAAAACCGGGAACGAAGACGATAGCCGGATGGATTACCGTCCGCAACCACAGCCGCAACCGGACTTTTTGCCCTTCAAGGAATCTCTCGCTCCCTCCAGTTGACCGGTACTGCCGAGCATCGAGTTCTTGTGAATGATATACTCCGCATAAGCCTGAATGAACGTCTTTCCCGGCGGACGAAGATCGAAATCCTCCGGCTTGTCCCGGAAGTGTTCCCGATGAATCGCACACCACACGAGCCGACCATCGGTGTCGATGTTGATCTTTGTTACACCCAGTTTCGCCGCCGGGAGGTATTGCTTTTCATCCACACCGCTTGCGTCTTGGAGTTTGCCGCCTGCCTTGTTGATCCGCTCGACCCAGTCGTGCGGCACACTGCTACTGCCGTGCATGACCAGCGGAAAATTCTTGGGAACCGCCTTTTGAATCTGTTCCAATACATCGAAGTGCAAACCTTGCGAGCCGGAGAACTTGAACGCACCGTGTGATGTTCCAATCGCCACTGCCAATGAGTCCACGCCGGTTTTTTCGATGAATTCGGCGGCTTGAGCCGGATCGGTCAGTTTCACACTGCCGACGACATCTTCTTCAACACCGCCGAGTTGACCGAGTTCGGCTTCCACAACGATTCCCTTGGCGTGTGCCTTGTCCACCACCTTTTTGGTGATGGCGACGTTTTCGGCAAATTCGTGATGCGAAGCGTCAATCATGACGGAACTGTAAAAACCGCTGTCGATGCAATCGTAGCAGGCTTCTTCCGTGCCGTGGTCGAGATGAACGGCAAAAATCGCATCAGGAAATACTTCATCGGCGGAACGGATCAGGGCTTCGAGCATCCGTTTGTCGCTGTACGATCTGGCACCGCGGGAAATCTGAATGATGAACGGTGCGCTGGTTTTGTTGTCGATGGGATCCTCATTGCTCCCTTTTTTGCCGAGATTTCCTCGAAACAAACCGACGGTCTGTTCGAGGTTGTTGATGTTATAAGCACCGACGGCGTATTTTCCGTAGGCATGCTGAAACAAATCTTTGGTGGTAACGATCATTAGGTTTTCTTCGCTGCTTGTTTGCAGGGATAAAGGTTCAATTCCCCCTCATTGTATCGCAAATGCCCCACTCATGTAAGCGGGGTTCCCGCTCAACCGTCGGTTTGAGGAATATAAAGTCTTGGAAGGGCTATCGACTCAAAGTTTTTTGCCCTAAACCATTTTCGCAAGTTCGGCAACGCGCGTTCCGAGATTCTTGGCAGTACTGATTCCGAATTCGTCTTCGGCAATGCTGTCTTTTTGGTTCCACATTGTTGCTCCCCAATGAGATGTTGGAGTACCGTCCACAGCAAGAATCATCTGTTGCGCAACGAAAGCGTGGCACATTCCGTGCAGGACGGTTTCCTGCCCACCATTTCGATTACCGGCAACAGCGACCAGTCCGAGGATTTTATTTTTCAGTGTCCAGACTCTCCGCAACGGCGAAAAACGGTCAATGAATGCCACGAGCCGAGCCGATGGCAAACCGAAATAGACTGGCGAGGCAATGACCAAGCCGACACAACTCGGATCAACGATTTTGGCAAAAAGCGGATCAAGATCATCCGGCTCTTGCGTTCCGCCGACGACGGGCAATCCGATCTTCAGCGAAGCGAGTTCGACGAGTTCCGTTTCGAGCGACGCATCGGCGGCTTTGATCGCCTCGAGAACAACTTCAAGAGACTGAGCACAGGTCTTGCCTGCCCGATGGCTTCCGTTGATACCGATGATCTTCCGCTTTTTCGTAGCACCATCTTGGGCAATGGCGGACGACATGGCGAACACTCCAGCAGTGCCGCCAAGTGCGACACCGGCGGTCTTCAAAAAATCACGACGTTTCGTTTCTGACATAGTTCCTATGGGGTTATTGAGCATGATGCCCCGTATTGTACAACGTCGACGGCAGTTTTGCAAGAGCACATAGGACCATGCCGGGGTTGCTATGCACGTAGAATTATTGTAGATTGAATCCGGTTTTACATCGAAAAAACTCATGACCCGATACTCTGCCCCCATCGTTACGATTCTCATCGCATTCCTCGCCCCCTTCGGTAATGCCCAAACAGTTGTCAAACAAGTTATTCGATTTGAAGGTGCCGAACAAAATCTCCTAAAACCCGACGCTTTTCGCCCCTACGAAGCCGGCTTCAAATTGGAAGACGGACTTTACGTCTGCGACAACGGCAACGACACCAAAGTCCGACGCGGTGTGGTGCAATCCGTTACGCTCAACCAAACGAAACCAGAACCGATTGTCGCCGAAGCATGGAGCCTAGCGGAAAACGTCTCCGGCAGTCCCAACGGCGATTACGGCATTTACATCGACCTCACTTACCAAGACGGCACCAATCTCTGGGGACAGACGGCGGCGTTCGGCGTAGGAACCCACGATTGGCAAAAGAAAACGCTCACTATTTTGCCTTCCAAGCCCGTTAGGAGTTTGTCCTTCTACACGTTGTTCCGCAACAAGTCGGGCAAGGTCGCCTTTCGGGATATGAAGTTGTCCGTGCTGCGCACGCCGGAAAACACCGTTCTTTTCGACGGCGTGCCGGTTGTGCCGGTAAGATGGACGACTCACTTGCAAATCCGGGATGTTGCTGCCAATTCCGATTACGTCGAATTGCAGGGAAGTCCTTTCGGTGTTCTCTCGTCAGTGAAAACCGAAGGACAGTGCACCAAAGTGACTCTGACCAATTCCGATGACAAAGACCGATGTTTGACGCTGGTTTATGCGTTGCCATTTATCGCCTCGGTATGGTACGAGAATCCGAGATCGGAAATTGAGATCAAACCGAATACAGAATATGCGCTCACGTCTTCTATGCCGAATGTCGGCTCAAACGGCAAACTTTCGCTCTATCCCTTTGCGGCGGTCTCTTCGCCTCTGGGCGGTGGAGGAATCGGCATCGACATGAAAACGCCCGGTTTTTTTCGAGCTGGTTACAATTCAGGAACGGAGGAACTGTTCGTTGCCGTCGATATTGCACTCACGAAAGAATCGCCGACGGTAACCATCAATTTCGTCAATTTTGGTTTTGATGCGAAACAAAAATTTCGCGGTGCTCTCGATGCTTATTACAAGTGTTTTCCCGACTATTTCGCCAGCCGCACTCCCGAACAAGGAATCTGGATGCCCTTCGGTGCGATCAGCAAGGTTCCCCATCACGAGGACTTCGGCTTCAAATTCAAGGAAGGGGACAGCGAAGTCGCCTGGGACGATGCGCACAACATTTTGACGTTCCGCTACACCGAGCCGGGAACGTGGTGGATGCCGATTCCGCAAGACCAGCCGCAAACTTACGACTCCGCGATTGCCGAAGCGAAAAAACTTGCCGCCGCCAACAATGCGAGGGCGTTGGCTCTTTTCAAGAGCGGAATGCACGATGCCGACGGGAAATTCGTGTGCCAAATCCTCGATACTCCGTGGTGCAAAGGGGCAGTGTGGAGCACCAATGACATGCCGGAAATCGACGGAGGAAGTTTCGCCC
>Ga0082212_10012107_pt1 | contig 10885 bp, 5 predicted proteins | sample TergutNt197P3_FD_71548 | JGI IMG/M metagenome (GOLD analysis project Ga0082212, IMG submission 71548) | Neocapritermes taracua P3 segment gut microbial communities from Petit-Saut dam, French Guiana - Nt197 P3 | ecosystem: Host-associated > Arthropoda: Insects > Digestive system > Gut ...
ACTGTTGATGATAGTAGATTACCTGATGCAAACATTACTTTAATGTATAATGATAAAATAAATAGTACATTTAGCTACAAAAGTGACAGAACTGTTTCATTAGAACTACAATCATCATCTAATACTATTGAACTTTGTACTGATTATAGTAAGATATATGAACTTCAAGTATTATTAAATAAACTAGACTCTTATATAATACTTACCCATGTTTCTCGTTATACTGGGGAACCTGCTCAGCTTATAGCTAATTTAACAAATGGTACTGATCCTATTGTTGGAGCTACTATACTTTTCTATGTTAATGATATTTATATTGGAAATAATACTACCAATGCTTTAGGAATAGCTACTTATAATCATACTAGCACATCAATTTTTATCTATTCTGCTTTTTTTGGAGGTAATGATCAATATAATGAAACTAAAAGTATTAATGCTCGTATGACTTTCGCTCCTCGCCCTAATTCTGCTGGTTTAGATTCTCTTATTAACCTGATTAATGGTTTAAAGCCTAGTGATTATACTCCCGCAAGTTGGAGTGAATTACAAGGCACATTGATTGTTATTAAAAATTTAATTGCTACCACTAATGATATTACTCAAGAACAAATCAATAATTATATTAGTCTTTTAAATGCTGCTAAAAATAAGTTAGTTATTTCTGTTAATAAAGTTAATACTAACTTAGTTATAACTACTTTTAAACCATTGTTTAATAAAGCAACTAATATTAAAGTTACTGCTAAAGATATTAATGGTAAGTTGTTAGCTAATAAATTACTTACTCTTTATATTAATGGTAAACCTATAAAAGTTCTTAAAACAAACAATGATGGAGTAGTTAATTTCAAATATATTTTTAAAACTAGGAAAGCTCATAAGATTGTAGCTATGCTTACAGAAGATTCTACACATAAGTCAAGTAATTCAATTACTTTATCTTTAACACCTAAGGATAAAACTACTTTAAACTTAGCTAAAGTTAAAGCTAGTTTTAAAAAGACAGCTACCTTTAAAGCTACTTTGAAAAATAGTAAGAATAAAGCTTTTGCTAATAAAGTTGTAAAATTCTATGCAAATAAGAAACTTTTAGGACAAGTTAAAACTGATGCTAAAGGTGTAGCTACTTTAACTAAAGTTGTTCCTATAAAAGGTACTGTTAGTTTTATAGCTAGGTATGCAGGTGATAAAAACAATCATGATATTGATGCTACAAGAAAGATCAAAGTTAAATAATTAGGAGGAAATATTTTAAAAAAAAGCTTAAATAATCCATAAAAAATAATTGTTTGAGGGTAAAAACTTAATTTTATCCTCATTTTTTATTATTTTATATAAAATCATATTAATTTATAAAAAAATAAATATATTCTATAGTATATAATTATTATATAATACATTATAAAAAATATTATAAATAAATAAATATATCTATACATAAATACAAATTATATAATATATTATATAAAATATATAAAATTAAAAAAAATTACATTAAAAGGGGACAAAATAGCTATGAAAAAATACAATCAAAGAAGAATGATAGTTTTAATCTTACTATTATTCTCATTCTTTATGATAATAAGCTCAAGTTATGCTGCAGACATAGTGGTAAATTCATCAAGTACTTTTAAAGAAGATATTCTAAATGCAGATTCTGGTTCTACTATCATATTAAATGCTGGTCAAGAATATAAGCTAAATTTTGATCAAAATAGCTTAATAATTAATAAAAAAGTCATAATAAAAAGTTCTAGTAGCTCAAAAAATGCAATAATAAACTTAAATGGTAAAGGTCCAGCATTTAGGTTAATAGGGGCAGATAAGTTATATAAAATACCAAGAGGAGAGGTAACTCTTATAAATGTAACCATAATAAATGCAGGTAATATTGCAATCGAAAATGGTGGAGGCAAGCTTACTGTTATTGGTTGTACTTTTAAAAATAATAAAGTCGGTGATGGTGGTGGTGGAGGAGCAATCTACCTTGGTCGAGGGAGTATTACTAAATTTACTTCTTGTACATTTATTAATAACAAAGCTATGTTTGGTGGCGCAATCGTCAATCAAGAAAAGTCTACTCTTACTATGACAAAATGTATTTTTAAAAATAACAAAGCTAGTCGAGGTGATGGGGGTGCAATCTGTAACAATGGAGGTACTATGAAATTAACTAGTTGTACTTTTATAGCTAACACAGCTTACTATAATGGTGGTGCAATTGATGTAAGTGGTGAATCAACCTTAATTAAATGTACTTTTAAAAATAATAAAGCAGGAGCTTATGGTGGAGCTATAATTAATGGTAGAAAAACCCTAGTTTTAAAGGATTCTACTTTCACTAATAATCAAGCTAAGAAATTTGGTGGAGCTATTGCAGGATTTCAATATCCTCCATATGGTTGTTATTTAAAAATTTATAATACTAAATTTATAAAGAACAAAGTTACAAGTAAAAGGACTTATAGTGCTATTTATCTTTTAGAGACAAAAATTACAAAGTCTAAAGTTAAAATAACACCTAAAGAAGGTAAGAGATATTAGCTATAATTTGAAATTTTTATTTTAATTATAATTTAATATAAAAATTTTATCATTAATATAAATCATAATTATATAAAAAAATTTTATTATTATATAAAATATTTAATTTTATATAAAAAATATATAGCTATAGATATAAAATTGTATAAAAAAATTTTATTATTATATAAAAAATAATATAAAAAATAAAATATATAATATTAATTATCTATAAAAATATTAAAAAAATTATATAAAAAAAGGAGACGATATAAATGGTGGGTAAAATGAAATTAATAGGGTTAATCTTAATTTTATTTTCATTATTTGCAATAATAAGTTCTGCTAATGCAGATCCTATAGACTTAGACATAAATAATTTTACTAAAGGAACGATTCAATCCGCTGCTGATGGAACGGTTTTTAATTTAGACCCTACACAAGGAAACTATGATTTAAGTTCAGACAATAATATAAATATAAATAAAACCATAACAATACAAAGTTCTGTTTCCTCAATAAATGCAGTATTAGACTTACAAAAAAGTGGTAGAGCATTTAGTGTAACTAGTACAGGAACCTTAACTTTAATTAATATAACAATAATTAATGGAAATCTTGGTTATGATGATTATGGGGGTGCAATATCCAATAATGGAGGTAGTCTTACCTTAAAAGGTTGTAATTTTTCTGATAATTATGCTGAAAGGAGGGGTGGTGCTATTTACATTACTGGTAGTGGTAGTGTTGATGCTGAGGATTGTATTTTTATAAATAACTCAGTTGATAGTCAGGGTGGTGCATTTTACAGTTGGTACAATAGCAAAATTAATTTAACTAATTGTTATTTTTCTGATAATTCAGCTCCTAAAAGTGATGGTGGCGCAATCTATAATGAGAATGCTACTGCTTATTTAACTGGGTGTACTTTTATATATAACACAGGTAGGACATGTGGGGCTATCGGTAATTATGGTGAGGGAGATATTACTTTATATGCCTGTATTTTTACTAATAACTCAGCTAATTATGGTGGTGCAATCTGCAATATGGAGGATTCTAGAATTAATATAACTGATTGTGATTTTATTAATAACACAGCTTACTATAATGGTGGTGCAATCCAAAATGATGCCATGGGTGAATTTAAAAATTGTACTTTTACTAATAACTCAGCTTTTAGATTTGGTGGTGCAATACATAATTATGATAATATTACTTTAACTGATTGTAAGTTTACTAATAATAATGTTACTGGTTATGGTTATGATTGCAATGGTGGTGCTATCTACAATCAATATATTTTAACTCTTAATAATTGTAATTTCACCGATAATTCTGCTGATGATAATGGTGGTGCTATCTATAATAAAATTTGGAGTAGAATGTATTTTACTTTGATTGATTGTAATTTTATTAATAACTCAGCTAATTTTGGAGGGGCTGTCTATTTTGATGGAGGGGCTTATGATATTGAGGGTAATTTTTCTTTAGATAGTTGTAATTTTACTAATAACACTGTTACTAAGAGTGGTGGTGCAATTTATAGTTATGAAGAGTTTATCTTAACTGTTGATACTTGTACTTTTACAAATAATGTAGCAGATGATGATTATGGTGGTGCAATCTATAACTATGGAGGTAGTGTTTCTTTAGAGAATTGTACTTTTTCTGATAATGTAGGATGTAATGGTGGAGGTGCAATTTATAATAATTATGGAATTTTAACTGTTGATACTTGTACTTTTACAAATAATACTGACTTTTATGGAGGAGCTATTTATATTGATGGTGAATCTAATCTTACTTTAATTAATTCTACTTTTATAAATAATACAGCTGACTTTTATGGGGGAGCTATTTATAATGATGGTGAATCTAATCTTACTTTAATTAATTCTACTTTTATAAATAATTATGCTGAAGATAATGGTGGTGCTATCTACAATGCAAACGGTAATATTACTATAAATGCTTGTAATTTTACAAACAATAATGTTGATGATTATCGTGGTGGAGCAATCTTTAATGGAGAGGGTTGTAATTTAACTGTTGATTCATGTATTTTTATAAGTAACTCTGCTTATAATGGTGGTGCAATTGCTACATATAATAGTAACTTAGATGTTAGATATTCTGTGTTTTCTAACAATAATGGTGATAACACTTTAAATATTGCAGGTACTCTTGGTACTTGTTATTTAGAGGATAACTTTTATTTCTGGATTAATCCAATGGATGATTTAAATTCATTTAAAGAAGCTATTACTAATGAACCAGATTTAATAACATCATTTTATTATTTAAGTATTACTAATGACACAATTTCGTCTATAGGAGATATACTAAATATTACCTCTAAATTATTATATTATGATGGTAGTGCTGACAATATTGATAAATTACCTGATTTAAATAATATAACTATAAATTACAACGATGAAGAAATAGCTAATTATAATTATAAAGAGGAAACTAAGGTTTCAAAAGAAATAGATGCATTAAATGATTTTGAATTCTACTATGAAGATTATCTTATATATTCACTATCAGTAAATATTGATTCTGATACTCTTAGTTCTATTTCTGGTACTGGTAAAGATGGTACTTCTATTGTTGAGGTTACTGTTGATGAGATTGGTACTTATTGGATTATTATTTATCATATTGTTCCTGATGGAACTACTGTTGATTTTAATCGAAAAGTTGAATTTGATACTAAAATTAAAAATATAACTCTCGAATATGATCCTCTTGATATTTGGTCTAGATATTATATATCTGCTTATGAAATTGTTTCAGATGTGCGAGATGAACTTATAACTACTGGTAATGTTACTGTTACTACTGTTTCTGATTTAAGCTCTATTAATGGTTCTGGTGTTAATGATACTTCTGTTGTTAACTTTACTGTTGATGAACTTGGTACTTATTGGATTGTTATTACTGATGAAAATGATGATGTTGTGTTCTCTAATTTAGTTATTTTTGATAGCTATACTGTAACGGTTTCCCTTGATTTTGCTCTTGATATTGATGTGGATTATAATGTATATGCTTATAGTACTTATCCTGAATGGCCAGGTGCTATTATTCTTGCTAATTGTATCGTTGAAGTAGAAAATACTCCTCCTACTTTAAGTTATATTAATGGTTCTGGTGTTGAGGGTTCTAAGGATGTTAAACTTGTTGTGGATGTTCCTGGTACTTATTGGATTGTTATTACTGATGAGGAGAATAATATTGTATTTTCTGAAGAAGTTATTTTCATTACAGATACTTTTAATGTGACTCTTACCAGTAGTGCTCTTGTTGGGGGTGTAACTTATACTATTGAAGCTTATGGTGCTGAACCTGATGTTGGTGATGAGCCACTTACTACTAATACTTTCACTGTAGAAGTTACTCCTGATGTTTTAAGTTCTATTAATGGTTCTGGTGTTGAGGGTTCTAATGAGGTTGAACTTGTTGTGGATGTTCCTGGTACTTATTGGGTTGTTATTACTGATGATGAGGGTAAAGAAGTATTTTCTAAAGAAGTTACTTTTGCTACTGAAATTTTTACTGTGACTCTTCCTAGTAGTACTCTTGTTGGTGGTGTAACTTATACTATTGAAGCTTATAATGATAATCCAAGTACTGGTTCTTTAATTGTTAAGGCTAATTTTACTATAAACCCATCACAAGTACTAAATTATGATGCACTTCATGATGCTATTAATGCTAATAGTGGTTTAAATAATAAAGACTTTTTAATTAATAATTGGGATAATTTCCAAAAAGCTTTGGATTCTGCAATAGCTTTAAACAAATCTCGAAATGCTACATCTCAAGATGAAATTGATTTATGTCTTAATGCTTTAATTGCAGCTCGAAAAAATTTAACACCAATCTCTCCACCTATAATTACTCATGATTATAGTGGTCTTTTAAAAGCTATTAGTTCTGTTTCTAGTTTAGATTCTAAAAAATACACACTTGCCAGTTGGAATGCATTTAAAGCAGCTTTAGCTAAAGCTAATAATTTACATAAAGCTAAAAATGCAAATTCTCAAGCTGAAATTGATGCTATGATTAATGATTTAAACCTTGCTAAATCTAAATTAGTTGTACTTAATGTTGATTTAAAAATCACTAAAATTGTAAGATCTGGAAATAATTATAAAGTTAGTATCAAAAACTTAGGAAAAGATAAATCAACTAAAACAAAACTTAAAATTTTCTATAAAAAAGGTAAAAAGACATTTTCTAAAGCGGTTAATGTGAAAGCTATTAATGGAGGCAAGACTTTATTAGTAACTGTTAAATTCTTTAAATTTGCAACACACAATAAAATAATTAAAACTGCTCAAGTAAATTATAATAAAATGGCTTATGAGAAGAATTTTAAAAACAATGTATTTAAAATTAAAAAAGATAAATGATAAAAAATAGAAACTTTTTTCTATTTTTATCTTCTTTATTTTTTAAAATAACTTTTAAATAGAAAAAATAAAGTATTTTATGATTAAATAGCTATAAAAAAAGCTTTTAATTAATAGTTTTAAGCTATACTTGTATATTTCTTATAAATTTTATAAAAACTTCATATAAATTTTATAAAAACTTCATATAAATTTTATAAAACTTCATATAAATTTTATAAAAAATTTAAATAAATTTATTAAAATTATAAAGAATTTGCATATATTCTATAATAAATAATTATATTAAAATATATAAAATAATTCATGTAATAACTTAATTAAAAAAAGGGAATGAAATCAGTATGATAAGTAAAAATAAAATAATACTACTAACTTTATTGATACTCTCATTATTTATGATAATGGGTTCAAGCTATGCAGAGGATATAACACTAAATTCAACCACTAATTTAAAACAAAATATAGACGCTGTTGACTCAGGTTCTACTATAACCTTAATCTCTGGAAAGGAGTATACTTTAAATTCACCTTGGGCTATATGGTTAGAAGATAAAAATATAATTATAAAAAGTTCTGATAAATCAAAAAATGCAGTTATAAATTTAAACAATCGGGGTGGTGCATTTACTGTAGCTGGAGGTCATTTAACTCTTATAAATATAACTATAAAAAATGGAGATAATGCTATTACGAATGTTGGACGTCTTACTATGACTGGTTGTACTTTTACAAATAACAAGGTTGCAATTGATAATCAACCAGGTGGTAAAGCTACTATAAATTCATGTACTTTTAACAATAATAAAGGTGAAGATGGTGGTGTAATCTACAATAGAGGCGTTATCACTTTAAAGAATTGTATGTTTACAAATAACAAAGCTTCTAATTGTGGAGGTGTAATCTATCAGAGTGGTCAAAGCAGTGAGGGTTTGGTTGCTTGTACTTTTACACTCTGTACTTTTACAAATAATCAAGCTTCTAATTCAGGTGGTGCAATTTATAGTCTTTCTAAGATAACTATTAATTCTTGTACTTTTACTAATAACAAAGCTAGTTGGGGAGGTGCTATCTGTAATGCACAACAAACTGTTATTATAAATGGTTGTACTTTCTCTAATAATCAAGCTAAAAAGGTAGGTGGAGCTATTTACTCTGATAGGTGGCCGTACATTCATTGTAAATTAATAATCACAAAAACCACTTTTAAAAATAACATTATTACAAGTAAAAAGATTTTTAATGCTATTTCTACGGAAAGTGCAAAAATTATCAAAAAGAATGTTAAAATTATACCTAGAGATGGTGTTAAAGTTCCTAAACAAGCTAATCTTAAAATAACTAAGGTTACCAGAAAAGCTAATTCTCATTATGTTTTAGTTAAAAATAGTGGTGATAAAGCTAGTGTGAAAAGCACTTTAGGAGTTTACATTGACAAAACGTTGATTAAAAAAGTCAATGTTAAAGCATTAGCTATAGGCAAGTCTCTTCAAGTTAAAGTCACTATTCCTAAAAAATACCTTAGCGAAACACATAAAAATACGATAAAAACTTTTAAAATAAGTAAAAGTTCTTTTAAGTCAAAATAATTAAATTTATTATAAATTCTATATATATATATATATATATATATATTCATATAAAAAATATTATATTCAATAAAAAGAAGGAAAAAATATGAAAAAGACGAATAAAAAAAAGAGTATATTGTTAATATTATTGTTATTTTCATTATTTATGATAATGGGTTCAAGCTCTGGAGCTGATATAACCATAAATTCATCCACTAATTTCGAACAAAATATAGAAAGTGCAGAGTCAGGAGATACAATAACATTAAACTCTGATGTGGAATATAGCTCAAATTCGGTTGGGGGTATATACTTAAAAGATAAAAATATAATTATAAAAAGCTCTGATAAATCAAAAAATGCAGTTATAAACTTAAACTATCGTGGAAGTGCATTTTTTATATCTAAAGGACATTTAACTCTTATAAATATAACTATAAAAAATGGAAATAGTGCTATTCAGAATGTTGGTCGTTTTACTGCGATTGGTTGTACTTTTTCAAATAACAAGGTTGTAATTGATAGTAGTGGTAAAGTTACTTTAACTTCTTGTACTTTTAACAATAACAAAGGTGGAAATGGTGGGGCAATTTATAACCAAGGAGATATTACTTTGAAGAGTTGTACTTTTACAAATAACAAAGCTTCTGATTGTGGTGGTGCAATCTACAATGATGGTAAGGCAACTTTGACACTCTGTACTTTTACAAATAACCAAGCTAAATATGGTGGTGCAATATATAGCTGGTCTAAGATAACTCTTAATTCTTGTACTTTTGCTAATAACAAAGCTATTATGGGAGGAGCTATCTTTAATGGACGAGATCCTGTTATTATAAATGGTTGTACTTTCTCTAATAATCAAGCAAAGAAGTTAGGAGCAGCTATTTATGCGGATAGGTATCCTTCCTGTAATTGTATATTAACAATCACAAAAACCACATTTAAAAACAATATTATTACAAGTAAAAAGATTTTTAATGCAATTTCTACAGAAAGTGCAAAAATTATCAAAAAGAATGTAAAAATAACTCCTAGAAATGGTGCTAAAGTTCCTAAACAAGCTAATCTTAAAATAACTAAAGTTACTAAGAAAGCTAATTCTCATTATGTTTTAGTAAAAAATAGTGGTGATAAAGCTAGTGTGAAAAGCACTTTAGGAGTTTATATTGATAAGACTTTGATTAAAAAAGTCAATGTTAAAGCATTAGCTATAGGCAAGTCTCTGCAAGTTAAAGTCACTATTCCCAAAAAATACCTAAGTGAAACACATAAAAATACGATTAAAACTTTTAAACTTGCTAAAAGCTCTTTTAAAGCTAAATAGCCAAATTAGCTAATATAAATGTATATTTTTAATGTAGAAATCTTTCAATGATTTCTACTCCTTTTTTTATTCAATAATTCTTATTTTAATTTTTAAAAATTTTATAACATTAATAAACATGTTTTATAAAAAATTCTATAAACATTATATTTATTAATAAAATATAATAAATATTAAAAATATAATAAAAAAACTAAACTTAAATAAAAATTATATTTTTTTAAAAATTTATTAATAACAATATAGTATTTTAAACTAAGAGGTAATGCAATGATTGATAATATAGATGAGTTAATAGCTAAAGCAGTTGATAATAAAAAAGATCTTAAAAGAGAAAGTTTAAAACTTAAAATAGGCGATTATGAAGAAGATTTTAAAATTTCTGGAATTGGAGAAAAACAAGTAAATATTGTGAAATTTTTAAAATATGAAGATATTATTGAAGCTTCTGAAGCTGGGAAAGAAAATAGTTTAGAAGATAATTTAAAAAAAGTCATGGATGAATATAAGGGAGGTTTCAGAGTTTCTGGAACTGGAGATAAATCCATAAGAATAGAAAAAGTTATAAAATATGAAGATTTACTTGAAACTGCTGAGACAAAAGGTGAAGATAGCTTAGAATCCACTTTAATGAAAATTGTAGATGGCTTTGAAGGAAATTTTAGAATTTCTGGAACTGGAGAAAAGGCAGTAAAGATAGAAAAATTTGTAAAATATGAAGATATGATTGAAGCTAATGAAATGGGAGAAGATGATAATATAGGTTTATCAGTAATGAAAGTTATTGATGAATTTGAACCTTCTGAAGATAGCTAATAATCAGATTATAATTGAAAATTATATTAATTAAAATAAAAATGAGTATATTAAATATGCTAGTAAGAGAATAATTATAACTGGAGCTAAGCATCTTAAAAGCTTGTAAGCTATTACTGCTAAAACAAGACAGATTATAATAACTATTATATTTTCTATACCAAACATAATTATATTTTAATTTTTAAATAATATAAATATTTTTAAATTATTTAATATTT
>Ga0082212_10012108_pt1 | contig 10884 bp, 9 predicted proteins | sample TergutNt197P3_FD_71548 | JGI IMG/M metagenome (GOLD analysis project Ga0082212, IMG submission 71548) | Neocapritermes taracua P3 segment gut microbial communities from Petit-Saut dam, French Guiana - Nt197 P3 | ecosystem: Host-associated > Arthropoda: Insects > Digestive system > Gut ...
CGGATCGGTCTGAATGATGAAATTTTTCGTCGATCCGCTTTTGAATCGTATCCCGAAGGACGGCGAGCCCTTGTGTCGGTGTGTAACCTCCTTTTGCGGAGTTGACGGCATCGATCATTGCTTTTCGTGCTTCGGCGGGAACGTCGAAGTCCGGCTGTCCGATGGACAGATTGATCGGATTGGTCAACTTGGCAGCGAGGTCAAAAACTTTGCGAATGCCGGAAGCCTCAAAAGTTCCAGCGCGTTTGGAAATCCACCGTGATGTCATAATGCGAATTATAACCGCAAAACTTCTTAATGTCCATAGGAATCACTTTGTACACACGTCACAGGGTGTGCGCAAGTCCGGTTGCCAATTTAGGCGTACCATTGGTGTCCCAACATTTTTTTCTTGTAAACACTGTGACGTTTTCAAAGGCGTGTACTTGTGTAAAATCTTGATCTGTATCGACTTCAATTTTGTCTCGTTTGGTGGAATACTGGAGTCACCGCAAACCTTTAACATATTCGGCTCGAATACTTTTAGGGGACGTCTGTCACTTCGCTACACCGCCGGTGGCTTTTATGTGAGCGGCAACCTTTGTGTCCTGATGTTGGATGTGACTCACAAGCCAGTCGCCAACTTCCCGAATGATTTTGTTGATCAAAGTCGGCGTAGGACCAGACACTTTCAATTCTGCTGATAATCCCGCCACCTTCTTAAACAAATCTTCGTGCAGTTGCCGATGGTTTTGGTAATCAGGATAGCCCGACTGCTGTTGCAGTGCCTCTTCTTCGCTGAAATGTTTTTTTGTGTAAGAAAAGAGAAAATCAACAGTTTTGCTGATTTGGTCCGCCGCATGCCCGTGCGTACATTCCTCGAACAGTTCATTGACCATACGGATCAACTCCTTATGTTGCGAATCAATTAAAGGATGCCCTGTTTCGAGAGCAGAACTCCATGTGTAAGCCATAAAAATACCTCCTATCCAAAAAAGGGTATGACGTGTTTCGTAAACAGCGGACAAAAATCCACCGGGGGTATTCTAACCGAAACGTTGCTGCAATGCAATAGTCCCCATTTTTTCACTCCGATTGCAAGTTTTGTGGCCGAATTTTTTCATGTAATCCAGAGGTTAGAGAAAATCTCAGTCGCCGTGATTGGAAACCAGTGATGTATAATCAAAAAACCGACGGTAAAAATGGCGGCATCGACAATGCCGTGTCCGATCCATGCGCCCCAAATGGAATCGGTACGCCGATAAAGCCAGCACCAATACCAACCGCCGATGAACACACCGAGCGAAGCCAGCCAGCAATACGGCGAGGCGTAACCGAAATACGTTCCCAAAAGAATCACATGATGGAGTGTAAAACCGAGACTGGCAATGATTGCCGAACAGGAAAGTTTCCGAAACACGAACCAACGCCAATAGTATTCTTCGAGTCCGCTGTGAATAATGGAGTAAAACACACCGATCACGATGAACATTGTCGTATTGCCGAGTCCGATGCCACTCATTTTGTCGGAAATTGCTTGACAAGCGGGGGAGTCTGGAGCGAGAACGTTACCGGGCAAACGTAGCCAAAACAGATATGCCGCCAACATCATGACGAATACGGCAACGCCGAAGAGCGTTCCTTCAAGGAGACTGCTCCGGCGAATCGGACGGATCAAAAAACGTTCTTTGCACACGAGAGCGATCCAAAGAATCGGTAGCACAAATTGAATGATTTTACCGATACTGTACGCTGCCTGTTGGACGGTTTGCGGCGCACCGGCAAGGATCACGAAGTAATTCAGCGTCAGCAAGAAGGGAAAAACCAACGCAAAAACGAGGATGAATGACGGGAGTTTTTTCATGGACGCGATTGTGTCTCTACGTTTTGAACGAGTGGTCGGAAGGTGGAGCGGCGTAGGATCGTTTGAATGTTTTGAAGGACATCATCTTGTATCTCTTTCACTACAATTCTTTGGGCAGTTAACTCTGCCTTGTCCTTATCTCCGTTGTCGAGATAAATGTAAGCCGCTGTTCGGAGTAAACGGTCCCGTAATACCGGCTCATTGAGGCGAGTAGTCGACTCGATTGCGTCGTCCACGAACCCGTTTTCCATTTGCGAACGGATAATACGCTCAATTTTCGAATCTCTCATACGCCATCCAAATTCATCAACTTGGGAAGACCTACTGATGAATTCGTGTGCAACCGCATCAATCGCCAAACGATAGATAACTGGAATGGTATCTGTCGAATTCATGCCTCTGAGCGTTGGAATCATCGACAGCAACATCGAAACAGACTCCGCGTAATCTGAAGTGAGTGCCGCAATATCCATCGTGTTGTTGAGCAGTATTTGTACCGATGTTGTACGTCCGATTTGCAATAATGCTCTCGCAAGATGTACGCAAGCCTTGGCTCGCTGTTCCTCGGTTTCCAGCGAGTTCACGAGTTCGAGACATTCGTCGATCATACGATTGGTTTCTTCGGCGATCGATGGATGTGTTTCTCTTGTAAAGAGCGGCATCGTTCTCTGTGTCAGATTGGGATTTTCCAACATGTTTTTAGCCACGATAAGTTGTGCAAACAAATTTGCTTTTTCGTTCGGCACCGTGATGCTCCGGCAAGCATTCATGGCTTGTTGCCAAAGCCGTTTGCCTCCTGCCCGATCTTCTTCCGCACGTAACTGTCCGGCGTGATAGAGTAGCAGTTCCGTTAAGATTGTCGTCTGCATGATCGGTTGTCCGGTGCGTTCCGCCACCGATACAATCGACTGCCGAATTTCCTGTCGAATTGAACGGTTCGGGTCGTTCACGTCATTGAACGCTTGATAGAGTAACTGGTATTCACCAGTAATTCGTCTGCGTATGTCAGCACGTTTTTGTGCGTCGTTAATGTGATCTGCCGCTTGATCGGCACTACGTAGCAATCCTTGCCGAATCAATCCGGTGCAATGCTGTTCCCAATCCGGATTATTTCCTTCAGGAATCACGAGCCCGAGGGTCGTGTAATCTTCCCGGTTTGCTTGTTCTCTGGCAATATTCAGCCGACTTCTAAAAACGGCGATGGTTTCCTGCGGCATCAAAGTCAACGTTCTCTCGGCATCGTTGAGTCGGTTCAGTCGAATCTGTTCTTGCAGTAAAAAAGTACAAGCGTAGGCACGATTTTCCGGTGTTTCGATGCTCGAAATAGTCGCTTGGGCATCGCCAAAGAGACGCGCAATGACTTGGAGGCGGGCAAGTTCTCCTTTTTGATTTTGATTTAATGTCGGCGCAATCATTGCGAAAATTTGCTTTGCGTCGGCAATCGAACCGATGGAAATTTGCTGTTCTCCGATTTGGAGTAAAAGTTGAATCCGCACGTTAGGGTCAACGAATTTTTGTGCGGCAACGAACGTTTGTTTCAAAATTCGGTCGGCATCAGAGAACCGGCGGATTGATTGATAACTTTGAGCAACGGCAAGCAAAGCCTGAACCCATTGCCGATCTGACTGGGTACGAAGCGGTGTGGGATCAATGTCCACGATTTCCACATGGACGATTTCTTCCGTCGTTGTCCAATCGTCCATTGCCGAGTCTTGACGATCAGGTGGAAGAGGACGCGGCGGCATGTTCAGGGCAGCTCGAATCGCAGGGGATTCTGGATTGTCAAACAGTTCAAGTACCGGCTGTTTCACTCGGTCTTCCAACACTTCGCTCTCGACGAGGCTGTTTCGAAAAATTTCCCGTAACTCCACGTCAAACATCAGCCGGGACCCCACGAGCCGTTGTAATAGAATAACTTGAGTGTTGATATCATGGTTTTCCGCAAGGCAACGAAAAATTTCATCGACAGCGCGTTCTGCGAAAACAGGGTACATCTGCGTCTCCTCCTGCGGATTTTCAAGAAGATTAAGCATCGTCGGCTCGACGGGAGTGACTGGCGATGGATGAGCGGCGTATTGTAGAATAAGTGCCCACGCCCGCGTCAATTCAATATGATTGTTAATACGTTTTGCTGTTTCCAGTGCTTCGGTTGTCATTCCGACCCGAACCTGCTCACCGACAATCAAACGGTATGCTCGCATACGTTGATCGAGTCCCACGACAGCGGTCGAAGCCGTTTGGCGATTAAATAGTTCTCTGAGCCCATCCCTATCGTTAAGAAGCCATAAGATGGTAACGGCACCGAAAAAGGATTCCTCGTTGATGGTGGAATTTAATTTGAGATCGGCATCAATCACTAATTGGTTATATTGTTGCATGATGGCTTGAGTCGCAGGAGCTCTCCGTTGCCGGAGATGCATGAGTGCCTGTGAAATCATGACACGGGCACGCATGGATGCAATCAGAGTCGTGTTGCCAAGCCGTTGCAACTGACGATCCAGCGTGACGTTGATGTCGTGTTGTGTGAAAACCGTTGCGATACTGGTTACGGCTCGTGCTCGAGGATAGGGAGATGTTATTATTAACGCTTCATTGACGGTATAATTGGCGAATTCCTGAAGGCGTTGCAAACGTTGTTCATTCGTACCCTCGGATTGTTGTGCCGTTTCGATATCAATCAGTGTTCTGTCCGTCCAATAAGTATCACTCTTCACGTCCAGTGCGGAATAGTCGGGCTTCACCGACTCTACGTATGCTGCTCCTTGATAAATCGTAAAAACTGCAAAAAACAACACAGAAATACAAACGGCGATGACAATTCCGCCAGCAAGGTAAATTGGGACAGACGTTCGTTGCACAAGCCTTTTGGTCGTTGTTTTTGCGTGAGTCTCCGGGAATGGTGCCTCGGGAACACGTGCAGAATGAACATTGTCTTTGAATCGTCTTTCCGGTTCAGACGAAGTGTTAGAAACGGCAGTTTCCGGTTGTAAGTGAGTTCTATTGTCCATAATCGAATAATCATGCACCTAATTTGATGATGCGCCAAGGTTAATGTTGTGTAAACTTTTTCGAGAAATATGAAATTCGACGAACAGTCTCCTATTTTTACCCTATTTTTACAACAAAACAACCTCGGTAGCCAAAAAATCCAAGCGAAAGAGTGAAAAAAGAAAAAAATAAGTATTAATTTGTGAATTGCCCCGTAATTTCACTACAGTGCTGCCAATCCCTTTCGTGAACCCATGTTGAGTACCGTCTCGTTTTTTTCTCCACTCCTCGCCCATGACAAAATAGGCAAGTTAGGAGGTTTTTGGGGATAATGCGGGTAAATCGGATTCTATGGGGGATGTTTATTCTACCGAGGTTCATTGGTCGATACGTCCTGTACACTCTTACTATGGGGATGCGGCACTGGTACAATGAATAACATAACGGAAAAATTGTTGGAGTTGGACGTTCGGCACGGCGAACTGTTGGATAAATTGACATTACTCGACCAACAAATCGATGACGTTTTGAAAGAATGGACGGTTGCGAAAGAAATCCGACCAGAAAGCAACGAAAACTAGCATTGTACATCGTGTCAGAACAGTCGCTGGGTGCGAGGTGGATTCACACCATGCTTGGTGCCCCTTTGGAAAACCATTGGATCAACATTATGGCGGGCAACGTTGAGTCGGTTTCCGTGCAACCGGCTCACCCGACCATACATCTCGGCGAACGTAGTATTCTGTTACCAGCGACCGTTAACGCTCACGCTCATTTGGAGTTAAGCCAGTTAGAGGCACCGCTCGATGTGCCAAACCGGTCGATGTCCGACTGGGTTGCCGCCTTGCTCGCTTTTCGCCGCAGTCCCGATTACGATGCCGAACAGGGAATTCTGCAAGCCCTCCGCCGACCGGAATTGTGGGAATCGACAATTGCCGTTGCCGATATTGTCCCGCCGATATTGGAGACGGCAGACGGCAGACGGCGGACGGTAACAGATGAAACATGTCGCTGGCTCCCTTTTACCGAACTCATCGGTTGGCGGCAAGATCAAGAGCGGGGGGCATTCGCCCCCCGGTACACGTTCGGTTTATCCCCCCATGCTCCACACACCGTTTGTCCGGCACTGTTGGATTGGGCAATTCGCCAAAACATCCCGCTAGCAATGCACCTCGCTGAAACACCGGAAGAACTACAACTATTACGGCATCACACCGGTCCATTACTCGAAATGATGCGGCGTGCCGATTCCGACTACGATCCGAAGACGGTGCTGCATGGCAAGCGTCCGATGGATTATCTGCAACTGTTGTCCGCCGCTCCGAAGGCGTTCATCATTCACGGCAATTATCTGGACGACGAAGAGTTGCAATTTTTGGCGGCACGTCGGGAAACAATGTCGGTCGTCTATTGTCCGCGTTCTCTTGCTTATTTTCGGCACTCGGCTTATCCGCTCAAAAAAATGTTGGATTACGGCGTTCGGGTGCTGTTGGGCACGGACAGTTTGGCATCGGTTCCAAACTTGAATCTCGTTGAAGAAATACAATTTGCATGGAAACAGCATCCGACGGTCTCGTTGGAAATCATTTATCGAATGGGAACGTTAGAAGGGGCATCGGCATTGGATTTGCCGAAAGGCTTTGGCACGATTCAACCCGGCAGTCCCGCTAAATTTGTCGTTTTGCATTCTCATCGGTAATCCCATTCGTCGGCTTGCGGAATATCGTTGAGCGACTTGATTCGGCATAATTCCAAAAACCGAGAAGTCGTATGATAACGGACAACATTTTTTTTGTCCTGCACATCTCTGGTAATTTCCAGCAAATTGCGGCGAACCAGTTGATTCAATATGGTCGAGCAGGGCTGCCGACGGATATTTTGAATTTCTTCCGCCGTAATCGGTTGGCGATAAGCGACGATTGCCAACGTGTCGATTGCCTGCTGCGATAGCCGAATTTCACGAGTTTTACCGTAAAAATTGGTGCATACCGACTCAAATTCCGAGCGAAGTGCCATCCGATAGCCGCCGTGTTCAGAGAGGATTGTGTAGGGGCAATTTCGCTTTTGATATTGTTCGTTCAGACAGACGACGGTTTGGGCAACTTCTTCTGCTGAAACATTTCGCAATTTTTCGGTGATCTGATCGGCACTGAGCGGCAGATTTTTCCGATTACCCACGAACAATGCCGCTTCGATGATCGTTTCCAGTCGAACATTTACCGTAACTTCAGCGTTTGATGAGAGCAATTGGTCTTCCGACTCGTCTGTTGCCGCATCGATGATCGTATCGGCTTCGTAATTTGGTCGTTCGGGAGTTTCCGCTGTTTCTTCTTCCGAAATCCCAATTTCCGGCATCGTTTTGACGAGTTCCGTTTCAGCAGACCGAAACGTTATAAACGCTTCACGGAGCGACTCGAACGAAAGGATGTTTACCGATTCGTCGGTATCGTCGTCGGTGTCAAATGTCTCCACGAAAGCGACCGTACCGGGAAAAAGATTTTTGCCTAAGGGAAGGGTGTCTCGTTCTTCTCGCATATCGGAATGATACTCAAAAAACCGAAATGATTGAAGGGCAAATTTTTGAAACGATTTGGATATTTTGTTTCTGCTTTCAGGGATTTTGCAATGAGTCTCGAAAAATTATCACCGTGGTCATTCGACCTATTGCGATTTATTTCGACAACTTCCACGGATTCGACTTCGGAGTCGGCAACATGTTCGTCGGATTGACGCGAACATAACCCCCTTTGGGACCCGGTACGGCACCACGAATCACCAACAAATTGTTTTCCTTATCGATCATGACGACCTTCTGATTGCGGACGGTAACTTGATCCGTACCATATTGTCCTGCCATCCGCCGTCCTTTCATTGTTCGGCTGGGCCACGCACAGCAACCGGAACTACCTAGATGCCGATGGCATTTTTTGACACCGTGAGAGGCACGTTGACCGTGAAAATTGTGCCGCTTCATCACACCGGAATACCCGCTCCCCTTACTGATTGCCGTTACGTCAACAGACACAACCTCATCGAACAGATCAACGGTCAATTCTTGACCGACGGTGAAACCTTCGGTGGGAACACGGAATTCTTTGATGAATTTTTTGGGTTCGCAATCTGCTTTGGGGGCGATTTCTATACCGGAAGCGGTGCGTTGTTTGCGGCGTTTGCTTTCGATTGCCGCAACGTGTCCCCGTTCGGATTTGCTCGCCCGGCTACGTGCTTTGTCGAGAAAACCAATTTGAACGGCTTCGTAGCCATCCTTTTTGGTTGTCCGTAACTGCAACACATTGCAGGGACCCGCTTGAATCACCGTTACCGGAATGACCTCACCGGTCTCCGTGTAAAGTTGCGTACATCCGACTTTTTGTCCTAGTAATCCGATTGGCATAGTAGTATTCCTAATGTATAAACTATTCTAATTGTTTGTCCTGCTGGGGCAATCCCCTTCATTTGATTCTATTTTTCGTTTTACTTTCTTTTTCCTCTCCTGTTTTCCGTCTGATAGGAACGATCTTGTCGAGCACGAAAGGCTTGTCTTCCGAAAAGCCCCAAGCAACTCCCATCATGAAACAAGCAAGAGCAAGGACTCCACATGACAGCACATCCCAGCCAAATACCACAGGAGCTAGTGCCCACCCCAAGGAAGCAAGCATCAAAAATGCCCCACCGACCGTTTTTATAGTTGCCCTTCTTCGTTGTGCTTGTACCTTTTTTCGTTCATCAATCTTACGATTGCGGATTCGAGAATATTTTCGTTTCTGTTTGTCAGTTTTTATTGTCTCAATTCAAGTTGGCAATCATATCCGTAACCGTAAGATTGCAAATCTGATTCTTTGTTCGGTTTTGAAAAAGTTTTCTTGGCGCGATTTTGTAATTTTACTCCACTTACAATATACTGTCTTGTTTTGGGAAATAAGGTAATAATTAGGTTGTTTTTTCCCTCACCCCAACCCTCTCCCAGAGGGAGAGGGGACAAAACCGGGTGGACTTACGTCCGCCGCTCTTATTCTAACTCCTTACTCCTGTCTTCTAACTCCTTTGAAAATTTATCGTTTTCCGGCGGTTTTTCCGGTGGTTTTGATTTTGATGTCCACTCCGGCGGGGAGGTTCAATTTATTGAGGGCATCAATCGTTTTGGCGGTTGAATTGAGGATGTCGATAAGCCGTTTGTGCGTTCTGATTTCGTACTGCTGTCGGGCTTTTTTATCGACGTGCGGACTGGAATTGACGGTGTACCGCTCGATCCGAGTGGGCAACGGAATGGGACCGTGAACATCAGAGCCGGTACGCTTTGCCGTATCGACGATTTCGGCGGCACTCTGATCGAGCACCGCATTGTCAAATGCTTCCATCCTAATCCGAATAATATCTTGTCCGATTGCCGACACGTTTCTCTCCGTTGGTGCTAACGAATGCCTAGTTGCCAAATATCAATGCCGATCTTGCCGAGAATCTCCTCGCCCGACCGGAAAGCGGATATTTTACTCCCGGAATGAAAAGCGTCAAGCCCCCGTGAGGGGCAAATCTTCTGATTTAATAAAAAAATTCGTCTTGACCCGTTTCATTTATTTTTCTAGCATGACCGAATGGCGTGCCGTTGTATTTTGCTCCTTTTTTCGTTATTTTTTCTGGGGGGCTGTTTGTGCGATCCTCAATACTGCCGCTATCCTGATTTTTTTCAACCAGGCTATCTTTCCGAACAAGAGGATCGAGCTCGCCAATTTGATCCGTTCACAAGCCCCGACATGGGACCAAAAATTGTGGGCGACCGACCCTGCGGAGCATTGGATCCAAGTCCTCGACACTTTCGACCATACCAATAGACCGATTCGCCGACCCTGAAAAATACATGTCTTCCGTAAAGGCAGAAGGCGAGATCACGAGCGTTAAAATTCTACGTCTCGATTCCCGATTATGCGAGGATTCGCTCCTGAAAGCACCGGTTCGTATCCCGCACCAACAATCAACTCTCGAAGGCGATGTTCCGGTAAACCGGTCGGTGCGGAAGAACCCGCATCGTGATGTATCCGCTCCTCAAAAACCGTACCATCGAAATCGTCTGCTCCGTAAGATAACGCAATCTGTGCCAACGACTCGCCAAGCGTGATCCAGTACGCCTTGATGTGTTCAATGTTGTCCAAGACCAGTCGGCAGACCGCTATTGTCTTCAAAATTTCCTGCGGCGAAATCGGTACAACATCAATCTGCGTGTTTTTCGGATGAAAAATCAATGGCACAAAACAATCGAATCCGCCGGTTTCTTCTTGTAAGTTCCGAAGTTGTAAGAGATGTTCGATCCGATGCTGCGGCGTTTCCAAATGTCCGAAGAGCATTGTTGCATTCGAGGGAATCCCAAGTTTGTGTGCCGTCCGATGAACGTCAAGCCAAACTTCCGCCGGTATTTTATCTGGAGCAATTTTCTTTCGGATGACGGGATCAAAAATTTCTGCTCCGCCGCCGGGTAAACTTGCCAACCCAACCGACTGCAGATCGCTCAAAATAAAATCGTAATTTTTTCCTTCACTTTGCGCAAATGCGGCAATTTCAACTGCCGTCCATGCCTTCAACCAAAGTTGCGGAAATGTTTGATGAAGTACCCGCACAATTTCACGATACCATGAGTAGGGCTTGTCAGGATGTACACTGCTGACAAGATGCAGTTGTGTCGCACCGAACGCAACGGCACGTTCGGCTTTGCGTACAATGTCGTCAAGTTCCAGTACGTAAGCCTTTGTATCGCCGGGTTTTGCGGCAAATGCGCAGAGCGGACAACCGATTCGGCAAACGTTGGTCGGATTGATGTGTGCGTTGATGACGTAGTACGTCTTGTTCCCATGCCGTTTGCGTCTTTCGGCATCGGCTCGCTGACCAAGTTCATGAAGATCAGAGGAAAAAAAGTCCATGACAATGGAGTGTTTCTCAGCCAAATCGCGAGCAAAAAATTTTTGTCTCTCTTTCATGATTTATGGGTGGACAAACGACCAAAAACGGTGACCATGCTTGAAAACACGGTGTTTTTGGACAAAAGTGGTGGGAATTATTTGGGT
>Ga0082212_10012109_pt1 | contig 10884 bp, 5 predicted proteins | sample TergutNt197P3_FD_71548 | JGI IMG/M metagenome (GOLD analysis project Ga0082212, IMG submission 71548) | Neocapritermes taracua P3 segment gut microbial communities from Petit-Saut dam, French Guiana - Nt197 P3 | ecosystem: Host-associated > Arthropoda: Insects > Digestive system > Gut ...
CCCCCCCTGCGCCAACCGGCAGTTCGCCCGTGTTGGGGATGTCCGCGTTCACGCCCGGGTCCACGGCGAGCGTGGTGACGCGCGTTTCAAGCGCGAGCGCGTTGTCGTCGCTTTGCGACCCGCCCGCGCCGCCGATGGAGCCGCCCGCCACGAGTTGCGCGGTTTGCGCGAGGATGTTCGCGTTGTTTGACGCCTTTGCGATGTCGCCGCCCGCGTCCACGCGCGCGTTCACGGCCGCGACCGACGTGAGCGCCACGTCCTCCGTGGCAAGGAGCAGGACGTTGCCACGCGCGAGCGTGAAAGCGTAGTTGTCCATGACAATGGATCCGCCGGCCTCGACATCCACGTCGCGCCACGCGGCCAGCGCGCTGTTTTGCGAAACGCCGCCCGTGGCAAGCACGGTGAGGTTGCCACCGGCCGCGGCCGCGTTGTTGAGTGCCACGTCGCCGCCGTTCGCGGCGAGCAGCACGTCGCCGCCCGCCAGCACGCGGCGGTTCACGGTGAGCGTGCCGCCAAGGGTTTCGATCTTCGCGTTGTCCCGGGCCGTGACGCCGGAGACGCCGTCCACCGCGCCGATGGCCGTGTCGCCGGAGGCGTAAAGCAGGACGCTCCCGCCCGAGCGCGCGGCGAGTGTGTCCGCGTCAATGTCCAGCGGCTTGCCCGCGCCGCCGATGTCGCCGTCCGCGAGGAGCAGCACATTTTGCGCGGTGATGTTCACCACGCGCGGGTCGTCCATCGTGGCGAACCCGTCCGCGTCGTGGCCGACCTCCTCCTGCTGCGCGTCGGTGATGCCGCCGTTGAGCGCGTTGATGACGACCAGGTCCGCGGCCGCGCCGGAGCCCGCGTTGACGAGGCCAATGGCGATTCCGTCCGCGCCGTCGGTGAGGAAAATGTTTTGGCCAAACGCGTTGACCGTGCCTTTGAAATCGTTGTTCGCGCTGTCCAGCACGATGTCGTTTCCAAGCGCGGTGAACGTGGTTTCGCCCGCCGCCTCGATGCCGTCGTCGTTCTGCGTGATGTCGCCGTCGAGCGCGGTGACGTCGAGCGTTCCGCGCGCGTTCACGAGGCCGAGCAAAATGTTGTTCGCGTCCGTGAGTTCGATGTTCAACCCGTCCGCGTTCACCGGCCCGTCAATGAAATCGTTGATTGGGTTGTTCAAAATGATGTCGCCCGTGGCAAGGAGGGTGGCCTCGCCACGCGCGCGGACACCACCGCTGTTTTGCGTGATGCCGCCGCCCCACGCGGTGACGTCGAGCGTGCCGCGCGCGTTCACGCGGCCGAGCAGGATGTCGTCCGTGTCCGCGAGCGCGACATTGCGGCCGTCGGCGTGGACCGCGCCCACGAAGTTGTTGAAGGCGTTGCCGAGGAGGATGTCGGCGGGCCGCCACCCGTTGCGCGCGGTGAGGAACGTCTCGCCCAGGACGCTGATGGCCGGGGAGCCGTCCAGTTGCGTGATGGCGCCGCGGTCCGTCCGCACGGTCAGGCCGTCCGCGCCCGCGGTGATTTTATCCAGGACAATGGCGTTGCGGTCGCGCAGTTGGATGCCCTCCGCCCGCGCGCTCACGGGCCCGCCGAAATCGTTGCGGCGGTTGAAGAGGGTGATCTGGCCGGCCGCCGTCAAGTCGGACGCGCCGCCGATCCTCACGCGCGTGCCGGAGGTTTGCGTGATGGAGCCGTCGGTGGTGACGGTGAGCGTTCCGCCGTCCATGTCGCGCAGGATGATGCCGTCGTCACCGAGCGCGCCTGCGGCGTCGCGGAGCGTGATGTTGCCGGCGCCGTTGTTCGCGTTCGCGGTGACAAGGCCCAGGTCGTTCGCGGGGTTGTCGAGAAGGATGTCACCCGCCGCGGCCACGGTCAGGTTCGCGAGCGTGTTCGCGCCCGAGCCTGTGAGGCTGCCGTTGATGTTGAGCGTGGCGGTTCCGTCCGCGACGGACAGTCCGGCGAGGTCGAGCGCGGCGTTGTTTTCGAGGTCGAGGTCGCCGCCGACCGTCCCGGAAAGCGCGCCGATTTGGTTGTTGGCCGCGGTCATGTCCACGTTACCAACCACGTCCAGGACGACGGCGCCGACCTGGACGTTGCCGCTGTTTTGGTTCACGTCGCGGCCCGCGGTGAGGCCGAGCGTGTTGTCCGCGCCCGCCTGGACGCTGGCGTCAAGATTGATGTCGCGCGCGGCCTCCAGCGTCAGCGCGGCGCCGGGGCGGTCCGTGTAACCGATGTCCGCGGCCACGGTGATGTCGCCGTCCTGCGTCCCGGTCGTGCCGGTGCGGATGGTCACGTCGCCGGTCGCGAGGCCTTCCCTGATTTTCGCCACCGTGATCCGCGCGTTGTCGAACACGGCGAGCATGTCGTTGTTGTCCCAAGCCCAGCCGTCGTCGCCGGCGTTGACAATCGTGATGTCGCGCGGGTCAATCAGCCATTCGCCGCCCTGGCCGTTCGGCGCGCCCACGTCCGGCGCGGACTCGATGATGAAACTTTCATGGCCGCTGGTCTCGACGAAACCGCCGTTGCCGGATGCGTTGCCGCCGCGCGCGGCGATTTCCGCGCCTTCGTAAACGCCCAGATAATTTTCGGCGATGAGTTCGATCCGGCCGCCTTCGCCGTTCAATCCCGCGTTCGCGGTGGTGACGCTTTCGCCGCCGAGCGCGACAAGGCGTTCGCCGAGCAGACGGATGTTGCCGCCGTCACTTTCCACGCCATCCGCGCGGATGACGCCCGTTTGCGCGACGTTCGCGCCTTGTAAAAGCACGTTGCCACCGTTCGCGCCCGAGGCGTCAACCAAGCCCGCGTTGACGACGTTGGCCATGGCCGACGGGTCGCCGTCAAACGAGACGGGCGCCATGTCTGGGTCAATGGTCAGCCGGATTTCGCCGCCGGCGTCCGTCCGGTCTATCACGATTTTTTCGCGTCCCGCGGCGAGCGCGACCGCGGGCGCGGTGATGGAGCCGTGGTTCTCCACGTTCGCGCCAATCAAATAGGCGAACGACGCCGCGTTGATGTTGCCGTGGTTGCGCACGCCCGCCGCGTTGCCCGCGCGGGTGAAGTTGAGGCGCCCCGCGTTGAAATCCCTGTCCGACAGGTCAAACGTCGAGGCCACGAGCCCGCCGACATCCACGCGCGAGCCCGCGCCGAACAGGATGCCGTTGGGGTTGATCAAATACACGTTGCCGTTGGCCAGCAGCGTGCCGAAAATCTCGCTCGAGTACCGGCCGGTCACGCGGTTCAGGATGGAGGCGTCCGCGCCGGGCTGCGCGAATTGGACGGTCTCGCCGCCCGCGATTCCAAACGTGTCCCAGTTGATGATGGCGCGGTTGGACAGTTGGCTGACGGTCATCATGCCGTCCGCGCTTTGCCATGACACACGGCCCGAGCGGACGGCGCCGCCCTGCGGCAACGCGGACAACGGAAGCGGCGCCAGCACGCACCACGCCGCCAGCGCGGCCATCACACGGCGGCAGGACTTTCCACGGAAAAAAATAAAAACATTCATTTGCCTACTCCTCAATTCCTAAACTCCCGGACTCCTGAACTCCTGGACTCCTTCCTAAAATTGCACCTGCATGTTCACATGCCCGCGGCCCTTGGTGTTGGACTCGCGCGTGTCCTTGAGCGGGAAGCCCCAGTCAAACCGCAGCAGCGCGTTGTCCCACAGGCCGTAGCGGACACCCAAACCCGCGGCGAACATCTGGCTGTTGCCCGGCTCGCCCGGCTGCTTGTGGCGCAGGCCCGCCCATCCGGCGTCCGCGAACGACACGAACTGCAGACGGTCGCGCCTCGCCAGCGCGCCCGCCAGCACGGGCGAGCGGAGTTCCACCGACGCGAAGGCCGCGTTGTCGCCCAGCGCCTCGCGCTCGGCGTACCCGCGCACCGTGGACGCGCCGCCCAGGCCAAACTGCTCCGCCGCGACCAGCGGCCCGCTCGAGGTTTGCGCCGAGGCGCGCGCGAACAGCGTCCAGCGCGACTCCATCGCGCCCGTCTTCCCGTCCACCGCCTGCAACCGCGCCAGTTGCGCGCGGCCGATCGTGTAATCCGAATCCGCGCCCACGCGCATCTGGTCCAACCCGCGCGACGTGCCGAGCCAGCCGCTGAAATTGTGCGACGCCTCAAGCGTCGCGAACGTGCGGCCCGCCAGCGTGTCAAGCCGCTTCTGCCGCCACGACAGTTGCGCGAAATACGGCGCCACGGTCGCGCTGCGGTTGCCCGCGTCCATGCCCGCGTACCACAGGTTTTCCGAGGTCCAGCGGTACGCCTGGCCGACGGCCAACTCGACGCGGTGGCCGCGCGAATCCCACAGGCGCTGCGACACGCGCAGGCCCGCGTACTTGCCCACGCCGCTCACGCCGATGTCCGGCACCAGGTCGTTGATGTCGAGTTTCGAGTACCCGCCGAACACGCCGACGGAGCCGCCCTTTCCATAATAATGCGGAAGCAGGTAACTCCCCGAGACCGCCCACAGCGACGCATCCTTCAACGCGACCTGCGCCTCGACCGAAAGCGTGTCGTCATGCCGGGTCAAATTTTGGTGGCGCAGCGACGCGCCCGCCCACCAGTGGCCCGACTGCGCGCTGCCGTCGTTGCCCACCTGCGCCACGCCGTGGATGGGCATCGCCTCGCGCACGTCCAGCGTCAGGTCCGCCACGCGCGAAACCGAGCCGTCCTCGCCGCGCTCCTGGCGGATTTTCACGTCCGTGTCCATCGCCAGGTCCGGGTTCTCGTTCGCGTCCGACATCGCCGCGTACAGCGCGCCGTAGTTGAACGGCATGCCCGGCGCCGAGCGCGCGAAACGCCGCTGGATTTGGCGCTCCGACCACCACGTCCCGTTCGTCTGGCCCTGGAACACCACGTTCATCTCCCCGACCCTGCCGGGGTCCACGCGCACGGTCAGCACGCCCTCCTCAGGCTCCTCCACCGCCTGGCCGAGGCCCGCGATGTACCAGCCCGAGTCGCGCACCGCGGCCAGCAAATTCGTCACCGCGGGCAGCACCGAATCCTTCGCCACCAGCCCGCCGTCGCGCGTCCTCGCGCGGATTTCCACCTGGTTGCCGTCCAGGGTCGCGCGGCCCGAGCGCAGCAGCGCGGCGAGGTCGTACACGTTGACCCGCTCCTCGCCCCACTCCTCCGAGACGTGCGTGACGTTCGCGGGCCCCGGCGCGTCCAACCGCCCCGCCTCCTCGATCAGCCGCGCCATCACCGGCCGGCTGTTGTCCGGGAACTCGAACGACACGCTGTGCACCCAGAGCGCGCCGTCCGGGACTTCACCGCTGCGCGTCGGCACCACGGGCCTCACGGGCTCGACGGGGTAGCGCCCGTGCACCAGCATGACGTCCGTGCGGCCGGGGATCAAATACAGGTCCGCCCAGCCCTGGCCGTCCACGCCGAACTCGCCGCGCAACGCCGCCAGCGCGTCCGACGCCTCCTCCTCGGCGTTGCCGATCACGTCCATCGCCGCCTGCTGGCGCGCGATCAACTCCACGCGCTCGGCCTGCGTGACCAGCCACGACTGGCCCTCCTCCTCCGACAGTTTGCGCTCGAGGATGCGCACCAGCCGGGGCGGTTTGCCCTCCTGGGTTTCGAGCCTGTACAGTTTGCCGGTCGAGCGTTCGAACAAATAGGGCCGCGACGGCTCCAACCCGAACTCCGCCGCGTTTTGCGCGTCGAGCGTCTCCAGTTGCTCCATGGCCACGGCGTAGTCCGCGGCGGCGGACGCCACCGCGTTCGTGGCGTCGTCGAACACGGTCACCAGTTGGAAAAACCGCAACGCGGACTTCGCGTCCAGCCGGATGTGCGACGCGCCCTCCAGCGCCTCCGCCACGGCCCCGCGGTCCTGCGCCCGCGCGACGCAGCAAAGCGCCGCCATGACCGCGCACACCCATGCGGGCATCGCCGCCCGGCGGGTGTTGGCGCGCCTCCTTCCCGATCCACGTGAAAAAGCGTCCATGTTGTTTCCTTGTGTTCCGTGTGTGTTTTTCCAAAAAAACGTTACCCATTATACACGAGAAGGCGCGGTTTTTTGAGTGACTTTTCATTTGAAAAAAAGCACTATTTGGCGCGTCAAAAAAGGTAGGGCGGGCAGTCCCTGCCCGCCGGGGGAAAACAAAAATGCGCGCGCATATCGTGGTTCAACTTGACATTGATGCGCATAGGCAACCCCAACGGGGTTGAACAACAAAGCCCGGGGTTGCCGAGCAAGGCGAGGCTACCCTGGGAAAACGTCATTTCAAGAAGCACAACCCCAAGGGGGTTGCACCTGCAATGCATGGCAATGCCAACAACATGCCAAAATTTTATGGATGGCAAAATCATGTGCAACCCCGTTGGGGTTGATATGTTTTTCACATCCATACCTAGGGTAGCGCGAATACGCGCAACCCTAGGCTTTGTTGTTCAACCCCGTTGGGGTTGTCTATGTGCGTCAATGTTTAAGTTAAAACACTATATCGAACCCACCCCGGCGGGCAGGGACTGCCCGCCCTACCTTCCTCACAAGATGTGCCGGGCCAACTGCTCCTTCCGGTTTTTGCCGGAGATGAACAACGTTTGGTAAATGCGGCTGATCTCGTTTTTGACCGTGCCCGGCGACAAATGGAACCGCTCCGCGATTTCCCTGCGCGTGGCGCCCGAGACGGCCACCTTGGCGATTTGGTATTCGCGCGGGGAGAGGAGCGGCGTGACGTGCTTTTTCGCGTGGCGGTTGTGGAACTCCATCCAGTTCGGGATGGTCTGGCGCGCCTGCGCCTCCATCGCGGCGCACAGGGCGGGGTATTTTTGCCCGGCGACCTGCTCCGCCAAACCGCCCAGGTGCGGGCTGTTCTCCGCGAAGGGCGTGATGAAGCCCAGGGGCATGCAGTCGTCCATCACCTCCGCGAGGTACTCGCGCGCCTTGTCCAAACGGCCCATCTGCGAGCAGGCCATGGCCGCGCTGATCCGCAGGTACACCCCCGGACTCGTGATGCCGTGGGCCCGGTCGTAAAAAGACAGGCCCACGCGCGCCGCCGCGAGCGCGGCCTCGGTTTTTTTCTCATGGTGCAGCCACCGGGCGTGCCGGTACAGCGCGTCCCACCTCAACTGTACGGGAAGATGGCCGAAATCCCCGTTTTTCACCCAGTCCGGGATCATGTTGGGGACGTGCGCGCCGGTGTTGACATTGGTCGCCGCCCATTCCGCGATGCTGCCCGCCAGCCCGCCCGCCGCGGCCTGTTCCCGGCAATGCGCCTGGATGTCGCGCAGGAGCGCCCAATCGCCCGTGCTGGTCGCCGCGGCCGCGGCCAGCGAACTGGCGTACAGCCGCGTCGCGCCGTCGCTGATGGATTGGAACTTCCGCTTCACACCGTCGAAGTCGCCGCGCAAATACGCGAGCCAGCCCTCGCACAACATCCGCATGGAGGGGTCGGCGACGGTGGCCGCGGCCACGTCGGGGTTGTCCCACGGCAGGCCGCGCGGGTCCTCCAGCGTGGCGGACAAGACCTCCAGTTCGGCATGAAGGGTTTCCGACGGGGTCCGCCGCGCGCGGCGCGGGTCGCCGGGTTTTTCCGCGTCGCCGGGGATGAGCCACGCATGTCCGCCCAGGCGCGTCGCGCCCTTGACGCGGCCTTCCCGCAGCAACACCTGCGCGCGCCTCGCCGAAACCCCCCATTTCGCCGCCGCCTGCGCGACCGTCATGTGCCCCATTTTGAAAGTGACCCCCTCATTGTGTTCGCTTCCGCGAATAAAAGAATGCGAAACATGCCCCGGTTGTTTTTTGGACGCGCACATTTTAAACGCGCCCCCCGATGCCCAGCGCCCTCCCGACGCGCTCCGCGGCCAGGGCCGTGAACGCGCGCTTCTCGACGTGGCTGCCCGGGAAAAACGCGGCCTTGAACGCGCCGAGCATGAGGCGCGCCGTTGCCTCGGCGTCCAGTCCGCACGCGCGCGCGGCGAGGAAAACCTCGTCCGTCAGCGTGGTGCGCGAGACGAGCGTGTTGTCCGTGCCGACGGCCACGGAGATGTGGCGCGCGAGCATTTCGCGCAACGGGTGGTTGCGCAGGTCGCCGCGGAGCGAGGGCATGGTCTGCAGGTTGCTCGTGGGGCACACCTCGACCGTGACGCGGCGCGCGGCGATGTACTCCGCCAGCCGCCGCACGTACAGCGCGGGGTCCGCGATGGACGCGTCGCGCACGTGCCCCGGCGAGAGGAGCGACGTGCCGTGCCCGACGCGCTCCGCGAGGCACGCGGTCACCGCCTCGTAAATGGACTCCGGCCCGTACGCCTCGCCCGCGTGCACGGTCTTGCGCAAAAAGCCCGCGTGCGCGCGTTGGAACGCCTCCGCATGGTGGCCCGCGCGGAACCCCGCCTCCTCGCCCGCGAGGTCGAACCCCACCACCGGCGCGCCGTGCCTGTCGCGCGCCTCGAGCGCGGCCTCCACCGCGACGAGCGACGCCGCGGCGTACACGCGCGACGGCTTCAACCCCGCGAGGCTCCGCGACAAATGGCCGTAGTACGCGCCCATGCCCGGCCCGAACGACCGCATCGCGCAGCAGATGACGCCAAACGCGAACGGCATGTCCGCGCCCGTCCTCACCGCGGCCGTGGCGTTGTGCGCGCGCGCCGCGCGTTCGAGTCCGCGGGCCGCCGCGCACAGCATGCCCGCGGCGTCGGCGCCGTTTTCAACGAGCAGTTGCGGCGCGAAGCGCACCTCCGCGTAGCGCGTGTTTTCAGCGATGCAATCCTCGCCCAACTCGCACGCCACGCGCTCCACCGCCTCCGTGTCGCGCAGCACCGCGCACGTGTGCGCGAACCCGCGCAGGTAGTCCGGCAGGTCCGCGTAGGTTTTTTTGAACACCCACTCCCGCAACCCCTCCGGCGAATAAGAGGGCAGTTCGACGCCGCGCTCCCGCGCGAGTTCAACGAGCGTTTCAAGGCGCAACGAACCGTCGAGATGGAGGTGCAGGTCGGCCTTCGGCGCGTTGAAAATGTGTTCGCGGGTGATCATTGCGTTTTTAAAATCGAGGCGAATCGAGGCGACTCGACTCGATATCAATTCCCGTATTGCTTGTGGGCGTAGGGCAAAAGGCCCCACGTCACGTCGTCGGCGGAAAGGCTTCTGCCTTCGATTTTCGCGGGATGCTCCATCGCGGGCCGGCACGTCTCGAATTCGCCGCAGTCCCGGCACGACGCGAGCCCCTTTTTCGCCGCGCATTTCAACGCCTCGCACGAGCCGCCCTTCATGCACGGGTGCGGCTTCCCGGCGGCCTGCTGGCCGCACCCGGGGCAGCGGTCCATGGTCGCGAATTCCGTCTCGTCAAACTCCTTGCCGCCGTACACGCGCGACACGCTCCGCATCATTTTCAGGCGCAGCGCGTCGTCGGTGTTGCCCGAATAATGGATGCACAGGTCGCACCGCATCCCGCATTTTGAATGCACCGCTTTTTCCACCGGGAACAGCTTGCGGTTCGGCTTCTTCTTGATGCGGATGAGTTGCTTCACCGCCTCCAGAGTCTCCAGGTCCGAAACGCCGAACCACATCCACTTGCCGTCGTGGAACGTTTTCGCGGCGTCGTAAATGTCGCGGATTTTTTGGGGAAATTCGTCGCGCCGCGCCTCGAACTTTTCGCGCTCGGCCTTGCCGAATACCAGCATGAAGACAAGGCAGTCCTCCTTGATGGAAGCCGTCACGACCGTCTTTCCGGAGCGGCGGAACTTCACCTCGTCCTTCCCGTTGCCCACCTCGTCCAGCGCGTATTTTCCGCGCATGAAGCGCATGAAAGCCGCGCCGATTTTTTCAAGTTCTGTCATAATGACTCCTCGTTGTCGAGTCGAATCGAGCCGGGTCGAGTCGAATCGAAATGAATGTGGATTTTTTCGCGCGTGATGGCGAGGCGCTTGATTTCACCCTCCAGGGTGACGCCCAGTTTTTCCTTTAACACCACCGCCGCGTCCACGCGGACCGCGCGGCCCTCGACGCGCAGGCCGGGGAAGGACGCGGTTTTTTTCGCGATCTCGCCCATCACCGCGTCCGCGATGGCGCCGCCGCCGAAACCCAAGACGGACGGCTTCACCCCCGCGAGCGTGAACACGATTTCGTTCGGCGTGGCAAGCGGCGCGACCTGCCACGAGAGTTCGACCGCCAGCGGCCCCATTTCGCGCCGCAACACAAACCCGCCGTCGCGCAGGGACGCCACACAATTTTCAAGCCCGTGGATTTTCGCGAGCCATTTTCCCGCGCGCGCCTCCGCCTCGGCGGCGGGAATGGAAATGTCCAAGGAAGAAATTTTCATTATAATACATTCTACATTTTACATTCTACATTCTACATTCTACATTTTAAAGCGTGTGTATCGCCACGCCGGAGCGGAGTTTGGGTTCGAACCACGTGCTTTTCGGCGGCATGATGGCGCCGGCGTCCGCGATGTCCATGACCTCGTTGACGCCCACGGGCCACATCGCGAACGCGGCCGCGGCCTCCCCGGAATCCACGCGGCGCTGGAGTTCTTCCGGGCCGTGGATGCCGCCGACAAAACCAATGCGCGTGTTGGTGCGCGGGTCGGCGATGCCCAAAAGCGGCGCGAGGAGGCGGTCCTGCAACACGCTCACGTCGAGTTTGGAAACCGGGTCGCCGGAAGGCTCCGGCCACGTGAGCGCGTGCCAGCGTTTGCCGACATACATGCGCGCCTCGCGCGGGCCGGAGGCGCGGCCGTCGGGCGCGTCGCGGAGGGTGAAGATTTTTGAAACGGCCGTGATAAATTCAATTTCGGACAAACCGTTCAAATCCGCGACGCAACGGTGGTACGGGAGGATGTTGAGTTGGCCCGCGGGGAACATGACGGCGAGGAACCAGTTGGCCTCGTCTTTCGGCTCCCCCCCCCCCCCCCCGCCCCCCCCGTCCAAAAGAGTGTGGCGTGGGCGCCCCCC
>Ga0082212_10012110_pt1 | contig 10883 bp, 9 predicted proteins | sample TergutNt197P3_FD_71548 | JGI IMG/M metagenome (GOLD analysis project Ga0082212, IMG submission 71548) | Neocapritermes taracua P3 segment gut microbial communities from Petit-Saut dam, French Guiana - Nt197 P3 | ecosystem: Host-associated > Arthropoda: Insects > Digestive system > Gut ...
TGCAGTGCTTGCCCTGATCATGTTGATCTCGGTTATGCCAGCATTCGCCCAAAAAAGCCGCATGAATCCCCCAAATGTTCCGCTCAAGGCAATGTTTATTGCCATGGATTCAATGGATCAGCACTGGCTCAAACTGAACCAGGGCTGCCAGCAGGCGGCCGCCAAAGCCAAGATTCAATACAACATGATGGCGCCTTTTAACAAGGTCGATACCTCGCAGCAGATCGGTATTATGGAAGATGCTATTAATAATAAGTATGATATTATCCTTGTGGCGCCTCAGCTTGCTACTTCCATGATCCCCACGATCAACAAAGCTCGTGCCGCCGGTATCGTAGTAATTATTGTAGACTCCCCTCTTACGGGTTCTGATGGGTATGATGCATTTTTCGGCACCGACAGTGCCGCTGCCTCCCGTCTTGCTGCGGACACCATGGCTAAAGCCATTGGCGGAAAAGGCAAAGTAGCCATCGTCAACGCCCAAGCTGGCGCCGGCACCACCATGACCCGGGAAAATGAATTCAAAGCCCAGATAGCAGCGAAATATCCTAACATTACTATTGTCGGGACCCAGTATTCTGATGGTGTTACCGAGAGGGCGCAGAACATCGCTCTGGATTTTATGCAAGCTAATCCGGATCTCGCTGGTATTTACGCTTGTAACGAAGGTGCCACAGTAGGTGTTGGAAACGCAGTAAAACAGGCCGGAAAAGCTGGGAAGCTTGTTATTGTTGGATGGGACAAGAGTACCCAGTCACAAACTCTGATCCTTGAAGGTGTCGTTACTGCAATAATGGTTCAGAACCCCGCAGCAATGGGCAGCAGTGGAATTGAAGCAGCTCTTGCCATTCTTAACGGCAAAGCCGTAAAGAAAGAAAATCTATTAGGATGTATTGTTGGAACCAAGGCCAACATCCTCAAGCTCTAGTGTTCAATTGCTGCTTAGATAACGACTAAAAGCGAAAAAGGCTGTCCAAGTGGGCAGCCTTTTTTTGTTTGTTTATGACTTGTACATTGTGTTTTTCTTTTTCCATGAGCTTGTTCCAAAGCCCTGTTAGTTTCGGAATAAGTTACATTTTTTCTATGTTTATTCTGTATCCCAATGAATGCAATACATTGGTAAATGTCCTGAAGTTTATCCTTTCGGCATTTTTACTCCGTATTTTCTGTATTATCGTTGGCGATACTCCTGCCCTTTGCGCTAATGCCCTTACAGAAATATGCTCCATTTCCATTTTTTCCAGTACAAATTCCGATAAAAGAAATTCATTATATTCTTTATCGAATTTTTCCTTTTCTTCTGGATCATTGTTAATGAATTTGTCAAATGTCGTTTCCATTATTTTTTTCCTCCAGTTTTCCTTTCCAAATAATCTTGCCTATATTCAATAGCCAATTCTTTTTCGTTTTGAGGTAATTTATCCGTCTTTTTTCTAAAACCATTTGTTACAATTACTTTCCTGCCATCAGTAAAAAACGATAAATATCTGTCAGGCTGGGGTTTAAATGCATAAATACCGTCTCCTTCATTACGGAATTTGGTTATATCATATATTTTTCCCATATCTCCCATTCTTTTAGCTAAAACCAAGAATTTACGCCTCTGTTCTTTAGTAATATCCAAGAAATAGTTATATGCGACACTTTTCCCATTTTTGTCATAATACCATTCAAGGGTATATTTTTCTCCAGCATATATTACACATGATTTATCATCCATGACGACAAATGTACCATATTCCTGATACATTGTCAACCGTTTTTGGAGATTTTTTTGAATTATTTAATACTTTATTTGCCCAAAGAAAATGTCACATAACTGTAGATATACCGCAAACAATCACAAGAGATCGCCAAGCTCACACAATAACGCCCGCCGCTCTTTTCATCGGCCGTCAACAGCCAATTTAACGTTAACCCCTATTTTGCAGAGAGATGTGCAAAGTCTGCGGATGCGCCTTTTGAGGCCGCGGATAAGACAAAACCATTCACAACTTAAACAACATAAAAACTATAAAAAAAACTTAAGGCCGAAAACCTAAGCAGCCGCGGGCTTTGCACATCTCTCTGCAATCGGGATTAAAGTTAAAACAACTACTCTAACTCAGAAAAAGTTACAATTGCCTGAGCCCAGCGGACATATTTCAGTTTAGCAAGATCTTTAACAGTCTTTATATTCAAAGCTTCTTTCAGCTTCTGGGCGGCACTTTCACTAATTCCCTGAAGCGCATATACCGGCGAGTTTGCAATCTCTTTAAATGATTTTTTCTCATAAGCCTTGATTACAGCCTTGTCAATATTCATAAAATACTCCTTAAAAAAAATTGATTAGAGGAAGTTACCTCATTAATTCTTATTATAAATGATTTTTAATATTAGTCAAGAATCTTTTAACAACATGCTGGTTTAATACCCTCCGTACGATTGTTCGTGCAGGCTTTAGAGCGGTTTGCTCAAAAGAAACTCAATTAACGGGTAAATTTTTGTGTTGACTACCCACTTTTCTTATGAGATTAATTAATCATGACGACCCTGTACAAATCCTGCAAACTCTGCCCTCGATCCTGCGGTGTTGATCGAAACGCCGGAGAGACAGGCTTCTGCGGAGAAAGCGCCGCTTTAAGAATTGGCGCAGCAGTAATACACCGCGGAGAGGAACCGCCTCTTGTCGGCACTGGCGGCTCGGGAACAATTTTCATCAGCGGGTGTAATCTTGGCTGCGCTTTTTGCCAGAACTACCAAATTTCGCAGGGCGGGAAAAATGAAAAAAGCCTTGGAAAAAATGTTTCCGTTAAAGACTTTGCGCAGATTTGCGCGGCGCTTCGTGATAAGGGAGCGGAAAATATTAACATTGTAACAGGGAGCCACGCTATTCCGGCTATTGTTGAAGGGTTGATCACCGCGAAAAAAGCGGGAGTAAAAATTCCCGTACTCTGGAATTCGTCTGCTTATGAAAACACAGAAGCGCTTGAATTATTAAGAGAGCAAGTTGATATTTACCTGCCCGACTTAAAAACATTGGACAGCGAAATCGCGGCGAAATTTTTTAACGCTCCCGATTATCCGGCAGCGGCGAAAGCGGCAATTAAAAAAATGATCGGCATGGCAAACGCAAAAGAAAAAGTTATTATCCGCCATTTAATCTTACCCGGTTTTTTGGAATCGACCCGCTCTGTACTTCGCTGGTTTGCGGAAAATACCGCAGGTCTTGCGCAGCTTTCTCTTATGACGCAGTACACCCCTATTCACGGCAGAGACAGGGCAATGCCGGATCGGTACTTATCAGAAGAAGAATACGAAACTGTTTTACATTGGCTCGAAGAGTTTAACATAGAGGACGGTTTTGTTCAGGAGCTTGTTGCGGGAAACGAATGGCTTCCTGATTTCAAACGTACCAATCCTTTTTCATCGGAGCTTTCAGTTCCGGTTTGGGATTTTAATACATCCTTCTTTTAACAGCTTCCAGTAAATCATTTTTATCGATTCCCCAGTTCCGTCCAAAATGATTAAACAGCGAATCTGACAATTCCATAAATTTTTCAAATACTGGTTTTTCTTTATTAAGTTCAATTAGACCGCGATTGACAATTATTTCCCAAAAGCGGGCAAAATTTTTTATTCTTTGAAGATCACTTGCGCTCATTGCGGATGTTTCTTCTATTTCATAAGGCGGCGCGGAATTGTACTTCATGGAAAATTTTTTATTGTGGCGGGAAATGAGCGCGCCCGGGAGTAATTTTAAAATACCAAGCTGAATCTCTATACGGGAACTATTCGATGACGGCGAGTTACCGGGCGACAGCGCGTTCCAAAGACGATCAAACCCTCTGCCAAAGGACGCAAGGTCTTCACCGGGAAGTCCTGCAATAAGGTCAGCGTGAATGATAGCGTGAGTTTTTTCCCGAAGAAAGCGAAGGGTTTCTAACTCTTTTTCAGGATTAGCAGGACGTCCAATACAGGAAGCAACTTCCATGTTAAGCGTCTGAATCCCTATTTCAAGACGCAATGTCCCTGGCGGGAAGCGTGTCAACGTCTCAAGCAGCTCAGGCGGTAAAACTGAAGGAACCATCTCAAAGTGAACAACAAGAGAGTTTTCCCGCTCTTTGATTTTCTCAAGAAAAAACTCGCTTATTTTGATTGCGCGCTTTACATTTACATTGAAAGATCTATCAAGAAACTTAAAAGTTTTTACACCACGTCTGACAAGTTGCTCCATTTCCGCAAGAAAAGGTTCAAGAGGAAACTCCCGCATAAAGTTCTGCACTTTTGAACCACCATCAACGGCGCTTAAACAAAATTCGCAGTTAAACGGACACCCGCGGCTTGCTTCAACATAGATCAGTTTTTTTGCAAAGGAAACTTGTTTCAAGGAAGCCTGCTTCAAGGAAGCTTGCTTCCAATCTTCATCCGTGTAAAGATGATAGGCGCTTTTTATCTGCTCAAGGTTGACAGGCTCAGCGTCAATGAACTGCGGCGAATTATTTCTTTGCGTGGGTTTCTGCCCCTCCGCAAAAATTTTTTTGCATAACTCTCTGAAAGCGATTTCTCCTTCGCCGCGTATCACATAATCGGCGTGCTTAAAAATACCGGCTTCCGGCGGCAGATACGAAACTTCAGGCCCGCCAAGTACTAGTACAGGTCTTTCATTACCGGTTTCGCCAGATGCCCATACTTTTTCCAGTTCCTCAAGCAATTCCACAGTTGCCGTATGATTCCAGATTGATACTGATATTCCCAATATACGAGACTTCGCGGCAAGAAGAGATTCCAGTTTTTCAGCTAACGGTTGACGCAGGGCAAATTCAATTATTTCGCATCTTTCTTCAAGAGAGCCAAGATTTGCTTTAAGCAGCCGCAGAGCAAGCGAAGGGTGTATCCATTTTGCGTTGATTGTTGTTAAAAGAATTTCCAACACTAATAACCGAAAAGACCCACAGTGCCTGTCCGCCACTCTTCGCGCGCTTCCATTACAATACGCTCAACTTCAAACCAGTTGTCCGCGCGGGGGCCGGGCATTTCACGATTTGTAGAATTTGTGAACACTATTGTATTGCAGCCCTGTTTACGCAGGCTGTAAATATTTTCAGGAGCGTCGTCAATGTAAACATGAGCGCCGACCGCGCCTTTGTCGTTCATAAAACAAATATCCCAATAGGGGATGTCGTAATTATCAAGCCAGTCAACGGTTTGGGTAATTGACGCGCGGTGTGAATATTTAAGAAAGAGCCGGTGCGTGATGATTCGGATGCGAATGCCCTGGCTGGACAGTTTGCGTAAAATTGCCGGCGCATGTTCAATCGGTTCCATGTCACGGAAAATGTTCCGCTGTGTTACGGCGAAACGGTGCAAGCGGTCGTAGCCGCCGAATTCATCAATACCCCATTCTTCAAGACCGAAACTTACTTCAGGTGTGAGAGATTCAAGCGGCTTGTTCAGCCATTCGGCGGCGATTTTCCGAATCGTTCCGTAGAAGTCGCCGACAACGCCGTCAAGATCAACGCCAAAAATAAAACTTGAGTTATCCATTAGCCTTATCCTTTGAAATTAAAATCGCGATACTGCGGGCTTTAACAGGATATGTTGTCTGAGACGGGATAATTTTTTCGCTTCCCGGAACAAGAATATCGTTAGGTGAAGTCAGTCCTGTGTCAACAAAACGAAACCATTCTTTTTTTTCGGGCGCCTCTGCAAGTTTAAAAGCCCGGTTATGCAAATCAGCGTTGAACATTATGTAAAAATCATTGTCATCGCGATCTGCAAGAGTTTCCGCCCTGCTGCCGTCCAGCCGCAGAGCAAGATAATAACCTATCGTATCCCAATCAGGATTGTGGCCATGTTCATTGTACCAGCTTATATCAGGGATCCCGTTATAGTTCCCTCCCCTTCCTGTAAAAAATTCAGGGCGCATAAAAACAGGATGGCGTTTACGGAAGGCGATTATCTCTTTTACAAAACGGTAGAGGTTTTTATTTTTTTCGAATAACGACCAGTCGTACCATGACATTTCATTATCCTGACAGTAGGCATTGTTATTCCCGTTCTGAGTGCGGCCGAATTCATCGCCGCCAAGAATCATAGGAGTGCCAAGGGAAACCATCATCGTGGTAAAAAAGTTTTTCACCTGACGTTCCCGCACTGCTTCCAGAATCGGCTCTAAAGATTGACCTTCATAACCGTAATTGTAACTGATGTTGTTATCGCTGCCGTCCCCGTTTCCCCAGCCATTTTCATCATTATGCTTGCCGTTATACGAAACAAGGTCTTTCATGGTAAAGCCGTCATGACTTGTAACAAAATTAATTGAGTGAAAGGGTTTTCGCCCGTCACGGAGGTACAGATCGGAACTGCCGGAAAGACGGGTCGCGAGTAAACGTGTCTCCTTTGGATCGCCGCGCCAGTATTTGCGGACATTATCGCGGAATTTATCGTTCCATTCAGCCCAGCGGCCTCCGGGGAACCAGCCAACCTGATAGGCGCCGCCGGCATCCCATGCTTCGGCGATAATTTTCGTTGAGTTTAAAACCGGGTCTTCCGCAATTCTTTCAAGAGTCGGCGGGTTCTCCATAATACGCCCGTGCTGATCCCTGCCAAGAATGGAGCCGAGATCAAAACGGAATCCGTCAACGTGCATTTCCATTACCCAATAGCGAAGGCAATCCATGATGAAGGTACGCACTACAGGATGATTGCAATTCATAGTATTGCCGCAGCCGGAATAATTCTGGTAATAGCGCGGATTATCGCTAAGGATATAATAAATCGAATTGTCCAAACCGCGGAAAGAAAAGGTCGGGCCGTTTTCATCGCCCTCTGCAGTGTGATTAAACACAATGTCAAGAATCACTTCGATTCCCGCTTTGTGCAATTCCCGCACCATTTCCTTGAACTCATTCACCTGACCGCCGGGGCTTTGATCCGCCGCATATGATCCCTTGGGCGCAAAAAAGGCGGCTGTAGAATAACCCCAGTAATTAGTCAATTGCACACCGGTGCGGGGGTTGCGCATGTGGTTTTCTCTTTCATTAAATTCCTGAACCGGCAGAAATTCAAGACCGGTAACGCCAAGGTCTTTTAAGAACGGAATCTTTTCGATAACTCCCCGGTATGTTCCCGGATGCTCTACTCCCGAATTCGGATTAGCAGTTAAACCTTTAACATGAGTTTCATAAATTACGCTGAAACGCAACGGATAGTTGAGCGGAGTGTCTCCCTGCCAGTCAAAATTATCATCAATAACAATTCCGCGAGGCTGATGCGCTATATCATCTACATATGAATATGTTAAATCTCGTCCCGGTTTTTTTGGATCATAACCTGAACACTTGCTGTAATCCCAGCCGCTTATATCGGTCAGAGCTTTTGCATAAGGATCGAGCAGTGTTTTATGCGGATTAAAGCGAAGGCCTCTTTCAGGAAAATACGGCCCGTCTGCGCGGTAAAGATAACAAGCGCCGGCTTTAACGCCTTTGACGAAACAATGCCAAATATTACCGGTTTTATTTCCCCTCTTGTCAAGCGGGATTTCTTTATAAGGACTATTTGAATCGGCGGATTCAAACAGAATAAGTGTTATCGCTGCAGCATTACGGGAAAAAACCGCAAAATTAACGCCGCCATTGGAAAGAGACGCCCCCAGCGGCAGCGCTTTTCCGGATTCCACCGCAATGTTGTCAAGGCACATGGTTACATTATAGTACAAAAAATAGAAGAATTAAAGTATAAAACCCTTATAAACAACACCTTGACAGCCACAGACCGGTGCTATATACTACAAATGTACGCTTTAATTAGATATTTTTCCTGAATTGGAATTATATATAAAATTCAACCTTTACATCATTTTCATTGCGTTTTGGGAGGAAGGCAGTGTTTTCATCTATTATAAAAAGAGACGGCAGGAAGCAGGCTTTTCACGAAAGTAAAATTACAGACGCTATTTTTAAGTGCCTGCAGGCCGTGGATGCGGCAGACCGTCAGCGGGCGATAGAATTAACGCTGGAAGTAATAAAAAAGATAAAACAACAGTACAATGAAGACAATTTTACTGTAGAGAATGTTCAGGACATAGTAGAAACAGTTTTAATTGAATACGGCCACGCGAAGGTAGCCAAATCGTACATTTTATACCGTGAAGATCGTTCCAGATTGAGAGAAGCGCGAAGCGAGATGATGAACGCCGTCTCCGAGATTTTGCAGGAGACAAACAGAGACAATGCCAATGTCGGCAATTCGCCCTCGGCGAAGGTGCTGCAAATATCGGAGATTGCATCGAAGAACTATTACCTGAAACGCGTCCTCCCCGAAAAAGAAGCAAAGGCGCATACTAACGGAGACATTTATATACACGATTTATCATGGTACGGAAAAACATTGACATGCCTTCAAATCCCTCTGGACCGGCTGTTACGTGATGGATTTAACAACGGGCACGGCTATATCCGCCCGCCAAAGGGAATAAAGACCGCCGCATCTCTCGCAGCGATAATTTTACAGAGTAATCAAAACGATATGCACGGCGGACAGTCATTCGCCTATTTTGACAGAGACATGGCTGTATATGTCGCGCTGGAAAAAGAAAAGCAGGATGAGCTGATACGCCGTAACTTAAAAGAGCTTGGACTTTCCGCAGACGAAGAAAAAATAAAAACACTTGTTTATGATCGCACTAAAGAAGAAACCTTTCAGGCAATGGAAGGGTTCATTTACAATCTTAACACCATGCATTCAAGGGCGGGAGCGCAGGTTCCGTTTTCAAGCATCAACTTCGGCACCGATACCACCGAAGCGGGCAGAATGGTAACCGAATGTTTCCTGCTTGCGTATGAGAACGGTTTGGGCAAGGGCGAGTCGCCGCTATTTCCCAATGTTTGTTTCAAAATCAAGGAAGACGTCAACTTTGAAGAAGGAGAGCCGAACTACGATCTGTTTCAATTAAGTATGCGCGTTGCCTGTAAGCGTCTTTTTCCCACTTTTTCTTTTCAGGATTCAAGTTTCAACAAACCGTACCGCAATGAAGAAGTAGCCTACATGGGCTGCAGGACGCGCGTTATCGCAAACTGTAACGGGCAGGAAGTAACCAACTCCAGAGGCAACCTTTCTTTTACAACGATCAATCTGCCGCGCCTTGGTATTCGCGCGGGAAAAGATCTGTCTCTGTTCTGGAAATACCTTGATGAAACATTTGACATTTGCGTTGAACAATTACTGACAAGGTACAACGTACAGAAAAAACTTAAAAGAAAAGATTTTCCTTTTTTAATGGGGCAGCATTTGTACGTTGACAGCGAAGAACTGCTTCCCAATGATACAATTGAAAAGGCGATCCGCCACGGAACCCTTAGCATTGGATTTATAGGACTTGCTGAATGTCTTGTCGCGCTGACAGGTAAACATCACGGCGAAAATAAAGAAGCTCAGGCTCTCGGTATCGCTATTGTAAGCCATATGCGCCGCCGCTGCGATGAAGCGGTAAAAAAACACAGCCTGAACTTTTCACTCCTTGCAACTCCTGCCGAACAGTTAAGCGGCAAATTTACCAAAATAGATCTGGAACGTTACGGCAAAATTTCCGGCATAACAGACAAGAAGTGGTATACCAATTCATTCCATGTACCGGTAGAGTATCAAATTAACGCGCTGGATAAAATAGAAATTGAAGGAGTTTACCATAAATACTGCAACGCGGGACATATATCGTATGTAGAACTGCCGTCCGCTCCCGAACACAACCTTGAAGCATTTGAATCTTTGGTAAGGGCAATGGCGGAAGCGGATATGGGTTATGCCGCAGTTAATTTCCCCGTTGACATCTGCTGTGAGTGCGGACTAAACGGCATTATTCAGGAAGAAACCTGCCCAAAATGCGGCGGAAAAAATATCAGCCGCGTACGCAGGATAACCGGATATTTATCAACTATTGACCGTTTTAATGACAGCAAACTTGCGGAGGTAAATAACCGGCAGGTTCATCAAAAATTCTGATGCGCTTGTCAGGCATTACGCCGGAGAGCCTTGTTGACGGCCCAGGGTTGCGTTATGTGATTTTCGCCCAAGGGTGCCCGCATTGCTGCCCGCACTGCCAGAACCCTGAAACATGGGATGTTAATGCCGGAAAAGAATTTTCTGTAAAGCAGATTATCCGTACACTAAAACAGCAAAAGAAACCAAAGCGAGGCATTACTTTTTCCGGCGGAGAGCCATTCTTACAGGGCAGCGAACTTGCAGAAGTAGCGCTTGCTGCCCGTCAAACCGGCTGGGACGTTGTAACCTACACGGGCTTCACCTACGAGGAGTTGACTGAAAACGACGACACCGGCGTAAAAGCGTTGTTATGTGCAAGTGATATTCTGATTGACGGAAAATATATTCATGAACTTCGATCTGCAGGATTGCAATTTCGCGGTTCATCAAACCAAAGAATGATAGATATAGCCGGGACGCAAAAAAAAGGGCATATTGTTCTATGGGGTTAACATTGTGAAAATGACATTTTTTACTTGTTGACAAAACTCCCGAAAATCTGCTACTGTATATTCGTATATTTCAAAGGAAGTGGGGTGCCGAACTGGAACTAAAGTTCCTGGAACTGAAGTTTTTATAGTTCGAAATCCCCCGCTAACCCGTAACTGTAATTGGGAAGATTTCATCGCGGAACTTTCGCTTTCAACGAAAGCGCGTTCCAACGGCCACTGCCAGGCCATTTGGTCAGGTGGGAAGACCGATGAAAAAATTGCCCATAAGTCAGGAAACTTTGGTATACGCGAATTCCGTATGGGTTCGCAATTTTTTTCACGCTTCGAGGATAGAGCCGTGATTGAAAACACCAACTCCCAAATACTGGCAGTTTTTTCTCATCACCGGAATTTTAGGTTTGCGAGCCTTCA
>Ga0082212_10012111_pt1 | contig 10882 bp, 12 predicted proteins | sample TergutNt197P3_FD_71548 | JGI IMG/M metagenome (GOLD analysis project Ga0082212, IMG submission 71548) | Neocapritermes taracua P3 segment gut microbial communities from Petit-Saut dam, French Guiana - Nt197 P3 | ecosystem: Host-associated > Arthropoda: Insects > Digestive system > Gut ...
TGGGTCGGACATTAAAAACCCGGATTCGTCCGTCCAGTTCTCATAGACGACGGCTTTCGCCGCGCGCGCCGCGATCGAGCCGGTTATATCAGAACCCCCGCGGGAAAACGTTTTAATCGTGCCGTTCGGCATCGCGCCGTAAAACCCCGGGATAACAGCGTTATCGCACTCTTTCAGCCGGTTGCTCAGGACTGTGTTCGTAAGCTCTGCGTCGAATACGCCGTTATTGCCGAAAAAGATAACTTCCGCGGAGTCGATAAACTCAAAATTTAAATAATGCGCGAGAATCAGCCCGTTTAAATATTCGCCGCGGCTTGCCGTATAATCGCGCCCGGCTTTGTTTATAATGCCGTTTTTAATTTTCGAGAACTCAACGTCAAGCGACATATCAAGCGCCAAATCCCTGATTATATCATTATATCTGTCTTTTATTTGTTCGAATGTGTCCGTTATATCCCTGCCTTTTGCGGCGAGCTCATACGTCTTGTAAAGCATATCCGTGACTTTTGCGTCGTCTTCGACGCTTTTTCTTCTTCCGGGAGCGGAAGGGATAACAAATCTTCTTTCAGGGTCGCTTTTTATTATATCCGCGACTTTTTTAAACTGTTCGGCGTCTGAAAGAGAACTGCCGCCGAATTTTACGACTTTTGTATTCACGAAAAAACTCCTTATCTTCTTTGTATAAATATTTTAATATATAAATTATATTGATATTTTTGGTTTTTGTCAATAGAGATTATTATAGAATATAAAATTATTGTTAATAATTGCATAAAGCTATTTACAAAAAATAATACTTAATGTATGATATAAAGATAAGTAATTTGTAATTTTGGAGGAAAAAATCAATGTTTGAAATAAAATTTCCGTTTTTGGATGCTGCTGCGGGCGACGTGCCCGAAGCCGGAATGGGCGGTTTGATACAGCCTATACTGATGATAGCGGTTTTCGGGGTGCTTATGTATTTTATGCTGTTCAGGCCGCAAAAAAAACAGGAAAAAGCCGTTAACGAAATGAGAAGCAGCTTAAGAGTGGGCGACGAAATAGCGACCACCGGAGGTATTCTGGGCAAAATAATCCAGATAAAAGACGAATTTCTGATAATAGAAACGGGTAACGACAGAACAAAGCTGAAAATAACCAAGTGGGCAGTGCGCTCAGTCGAACACCGCGAAGAAGAGGAAGACGAATACGAGGAAGACGACGACGAATAAAAATTAATTTCCAATCATATTTTAAACTTTAATTTAATAAGATATTATAAACTTTGTTAATTATTATGTAAATTTAAATTGGGGGATAAAATATGAATCAATATACGAAATTGGCAAAAAGCGTTACATTGGGAACAATAGCCGGAGTATTTTCGTCGGTTGTCCTTATGATTGCCTTCGCTATAGTTATAAACGCGGTTTTCGGCGACCCGGACAGCGTGCTTAACGTATTTACCTGTATAGCTTCTTCTGCAGGCGCTGCGGCCGGGGGGTTTTACGCTTCGAGAATAAACGGCTCAAGGGGATTTATTTCGGGTATTACGACGGGATTTATAATAAGCCTCGTGATTTTGACCGTTATGATTTTCAGCGGGAAAAATCCTGCGGACAGCAAAGAAAACTCAGATATAATACTCAAGCTTATTATTATTTTATGCCAGATTGTTTTTGCCTGTGCGGGCGGTATATTCGCGGCAAATTCGCGCAAAAGCAAAAAAACAGCCCGTTCATACCCTATAGGCAGAAAGAAATAAAAAATAAAATTATATTTATAAACGGTTGATTTTTAAAAATTTCTGTGATATAATAAAAATCAGGAAATAAAATATTTTTGGAGGTAAATTAAACATAATGGAAACAGTAAAAACAAATAAAAAACACGTCAGAACGCTTAACGCAAAAAATATATTGAAAGCTTCGGATTCTAAAAAATCAATAGGGTGCGGCGAATGTCAGGCGTCTTGCCAGTCCGCGTGCAAGACTTCGTGTACGGTGGCAAATCAGACATGCGAAAATAAATGATACATAAATACACGCTTTTCGGATATAATATCGTGCTCGACGTCGAGAGCGGCGCGGTTCACGCCGTGTCTGAAATCGCGATGAAAATGATTGATTATCTTGAAATTATGCTTGAAAAAAACAATTACGGGGATTTGCCGGAAGAATGTCCTGTTGATATAAGATATTTTCTCGCGAGATTTGATAGTTCTGACGTTAATGAAACATACGCGGAACTTCGCGAATTATATATAAATCGCTTGCTTTTTACAAAACACGACGAAAATATCGCGTTAAATTATGACGAGTCAACTCCGGTAAAAGCGCTGTGCCTGAATATATCCCACGATTGCAATATGTCTTGCGAATATTGCTTCGCGGGCAAAGGAGATTACGGGACGACCGGCGGGAAACTCATGAGCGAAGAAACGGGAACGAACGCCGTTAAATTTTTAATGAAGAATTCAAAGAACCGTAAAAATCTTGAAGTCGATTTTTTCGGCGGCGAACCGCTTTTAAATTTTGATGTCGTAAAAAATATAGTTTTTAAAACCCGCGAGCTTGAAAAAAAATATAATAAAAACGTGAGGTTTACGCTCACGACAAACGGGACTTTATTAAACGGCGAAAAAATTGATTTTATAAACGAACATATATCAAATATAGTTTTATCACTGGACGGATTACAGGAAACCAACGATAATATGCGAAAATATAACGGGGGAGAGGGAAGCTATTCAAAAATTGTGCCGTTATATCAGAAATTGATTGAAAAACGGGAAAAATATAAAGATTATTATATACGCGGCACGTTCACGGGAAAAAATCTGAATTTCGCGAAAGACGTTATACACATGCGCGAACTTGGATTTATAAACGTATCAATAGAACCCGTCGTCGCTACGGAAGATAACGATTACGCAATACGAAAAGAAGATTTACCCGTAATTTTTAGAGAATATGAAACGCTCGCGAGAGAAATAATCAGACGCGAACGCAAACAGGAAAATATTTTTAATTTTTTTCACTTCAATATAGATTTGGAAAACGGACCGTGCGTTTATAAACGCTCGAAAGGCTGTGGGTCGGGAAGCGAATATTTAGCGGTCACGCCTGACGGCAATATTTACCCGTGCCATCAATTTGCCGGAAACGAAAAATATATGCTCGGAAACGTTAATACAGACGATGTAAAGTTAAACAAAGATTTAATGAAAAACTTTCACGGCAACAATATAATAACAAATGAACACTGCAAAAAATGCTGGGCGAAATATTTCTGCGGCGGAGGCTGCGCCGCTAACAACGAGAAGTTCGCCGGAGAAATATATTCGCCCTATGAAATCGCCTGTGAAATGGAGAAGAAACGCGTCGAGTGCGCAATCGCTATAAAAGCGGCGGCAGAAAAACAGTAATACACACGTAGCCCGCAACCAGAGCTATGAGTAAAATACCAACGCCGATTTTTACGGGCAGTCTGGAATAATTAAAGCCTAAGTTAACGCCGAACCTGTCCTCGACAAAGACAGCGGGGTCGTCGGGATTATGATAAAACATGCCTAAAGCCCAATGCTTGTCGTCGCCTCGGTAAGACGAATCAGAAATATCAAACGAACTTTGCTGATTACCGGCGGCTTTTTCGGGGATTTCTTTGGGTTTTATTTTACCGCCGCCCTGACCTGACGTAACAGAAACCACAAGAAGCGGCACAACGGGAACAAGCGAAAGCGACATTATAAGCCAGAAAGGAACATTAAAGTCCGGGAATATAGATATAAGCCCTAATATCATAAACATTACAACAAGCCCTAACGCTAACAGCCCGAAACTATGCCCCATGCGTCTGCGATATATACGGTGCTGTGTGAAAGAAAGCCCGGGATTCTGCGGGTCTATCTGCAATTTTGCCCTGATAAACATAACCCCGCACAGCCACATAATCAAAAGCATAGAAAAATTTATAAGCGGCATCATTAATACGACAGTCCATATGCTTTTATCCGACCAGCCGTCGGGCTGCATGTTAACGTCAAAATGCGTCGGAATTCGGTCGGGAAGCGACGGATATTTTACAAGCGCGATAATTACGCTCACGATAATCAATATTAATCCGGCTATATACCATATCCACGGCAAATCAGATAAATTTCCGCGGGAGTGCGAAGATTTGGTTTCGGCGAAAGCCGACTCGGAAACTTTCCAGCCTTTCGCTTTTTTTAATTTCCCGGCTTGCTTCCAGTTCGGAATAAACGCCGCCGCCTGAACCGCTATGAATAAAAGCGGGAAGTACATGACGGCAATAAGCGACATATCGGGGGCGGTTATAAATTGAGCCGCAATAAGCGCGAGTATAATTGCAGTCCCCGTCAGGCAAACCGTGATATAACGCTTTCTAAGGCTTTTCGCTTCGGGCGAGCCGTGCTGTTCAATCGGGATTTTCACGCCGAACAGATATGATTTTCTTGTAAGAACCGGTAAAATCGTCAGCAATGCTCCGGCTAATACCGTAACGCACAAATTTAATATAAAACAAAATAAATTTAATTCTTTCATAATTCTAATATACCTCCGTTATCTGAAATTTTTAAGTTTTTGCGTTTTTATAACATTCAACGCACATCTCGGCAAATGCTTTCTCGCCTATATCGCGGCAGACAGCCTCTGCGGCAATTAAGAAAATCTGCCGTGAAAGCCCCGCTAAAAATGCTTCGTCGTTTGCGCCTGACGCAATCTGCGCCACAACTGCGCCCTTGCGCCTGTCCATTGCAATATAACCCTCGTCGCAAAGCACAGAATACGCTTTGTTGACAGTGTGAAAATTAATGCCGAGGTCGGCGGCAAGATTACGCACCGACGGCAGGACTTCGCCCGGGACAAGTTTTTTTGACGCTATGCCTAATATTATCTGAGCGCGAAGCTGCTCATATATAGGCGACGGACTTTGCGTGTTAATCTCAATAACCAAAATAATCTCCCTCCTTCTTATAAATAAAAAAACAAGTTACATCTGTTATATATCTATTATAACAGATGTAACAAGCTTTGTCAATAGGTTTTTAAAAAAATTTTTTATAAAAAATACGGTTTATAATTTTGACATAGCGCAGATAATTTTTATAATCACGATGTTGCATAAATTTTGTTGTCGGGTTGGGTTATGCTTAGTTGCTGTATGTTAAATAAATATTTTTTCCAGAGCTACTAACCTCAAATGTGGCATTCTCATTTTTATCTATAGATAAATAATCACCCTCAATTTTTCCGAATAAAAAACCATATCCCAAATTGTCGCTATATCCGTAAATGTTGCAAATGATTTCTTCACCTTTTACAAAAATTAATTGGTTCATACCTTCGCTAACGGTTTCTTCTATACTGCCGCTTTCAAATCCGATTATTTCTTCAATGCGTGCTTTTGATGTATAAGGGAAAAAAGTATACATAATATCCCAATCAAATTCGGTTATATCATTCAATGATATTTCATCAGTTGTAATTCCCTTAACTGCTTTAGAGAAGTCAGCATTATTTTCATTCACTATAGATGATTTAGCGCAACTTGCAAAACACAACATAAACAAGACCATATACCCTAAAACAAAAGATTTGCTCATTGCTACCCTCCGCAAATATAAATTTGCTACGCTCTACGCTATCCACAAAAACAACGCAGAAAACGTTTATACTATACATTATTTATATATTTAAAATTCCGGCACAATAACGGCTTCGCCGTTTTTCATAGCCGATTCGTGAGCGCATATTCCCGCCGCCGTTATATTGCCGCCCAGAACTTCGTCAATCCACGGCTTGCGTTCTTCGATTATACTGCTCACAAATTCGTGAACTAAATGCGCGTGCGAACCGTGATGTCCGCCGCCCGCGCCTTTTTTTAACGACTCCTGCGGATTAAGAGGGTCATACTGCCCTCCGACCGTAAACTGCTGGATTTCGTCCGGCAGAAGTTTGTGATAATTCGGCAGGTCAACTATTTCAATATGCGTTCCTCCGCCGCGTTTGCCGTCTGCCGCAGGTATAGCGGAAGTGAAATACGGCGCGTCGTTATCTTTAAATCCCCACTCGAAACTGCCCTCGCTTCCATAGACAAACAGCCCCTCCTGATATTCCCGCGCAGTCTCGAATAACGACCGCGTAGCTTCGCCTTTCAAGCCGTTCTCAAACTCGAACAGCGCGCTTTCAACCGGAAAAGGGTTATTATATTGCTTCGTAAGCTTTTCGTCCATTGTTCCCGAGCCGAAACAATTCACGCGCTTGATTCGCGAACCGGACAGGGCGACCATAGGACCTATTGCGTGAGTGCCGTAATACATAGGCGGCAAACCCAGCCAGTAATCGGGCCAGTTCGCCATATCCTGATAGTGGCTTCCCCGCATAAACTGTATTCTGCCGATTTTATTTTGTTCAATCAATTCTTTCACATAAAAATACTGATACGTATATAAAGTCGTTTCCATCATCATGTAATTTTTGCCGGACTTACGCGTTGCTTCTGTAATGCGTTTGATTCCGTCAAGCGAAATCGCCATAGGAACGGTGCACGCGCAATGCTTACCCGATTCAAGAACCTGAACCGTCTGGTTTTCATGCAGTGGAATAGGCGTGACAAGATGAACTGCGTCTAAATTTTTATCGTTCAGAATCTCGTCAAAACTTCCGTATATTTTTTCTATTCCGGTATATTCCGAAACATTTTTAGTTAATTCCGGATTTGCGTCATAAATTCCGATTGTCTGAATATTCGGGTGATGCTTATAAATTTTAGCGAATGCTCCGCCGAAACCAAGCCCCACAAGCGCGACGTTAATTTTTTTATTCATGTTTTCTCCTTTTATTTAATAATATCGGTTTTGTTGGGACTGCTGCGGCCTTCTAAGTCAGGCAAACGCTTTTCGAACGCAGCAAACGATATCTCTATGTCCTCGTATGCTTCCCAGAACGTCTTGATTCCTACGGTTATCATGTCCTGCGGACGCAGCACGTTCCAGTTGAACGTCAGCCCTACATACGGCGATACTCTACCCGCCGCCATAGGCTTAATCGTCATAACAGGCTTCTTCGCATTGTGTATTATCTGTATGATACTTTCGACTTCTATCTGCATTAAAAAGCCCATACAGTTAAATAACTGGATATAAGTCTGCACATCGTATTCGTTCAGGTCAGAGTATATGATAAGTTCCGGCATGTGCGCGCTCAGTCCGGGTATCATGCCGTTATCGCGAATCATGCTGAGATAGTCCGGCAGTCTGTCTATGGTTCTCTTGTTCTTGTTGACGAGCTGTTCTGCGCTTGAGTGATGCGGCATACAGAATTTAGCTCCTGCTTTCGCGCTCTGCTTGATGATTTTCTCCGCTTCTGCCCGTCCCTCTTTACTGTCGTCTACGTTTATTATGGGAGTATCTATTCTTATTATTTCTTTGCCTGTTTTATCCTGAAAATAGTCTAAAGATTTTGCGTTTATACCGCCGCTCGTACCGCCCATGATTGCGTCTATGCCGTAATCCGTAAAAGTCTTGAGTATCGGGAAAACGTCCTCGGCAGTTTTATTTGTTTCGCGTATGTCCATATCTGCGGCATGGCTTGTATGGCTGTGCCCGGCAATCCAGTTTGTGCCGATTAACATTCTTGGCATGCTTATGCCACCGACTTCCGTTCTCGGAAATTGTTTTTTCTCTGACATAATAATTTCTCCTTTTTAATTATTTACTGTTTACCACTTGGGCCAATCATAATTCGAAATATCTTCGACATAGCTTCCAAAATTATCTTCTATTTTTGCATTTTCCCCGTGCTCTCCGAGGTCAAGCAGGAATTTTTTTACGGCGGCGTTCTGACCGACGTTATCTTTTACCACGCTGTTTTTTAATTTACGCGCAACTATTCCGTAATCCGGCGAAAAATTGCCTTTTGCTCCGTCGTCGCGTCCTACTAACATAGTGTTGGACGTGCATACTATATTAAAACAGTGTTCAAGAAATACATGCGAGCTTTCATATTCAGGCATGTTTTCACGCCACGGCGCGCCGCTTCTGTTAAATACGTTGCCCGTAATTGCGATATTGTGCGAAGCGTTTCTGCCCTCTGAAATATAAATCGCGGGACCGCCTGAACGGTCTATATAATTGCCCACTATATTCCATGAGTTTCCGTTTCTTATGTATATCCCGCATTTTTGATTCCATTCTATACGGTTGCCGGTTGTAGTTATGGCGGCGTTGCCTTCAGGCCCGTCGGCGCAAATGCCGGAGCCTTTATTGCCGGAAAGCCAGTTGTCAAGAATAAACCCGTCCCAGCCCGCTATATATAATCCGTCGCCCTTGTTGCTGTGTATATAGCAGTGCCTTACCGAAAAACACCAGATTTTAAACAGCCTGATTCCGTCGCCCGTAAAAAAGCCGATTTTGCAGTCCTCGATTCTGGGCGTGTCTTCTTCTTTGCCGTAGTCAGATTTATCCGCGAGTACGCCGCAGACATTTTCTCCGAGATTTCCTCCGTTGAGGCAAAGGCCTTTTACAGTAACGCCGTATGCTTCGGTTATATCCAAAAGACATTTATTATCCCCTGATAAAAGTTTGATAACAGAACCTCCCGATAAACCGTTTGAAAACCCCTGCGTATTTCTGTAGCTCCACGACGGATAACCCTGTATTCCCGTCCTCGGGTGCATTTTTAAGCCGTTGCATAAATATTCTCCGGGCGGAACTATAACGGTCCCAAGAACTTTTCCGGCTTCGTCAAGGGCTTTCTGAAAACTTTCGGTGCAGTCTGTCCTGCCGTCGGGTATTGCTCCAAAATCCGCAACATCAAATAAATTATTTTCCATAATATTTTTCACTGTTCCTTTCTGTAAATTACCAAAGCTTATCATATATTTTTGCGTTTGTCAATATTTTTGCGAAAATTGATTGATTATTTTATTGCTATATGTTATAATAACATAAATATATTAAGGAGGATACAAAAATGTTTAAACAAAAATCAATAAAAAGTTTTATTTCGATTATTTGCATACTTGCATTAATATTAAGTCTTTGCGCGGGATTAATCTCGTGCGGTTCTGAGGATTCGGATTCTGAAAAGGACGCAAAAGGCACGCAGCAGCAGGAAACCTCAGGCGAACCGGACGGCGAGCCAGCTCCGGAGCCGGAAACAAAGCCGGCAGAACCGACTACGGAACGTCCGACCCCGGAACCGACCGAACCTCCAAGACCGTCAAAGCCTATTGAAGAAAACCATGTTTTACGGGTTAAAACGGGCAAAAATCAATGGGAAGGCATAAAAGTGACAGGCGAAAAAATGAATCTTGAAATGGATAAAAGCTATTCGTTTTCTATGCTGGTTTACAGCCCCGATATAGAAGTGGGATTGGTTTTTCAGGCAAATACCGTCAACGGCTGGAACTGGAATACCGTAGCGAGCATAGGCGCGTATTCTCTCGACCCGCCGGGGTGGTATGAATTGAGCGGGACGTTAAATCTTGACAATGACAGCGTTACGGGATTACCCACTCTGGCTCTGGCAAAAGCGGGCGACGGCGGAGATATGGACAGCTTGGTAACTATTTTTTACGTCGATGATTTCGTCGTAACAGACCTTGAAACCGGCGAAATCGTATGTCAGGAAGATTTTGAGGGAGAAACCAGCATTTTTGAAAATAACGGCGGCACGCGTTCGTTAGTTCCGGAGTCTGATATTTACGAGGCGGCGGGATAATTTGCAAAAAAAATAATTTATAATAAAAGCAGACGCTTTGGATTAAAGCTTCTGCTTTTATTAATATAAACATTTTGGATAAGAATAAAAAAATACATAAATGTAAATAATATAAGAGAGTATAGGGAATTGTAAATAAAATTGACGAAAAACAAATAAAAAACAAGGAGAAAAATAATGAAAGCAACAGGAATCGTAAGAAGGATAGACGACCTCGGCAGGGTAGTCATACCAAAAGAAATCAGACGCACCATGAGAATAAGAGAGGGAGACCCTCTTGAGATATACACAGACCATGAAGGGGAAGTAATATTTAAAAAGTACTCGCCGATAGAAGAACTTGCTGAAACGGCGATTCAATACGCGGAGGCAATAAATAAAGCCTGCGGAATCTCTATAATAATCGTAGACAGGGATATAGCCGTAGCATGTGCGGGAATACCGAAAAAAGATATACTTGAGCATAAAATATCAAGCGAAATCGACAGCATAATAGATACGCGTCAGTTATATACATGGCGTAACGGCGAAAAGAAAATAACGGTAGTTGACAGGCAGGAAAAATATTGCGCGAAAGTCGTCGCGCCGATATTTTCAGAAGGCGATATAATCGGCGCGGTTGCGGTAGTTGAAGCCGAAACCCTGGGCGAACCTACGGAGACTGAAATAAAGCTTGTCCAGACAGCCGCGGCATTTCTCGGCAAGCAATTAGACAGTTAGTTTTTATATAAATTTAATATTATGCAGGAGCGGGTTTTTCGGAGTAAGTTCGGAATAACCCCTCTTGTTTTTTAATTATATTTATTTTAATAAAAGATATTGACTTTTCCCGTAACATTTAGTATAATTAAAATATGCTTAATTGTTTAAAAATCATACGGGGAAGGCTATAAATTTTGAGAAGAAGAATATTTTACCCTGCAGTATTAATATTTATCGGAATAGTTATATTTGCTGTTTTATTGCAGTTTCCGAACTTTTTGTTTCCGGAGGGGGAATCCTCGCTCTGGAATCATTTTCGTATAGCTTATTTCAGCGTTTTTACAAGCGTCTTAATATGCGGGATAATTATAATCGTGCGGGAAAAATCCATGATATTCCCTTATTTCGCTAAACTATATAAATTCCGTTCATTGATATACCAGCTTGTCAAG
>Ga0082212_10012112_pt1 | contig 10882 bp, 10 predicted proteins | sample TergutNt197P3_FD_71548 | JGI IMG/M metagenome (GOLD analysis project Ga0082212, IMG submission 71548) | Neocapritermes taracua P3 segment gut microbial communities from Petit-Saut dam, French Guiana - Nt197 P3 | ecosystem: Host-associated > Arthropoda: Insects > Digestive system > Gut ...
TTCAAGCTCTTTTGTTCGTTTGAGAACAGCCGTGCTTTCAAAAAACAATAAATCGTTTTGATCGGTAATATCGGGTAAATTTCGTAAAACACCTGTTTTGAGGTCGGTATAGACATAATCAGGATCAACATACTCGTAATTGTCACGCATAGGCTTTATCTTTGACCAACTGAACTAATTGTGCAAGAGTAATTTTATCGGAAAGGTAATCGCGAATAATTTCTATTTTCTTTGGTGTTGGCTCAAAACCTTCAAACATAGCTGTTCCCAAAGCATTTACGGCAGCTTCAAAATTATCAACCGAACTGAAATTAACGCCCATTATGATAAAATTTTCCCGGTCAATTTCTATTTGTTTATAGGACATTAAAAACTCCATAAAATGATAAACTTATATATTATCATTTAATCTTTTATTCAAAATATTTTTTGTCAATCATAAAAAATATAGGATTAGAGAATCAAATCTTCGTACAAAACCCGGAGGAGTTTTGCGGTCAATAATCACATTTCTTAGTAATTTGTAATTTAACCTAAAATCCGCGGCAGTTGTTAAGTAATCCTTAACAACTGAATTTTCATCCAATTCACAACTTTTTGTTTAAATCTACTTTTTACCTTTATTCAAAAATAGCGTAAACTCTTCCAAAGACTGTTGCAATACTTCTTTTGGAATCAATTGCCGCTGGTATTCGGCTACCATTGTAGGACTTAAACTACGGCTCATAGCATATTCCACCACACTGCGATCTGCTTCCTGACATAAAAGCAGTCCAATGCTTGGATTTTCATTACTTCGTTTCACGTCACGGTCAAGGGCTTCAAGATAAAATTCTAATTGTCCCATGTATTCAGGTTTAAATTTAGCAGCTTTTAATTCAACAGCAACCAAACACTGTAACCCACGATGAAAGAAAAGCAAATCCACTTTAAACGAAGAATTGCCTACTTGCAAAGCAAATTCTTTATCTACAAAAAGAAAATCTTTACCGAGTTCGAGGATAAAATCTTTCATGTTATCCAAAATACCGTGCTGTAAACGTTTTTCGGAGTGTTTTTTTGGCAATCCTAAGAAATCAATGAAAACCGTATCTTTAAGCATTACAGCAGTCTGCGGATAAATTTCTTTCAGACCTTTGGAAAGATTGTGCTTATTACCCATCACTGATGCGAATGTATTATTTTTCAAACAACGTTTCAATTCTTTTATATTCAAACGTTCCTTATATGAGTACAATACATAAAAGATACGCTCCTCTAATGTCTTGCAAGTATTAAGTATCTCAAAATGATTTGTTAAAGTTGTAATATTCAAAAAAATGGGAAATTGTGCAGCCACTGGCTGGACAATTTGTCCAGTTTCAAACTGCACAATTTCCTGTTGGTTTTCGTGTGTCTGCTTTGCAAAACTACTGAGTTTCAATTTTTCTGCGTATTTCAAAAATTCCGAAGAAGAATAGGTTTCATAAAAAGCAACCATGTTGTAAATATTACTTCTGCTATAACCTCTCAAAGTATGATCTTGTGAGCGCAGGTACTCCGAAAGCTGCATAACGGTTTTACTTCCCCATGCGGAACTTTTGAGTTTTGCAGACACGAAAGCTCCTATCTCCCAAGCAGCTAGTAAATTCTCATTATTCACTGCCTGTAATGCACGGGAACGTCTCAAAGTAATAATGTCATGCACTTGTGCAAATTCTTGTCTTATTTCAATATTGTTATTTTCCATATCGCTTTGTCTAAAATTAGTCATCACACGCCAAGTAAAGCCATCACATGCCTTATCTCTGCAACTATATCACTGCTCTTCATTGTCATAGAGGGATAGGTTTCTTTATACAGATCAGCGCATAGACCATGTATATACACACCTGCAATTGCAGCCTCAACAGATGGAATGTTAAAATTCATAAATGAGCCGATAATACCGGATAGAACGTCTCCCGAACCGGCTGTGGCAAGTCCCGAATTACCTGTAGTGTTTATGAAGGCTCTCTCTCCGTCCGACACAATCGTAGCAGGACCTTTTAGCACGGCAACAGCTCCAACCCTGTTTGAAAGCTCAATGCAAGTATTGAGCCTGTTTCCCCTAATCTCCTCAATATCTCTGCCGAGCAGTCTTGACGCCTCCATAAAATGCGGGGTAATGATAAAATCTATCCCTTGAGGCAGCTGCTCGTTCTTTATAAACTCAGCGAGTAAAAAAAGTCCATCTCCGTCAATAAGCGCTCTTTTAACCGCGCTCTCTTTAATCGCAGAGATTGTACTTTTAAAGACACTATCGGAATACTCTGTTCTCCCCAAGCCTGGTCCTATAATCAAAGATGTAATCTTTTTATCATGAATTAGTCCCTTCATAGCTGATACATCACAGCTATCAGGGATAGGAAATGTCATAATCTCAGGAATTTTACCTGCAATTATCTGTCTCGATTCATCAGTAGTTGCAATTGTTGCCAAGCCGCATCCTGCATGAAAGAGAGCTGATCCTGTTAATATTGCAGCCCCTTCCATATTTTGAAATCCTCCGATGATAAGAGAGTGTCCCCTATCACCTTTGTGTATATCCTTATCTGCATCCGATATTTTTATTGTATTAAACAGGCTCTCATTGATTAGACTGTTTTTAAGATTTTGACTGTTAGTCAAATGATATGGGAAACCTATATCCTGAATAATTACCTCGCCGCAAAAATCTCTGCACGGATATGTTACAAGTGATATTTTCGGCAAGCCTATTGTAATAGTAAAATCCGCCTTAACGCAATCTCCGGCTAAGAGTTCGCCATTAGAGCCAAGCCCGCTCGGTATATCAATAGAGATAACCGTGCTGCCGCTGTTATTGATAACTTTAATAAGCTCAAGCTGTATCCCTTTAGCCGGGCTATTCAGGCCTGTACCGAGTATCGCATCTACAATTATATCGCCGGGAGCTATAGCCGACAGATTACTGCTATCTATCTCATGAATAGGTATCTTCACATTCCCGCAAAGATTCATAAATATCTTTGAGGTATCCGACAGCTGATCCTTTTTTCCTGCAAAGTAGACATCCGGTATTATCCCTTCATTAAAGAGATAATATGCCGCTGTAAATCCGTCCCCCCCATTATTTCCTGTTCCGCATAGAATTGAAATTTTTTTATCACTGAATTTTTCTATGATAAATTCTGCAACGGATTTACCTGCATTATTCATCAACACTTCGGCAGGCATCCCTATCTCTTCAATGGAGATTCGATCTATCTCCCTCATCTCATCGGAGGTTACGGCCTTAATTATCATATCACTCACTTCCATGTAAATATTTTTAATTTATCGTCATTAACATGATAGGAATATATTGCACCGGACTCATCATGAATTATCTTTGAAAAAATATTGTTCCTGTCAAATTCAATTCTAATATTACTGATAATACTCCCGTTCATATTAACCAGCATAAACTTAGTATCCCTCCCTTCTATATTCCAGAAATATAATATTTTATCATCAACTATATTAAATAAGACGTTTTTAGGATCATCAATATTTGTTATCTCTCTGACTATTTCACTCTTCTCCAAAGAATATTCATAAAGTTTGCGATATTTAAATCTAACATCGCTGTAATAGGCAGCGGATATTATCACTCCCTTTCCATTTTCAAAAATTTCAATGTTCTCAATTATACCTTTATAAGTAATTTGGTTCTCAGTCTCTATAAGATTGAGTTTTGAAAAATCTTCATACTTCTCCCGCTTCCTGTCGTTAAATCTAAAGAGTTCCCATGTATTAAAAGATCTTGATAAAACAACTAATCTCTCATCCGAATCAATGAACAATTTATCAATATAGAAAAAAGGAATATCGGGCGCTCCGGTTTTACCCATTATATATAGAAGCTCCCCCTTTTTATTGAAAACGAGAATATATGACGGAAGAAAATCCGACTCGCCTGCAGAGCTCTTTTGCACCAAACGGTTCTGCACATAAATATTATTCTCTTTATCCATAGCAAACGAACCGATAACATTAAAATTAAAATTGACCTCCTTATAGCTCTTCTTCTCTTTACTATCCTTGCTCCCTTTAGTATTTATTGAATCTATCAGCAATTCCAATGTTCCGTCATTATCAAATACCTGTAATCTTTTGAAGTTGCGGTCTGCCGCAATTATTTTATCATTATAAACCGCTATTTTAAATGTGAGTGTTTTAAGGGCATTATCATCCCAGTTTCTCTTTTTTTTAGCATCGCTGTTTTTTTCATCTTTACTCTTCTTGCTCTCATCTCCTCCGATTACAACGTCTGTCTCTTCTGTTTCAATCTGTATCTCGCCGGGAGCTGAACCGATTTTAATAGATGCAACCGACTTTTGATCCAAAGAGCTGGTAAACAGATTGGAACATCCGGTAAAAAAAATTATGCTTAGCAAATGAACTAATATTATCCGTTTCATACCTAATTACTTATCCTATAAATATTTGATTACTTAAAATAATTTATTGCATTATTAAATATTTTTAATCCGTCGCTGTAAACCGGAATCTCTTTCCCATCCCTTAAACAGACCTCTTTCAGCAATGTCCAATCTTCTCTCTGGGTAAAGAACATACCCCTTTCAGGATGCGGCATCATCCCCATGATTCTGCCGTTTGGACTGCAAATTGACGCTATATCATTAATAGAACCATTCGGGTTATATGGAAACTCCAACTCAGCCCTGACCCCGTTTTTTATATATCGCATTGATACAAGTCCCAAAGACTCAATCTGTTTTAGTATATTATCCTCTGCATAAAATTTACCCTCGCCATGAGCAACAGGTATATGCAGGCTTTCAATCCCCTTTGTAAAAACAGAGGGTGATCCCTTCTCTATCATGAGATCGATCCATCTGCATTGATACCTAAACGCTTCATTATACTCAAGCGCTGCCTGAGCCTTAGCGGTATATCCGTTCAATAACGGCAGCAGACCTAAATTTACCAACGCCTGAAATCCATTGCATATACCCAGAATCAATGTATCCCTTTCAATAAATCTGCTGATTTCATCATTGAGATTATTCTTTAATCTGTTCGCAAGGGCCTTCCCGCTTCCGGTATCATCACCATAGGAGAATCCTCCCGGAAATACAAGTATCTTATATTGATCTAAAATATTTTTATTCTCTATGAGATCATTAATATGTATTATCTTTACCAAGGCGCCTGCAGTTTCAAATGCAAAGGCTGTCTCCTCTTCACAATTTATTCCAAAGCCGGTAAGGATTAAAGTTTCAGGTTTAGGCATATTTGATTCCTTAATATTTCTTTAATGGCAAACACTTAGGTTTGCCCCTACTGATTTTAATTCATCAATATTTCTTTAATGGCAAACACTTAGGTTTGCCCCTACTAATTTTAATTCATCAATATTTCTTTAACTTCTTTCTGTAATTATATTCAATTTGGGAAATATCCGTATTAATAATTTTTTCAGCGTCAATTGTTATTTCAAATGAAGATTTACCTGTTGCGCTCCCAATATATGAACATGGCAGATCGGAAAAGATACTATTAAATTTATCCTTATGGGTTGGATCTATTGATACAATGAATCTCCCCTGTGATTCCGAAAAAAGAACTATATCATTCCTTAATTTACCGCTTGTTTTTACATTTGACAGATTAATCTCACACCCAATCATCCCTGCAAGAGATGACTTTGCCAATGCAACAGCAAGTCCCCCGCGTTCAATACTTATACATGATGCGATGAGTCTCTCATCTATTGCGCTCTCTATTGCCTTGTAGATTCTCTTTGAAAGTTCTGCATCTACCTTGGGAACATTACCCCCTGTAAATCTACTACCATGAATCTTCTCTCCCATATATGCGTTATATTCACTCCCCCCTGTTTCATCCTTTGTAACACCTATTAAATAAATAAGATCACCAGAGAGTTTAAAGTCTATTGTCACGCACTTTGTTATGTCATTTATTACGCCGATTGACGATATTAAAAGCGTTGGAGGTATCGATATTTTTGTCGGATTAAAATCTCTGTCATAGCCTTGAAAGTCATTGAACATGCTATCCTTCCCTGAAATAAAAGGTGCGCCATATGCAACTGCAAAATCATAACAACCCTTACCTGCATTCTTTAGCTGCCAAAGTCTTGCAGGATTATTTGAATCGCACCAGCAGAAATTATCAAGTATTGCAATGTAATTCATTGAAGCTCCGGCTGAAACCGCATTCCTGACAGCAGTGTCTATTGAACATGCAGCCATCCAATATGCATCAATATCGCTGTATGACGGATACAACCCTTGCGAGAGAACAACCCCCTTCCATGAATCGAGCAGCGGTCTTATAACCGACACATTTGAGTTTACTCTCCCTTTCCCCTGTATAGGTTTTATTACGGAATTCCCCTGTACCTCATGATCATACTGGGTTGATATAAATTCAAAGCTGCAAATATTCAAGCGGGCGATCATGTCATGAAAAATTTCATTATAATCTTTAGGTTCATTAAACTCTAAAGACTCATGCGCCGCCGAAATCTCCTTTGTATGCAGAGTTCTTTTCGGAAGCCCGTCGTGGAGGAAATCGAGTTTAAGATTAAAAATATCCTCCCCTCTATACTTAACGATCCCCCTCCCTGATGAAGTAAATTTTCCAATGACTGTCGCTTCAACGCCCCTTTTATTCATCAATGCTACAAATTCATCTTTTTTATTTTCAGGAACAGATAGTGTCATACGCTCCTGCGATTCGCTTACCCATATCTGCCACGGCGACAAGCCGGTATATTTTAAAGGAACCTTTTCCAATTCAACAATAAATCCGCCCGATTCTTTAGCCATCTCCGCAACAGAACATGAGAGTCCTCCTGCGCCGTTATCTGTTATTGAATTGTAAAGGCCTGCGTCCCTTCCCTCTTTCACTATCGCATCGGATAGTTTTTTCTGAGTAATCGGATCTCCGATCTGCACTGCAGTAGCAGGACTCCCAGAGGTTAATGCTTCGGAGGAGAAGGTTGCTCCATGGATTCCGTCTCTCCCTACTCTCCCCCCTACAATAATGATATAGTCCCCATCCATTGCTTTTTTTTCTACTGATGAACTCCCCATAACCCTTTGCGGAATTAAACCTATAGTACCTACAAATACAAGGGGCTTCCCCCTAAATCTATCATCAAAGTATATGAAACCTTGAGGTGTGGGGATACCCGATGTATTCCCCCCTGCATTGACCCCTGATACTACACCCTCCATAATCCTTCTCGGAGATAGAAGTTTTGAATCACCCGACTTTGTTCTGTAGATCGGGAGATCATCTTCAGGGTCTGCAAAACAGAATCCGTAGCGGTTGGCAATCGGTTTAGCCCCCATTCCGAATCCTATTGAGTCTCTGTTGACGCCTATAATCCCTGTTATAGCTCCGCCGAATGGGTCAAGGGCGCTTGGGCTATTATGCGTTTCAACCTTATCTGAAATTATATAGTTATCGTCAAAGATAATCCCCCCGGAATTATCAGTAAAAACAGAGACGCAGAAATCTTTATCTCCCTTCTCCCGTCTTATTCTTGTTGTAGCCTCTTTTATATATCTCTTATAAATGCCTTCAGGTATATCGTCATCAATTGACGATGCAAAGATTGTATGCTTGCAATGTTCACTCCATGTTTGGGCAATCGACTCAAGCTCTATATCCGTAGGATCCCGCATCTCTTCATTGTAAAAATAATCTTTTATAGCATTCATTGAGAGGATATCGAGGGCAAGTGGGCCGCGTCTGGTTCCATCTATATTCGGTATGCCATCTTTGCCTAATAGTACCAATGACTCATCGTCTATATTTAAATCTATCCTATCAACAGAGTCCCCCTCCGAAATAGCTACAACAGGTATTAAAAATCCCATCCCGTTGTCTGCGATATATTCATCCTTCGATAAAATCTTTATCCTTTGGATTAGAGGATTATAGAGTTCCATCCCGATTGCCTGAACTATCTTTTGGTTTAATGTACCCTTAAAAAAATATGATGTAGTATAGAAAACAGATCTCTCCTTATCTATCTTTTTCTTAAAGAGATCCTCAAGCGACTCCCGAACAGTATTGGAAATATTATCCGTAACTCCGGGGAGATATCCTATCTCTATGCAATAATCAAAGTCATCGGGATTATACGGGCTGTTTATTTTAAAATCTTGCGTAACAGGTTGGGTCAGTATCTCTGCGGCGGCTTTAATTCTATCCTCTTCTTCATCTATATTCAGCAGATAATTATCGGTTAAATATACTCTATCAATAGTATAACCTAAATCTATAAATCTATTCTTTAATGCGCTCCCTCTTGGATCATCCTTTCTGTAAAAGACTTCTATTCTAAATTTTGCATAGATCGATTCAGGCATAAATATTCTCCGATAAAGGATTTATTTAAAACAATAGAGTAAATGTCTACAATTTTTCACTATCAGGATAAACTTGGGCAGTAATCACTTATACTATTTTTTTTGATTATACCTTAAAATAATTTGACTTAAATAACTGCAAGAAACAATATAAACTATATAACTATGCAGTATGATAAAAGACACGAGGTAAACAATGCCCACAATTACTGAAAATAAGGTGGTAACCTTTGAATATACGTTAAAAAATGATAGCGGCGAGATTATCGACAGCTCAATTGATAATACTCCTATAACATATATCCATGGTTCGGGAAATATTATTCCGGGACTTGAAGATGAACTTGAAGGGAAAAAGGTAGGAGATAAATTCAATGCTTCAATTAATCCCGAAGATGGCTATGGCGTCAGACATGACGACCTTATTCAAAAGATAGATAAGGAGAGGCTCTCCCATCTGCCGAATATTGAGATAGGAATGCAGCTGCAGGCTTATGATGAGGATGGCATGCAGATACTAACCGTTATAGATATTTCGGACAATGAAGTAACATTAGACGGAAATCATCCCTTAGCGGGTGAAAGGCTTCATTTTGATGTTGAGATAACCGACATAAGAGAGGCTACCGAAGAGGAGATTGAATTTGGTCTTAATACGGACTGCGGCTGCGGCGATACAGGCGGCTGCGGCGGATGTTCAGGCTGTAATTAAAATAACAAAATAAATTAAGGTTATAAATATGAATGATAAACTCCCCGGAATATGTTTTATTGGGTGCGGAAAAATAGCTGATAATCACTCAAAAATACTAAGGAAGCTGTATAAAAAAATTCCGCTCTACTACTTGGACATAGATTATAAAAGAGCTCTTGATCTGAAAGCAAAACATAAAGGTATAGGCGCTATACCAAGCCTGCAGCATGCATTTGACAGCGAGGATGTTGATATCATCTTCATTACCACTCCTCACGCTTATCATTCCGAGATAGCGTGCGAAGCTGCAAATCACGGCAAAGATATAATCATTGAAAAACCTGTAACAAGAAATTTAAACGAACTAAAAAAGATAATCTCGGCTGTTGAAAAAAACCAAGTGAGATGCAGCGTAGCAGAGAACTATTTCTTCAAGTCGATGGCCGGCAAAATTAAAAAGCTGATTGAGGACGGATATATCGGCAAACCTCTGTTTATTGAAATAAATAAATCCAACAGAGATAAACTTACAGGATGGCGAACCGATAAAGAACTAATGGGAGGGGGAGCGCTTCTTGAAGGTGGAGTCCATTGGATCAACCTCCTTGTATCATTATCAGGTGCGGAACCTAAAAGCGTCATAGCTTTAAAGCCAAACATTGAATATGATACAAATATACCGTTTGAAGATTCCTTAAATCTTATGGTTAAGTTTGACAACGGCATGGGGGGAAAATTATTCCATTCATGGCGCATACCTAACAGATTTAAGGGGATGTCGCTGTCAAAGATTTATGGAACAGAGGGTGTGATTACATTTGAAAGCAACGGCCTGTTTATATCCGCCTTTGGCAAAAAAAAGAAGAAATACTTTGCAGATATAACCGACTTTCTTGGATACAAAAAGATGCTTTCATCATTTGTTGATAACTACACTCGCGGGAGAGAATGGGAGCCTAATCTAAGCAGGATAGAGAGAGAGCTAAAACTTGTTGAGGCTGCTTACAGGTCTTTTAAGAGCAATAAATTTGAGGAGATTTAATTAGAGGTTAACGCCCTGTAATTGAAAAATATTGGAAGAAATATATAATGTAAAATGGAAGCGAAATATGAAACCCATAGTAATTGATCGAAAAATATTACCTGAACCTATATTTTCTTATATTAAGTCTGAAAGAATAAAAATTTTTGAAGAAAATGGTAATTTAATATTATCACCCATTAAAAACAATCCAAATGTCAATGAATTATTTGGAATGTTCAATGATGGAAAATTATCTTCAAATGATTTTATAAAGCAAAAAGCTATAGAAAAGGAAATAGAAAATTGAATAATATTTTTATTTTTGACGCATGTGCATTAATAGCTTTGTTAGCAGGTGAACCTGGCGCTGAAAAAGTGAAAGACATTATTCAAGATGCAATTGATGGGGAAACAACGATAAAAATTAATCAAATTAATTTATTAGAAGTATACTATCATATTATTAACGTTTATAATCAAAATAAAGCAAATAAAATGTTGGAAAAAATAAAAGAGTTCCCAATAGAAGTTATAATTGGATTAACCGCCGATGTTTTTAAAGAAGCCGGGCGAATAAAATCAAAATATAAAATACCTTTAGGTGATTCAATAGCAGTTGCAGAATGTGTTATTAATAAAGGAATTTTAGTAACATCAGATCATACGGATTTAGATAAAATAGAAAATGCAGAAAATATAAAAATAAATTGGTTTAGATAAAAATTTTTACTGCAAAAAAATTAATCCGGCATAAATACAGGGCACGCAGAT
>Ga0082212_10012113_pt1 | contig 10882 bp, 10 predicted proteins | sample TergutNt197P3_FD_71548 | JGI IMG/M metagenome (GOLD analysis project Ga0082212, IMG submission 71548) | Neocapritermes taracua P3 segment gut microbial communities from Petit-Saut dam, French Guiana - Nt197 P3 | ecosystem: Host-associated > Arthropoda: Insects > Digestive system > Gut ...
CAGGTCGATGGGAACGGTCAATCGACAAAAAATAACCGAACGTGCATAGCTTATTGAACGCCGTTTTCTGTCCAACAAATGCCGACCACCCCCAACAAAATACGGATAATGAGCATTATGATGCAACAGATTTCCGGCAGTATTTACGATTATCCGAATGTATACGACGTTCTTTTTTCCGATACTTGCCAGTCGGAAATTCGATTTCTGACTTCGATTTTTGAACGGTTCTGCAACAAAACCGTCCACTCGGTATTCGAACCCGCCAGTGGGTCAGGACGACTGCTCTATCATCTTGCGAAACTCGGTTTTGACGTTGCGGGTCTCGATTTGAATCCTCGTGCCGTTGCCTTTTGCAATCGCCGATTGAGACGACACGGATTAAGCGAATCGGCAATCGTCGGCGACATGACATCTTTTTCGCTTGCCGACTTGGGACGAACGAAAAAATTCGATGCCGCCTTCAACTTGGTCAGCAGTTTTTTACACTTAACGACCGAAGCCGATGCGTTGCAACATTTGCATTGCGTTGCTGATGTTCTGAAATCGAACGGCATTTATCTGCTCGGCATCCATCTGAAACCGAAAGGGACGCAACACTGTTTGCAGGAGCGTTGGTCACTCCGACGCGGCTCGTTGTCCGTGAAATCACACTTGAAATCACTGGCACAAAACTTGCAAAAGCGAATCGAAATGATCGAAATTCGCATTGTAGCCGAAACGCCGAAAAAACGTTACACCATCGTTGACCGTTTTCCTTTCCGTATCTATACTACGGCGCAATTCAACGATTTGCTTACCGCCGTAAACCGATTCGATATTTTGGCAACATATTCTTTCGACTACGACAGTACCAATTCGATTGCCGTTACTGCCGATACGGAAGATGTTGTGTACGTACTGAAAGCGAGGCGTTAGCAAGAAAATTATCAGAAATAATGACGGAAATGATTTTTTACATCATGAGGATTATCGCACTGGCACCTACTCCAAACTTCGTTGTTTCTCGCCAGCCCTTCCAGTGATCAATCAATGTGTCCCCTTCTACGGCAGGCATCACCGTCCGAAGGAATCATTTTGCCAATTCGATTAAGAATGGCGACACCAAAAACGCAATCGGCGTTCATCATTTTATTTTCACATTCGGATCGACTCGCTTTTTTGCATCAATTTCCTGATGCACCGCTTTGAGATCATCTTTGGTGGCTTCGTCAATCGCACTCGGATCGCCCGCCGCCGCCCAATCAAGGGCTTCGATATTTCTCGTCGTATCTTCCTGTCCCCATGCAAAAGGAACCTCCTTGAACGTTGCACTTTCACTGATCATGTTGATTACCTTGCGTTCAATGATCTGATTTCGCAAGATGTCCATTTCGCCTGCCTTTTCGATTTGGGCACGAACCCGGCGGGGAGACGAATTGCTCTGGGCAGCAATCAACGCAACTTCAACATCATAATCTTCGGGGGTATCGACAACGTTCTCCACTTCGGCAATCTTTTCGAGAATGAAATGTTCTTTCAATGCCTGGGCTGTGTTCGCCGCACTGTTTTGCCGTAGGACGTTCAACTGGGCAAGAATTTCCTCCTGTCCGTAACCGCTACGCTGCAATTCCATTAAGGTACGGCGGAATTCCCGTTCCGATTGCCGTTTTAGCAAACTGGGCGGGAGTTCCCACGTCGCCGCAACGGTCAATCCTTCGGTAATCTGTTGCCGTAATCGGCGATGCTGCTCATGTTCGAGTTGCCGTTTCAGCGAATCAAGAACGGTATCCCGAAGGTCTGCCTCATTTTCGTAGCCGAGACGCTGAAGGAAAGCATCGGTTACATGAGGGAACGCCTCACGCTTCGCACCGGTAACTTCAAAAGCGACATCGACCGTCTTTTCTCGATACTCTTCGTTGGGAGCATCCGCCGAGAGCGTGAGTTGCGCCGTGAATGTATCCCCTTTCTTTTTACCGACTGCCAATTTATCGAAGTCGGCAATCGCACCGTCGTGGAATGTTATCGTCGAACAAACCTTGACCGTTTCCCCCTCAATTTCGTTCAAAACGTTTTCGCCGGACTTAACGGTAATGTTGGCTTCGAGGTAATCTCCTAAACCGACCGGTTCGTCAGTATCGTTGAGATCGCTGTACATCGAAAGCAATCTTTGGATGGCTTTATCCACATCGTCGTTGGAAAATTCTTTAATCGGCTTTTCGATTTTCAATCCTTTCCATTGCGGCAGGTCAAAGTCGGGACGTACTTCGATGGAAAATTCGAAGACGAAATCCCCTTCTTCGGGGAGTACCAATTCTGCCAGATCGACATCCGGTTCGCTGATGGGCGTGAACTCCGATGTTTCATTGACTTGCCCCAGTGCATCGACAGCAAGAACGTGTTTAACTCGTTCGGCAACTTCTTTGCGGAATCGTCTTTCGACGAGTTTGCGGGGTGCTTTTCCGACTCGAAATCCCGGCACGTAGGCAGTTGTTTCCAGTTCGGTGTATTCGTTTTGAAAATAGGTGTCCACGTCGGAACGCGGCACCGTTACCTTGACACGGCGTTCGCAGGCACTGGTTTTCTGAATATCGGTGGTGATGTTCAGCGATTTCTTTTCTTCCTGTTCGGGGAGAGTTTCTTGTTCTGACATAGTTTCAAAAAGGAATTATTGCTGTCAAAAGTCAATAGATAGACAATGGAACAGTTAATCTATCGGCGTGTTATGGTAAAATGGCAACGACGAAAACGAAACAAAGGGGGGACGAACGGATTCGAACCGTCGTTCATTAAAATTTTCTTTCTATTGGTTATCGACAATGAAAATTAAGGAAAAACCGGCGCAACGCCTACTATTTCCCTACTCAAATAACTTCACAGATTCTACTCATACTTTATCATTTGTCAATAGCCTAAATTGAACCAAAAAAGAAAACTTGCACACATCGTTCTACGTGAGGGGGTTGATTGTATTGCCGCAAAATTTTAGAATAGGGGGGTAGAAATGGGAATGACGGATGCGAACCCGTCGCTCCACTCAAAAACACTATGAAGTTACGCCTGATCCGAGTGGACTTGCCGCTCAAGCATGTTTTTATCAATGCCCGAAAGGAAATCAGTATCGTTCGGACAGTAGTCGTCGAATTGGAACAAGACGGTTTACGCGGACACGGTGAAGTCTATGAAGACCCCTTTTACAGCGTTACCGTCGAAGATATTTACACCCAACTTGACCGATGCCGGGAAAAGATCGACCACTACGCCCTTGCCGACCCTGTTGCGTTTTCGAGTTTTTTGCAACCGATGCTGGAACGTAAAACTTTTGCTCAAAGTGCGATAGACTGTGCCGCTCACGATCTTTGGGGCAAAATGTGGGATCGTCCCCTATGGAAACTCTGGGGGTTGAACCGCGAGTCGTTGCCGACTTCCAGTTACAGTATCGGTATTGACTCTCTGGATCGTATCGGCGAACGTTTTACCGAAATGCCGGATTGGGCTCTTTATCGTATTAAATTGGGTAGCCGAAGAGACATTGAAACACTCAAATTTCTCCGTGAAAAAACGACCGCTCCATTTTTCGTCGATGTCAACTGCGGTTGGACACTGGACAAAGCCATCGAAATGATCGAGCCTCTGCAACAGTACGGCGTGCAACTGTTGGAACAGCCGCTCAATTCCCGCGATTTTGAAGGAATGGCAAAATTGAAAAAAGCGATGAAGAAAAAACATTGCGAAATACCAGTCTTTGCCGACGAATCATGGCGGACGGTCAATGATTTTGAACGTTGTGCCGAGGTGTTCGATGGAGTCAATATCAAATTGGCAAAGTGCGGCGGTTTAACACCGGTGCGGGAGGCAATCGAAAAGGCACGTTCACTCGGCTTGAAAGTGGCGGGAGCAAACACGGTGGAATCATCAATCGGTGCATCGGCAACGGCGCAGATTGCACCGCTTTTGGATTACATTGGCGTTGATGGTCCGCTTCTCATCGACAAAAAGATCGGCAGTGGAGTGCGGTTGGACAAAGGAAGCATTCACTATCCCGACGAAGGGGGAACCTGCGTTCGCGTGTCGTTTCGGTGAAAGAAGAGGAGACAAAGAAAACGAAAAAACGTCAGTTACTCCCGCGATACCGTCTATCAAGGCAAGCGACGAAACCGAGTGCAAACACACACGACATAAAGTGCCAGCAAGCCCATCCCGACAAGAAGTGGAGGACGGAACCATTCCGAATACTGCGTGTAAATCCGTCCTTCGTGAACCGTTTTTTCGAGTAGATCGATTTCCGCATAGACTTCTTCCAATGCCTTTGTGTTTCGAGCGTTAAAATACCGTCCGCCAGTTAATTCGGCAATATTTTTCAGTACCTCTTCATCCATACTGACACGTTGCATCATGACGCTGCGGCGACCGTACATGTCCGTCGTCATGTACGGGGCTTCACCGGTTGAGCCGATACCAATCGTATAAATTTTGATTCCAAACGTTTGGGCAATTTCTGCTCCTTCCACTGGAGAAAGCACTCCGAACGTTTGATCACCGTCCGACAGGAAGAGAATCACTTTGCTTTTCGCTTCCGTTTCCCGAAGTCTGTCTGCGGCGATTGCCAACGCATCGCCGATTGCCGTCGCCCCTTCTTCCCGTAACATTTGCATATCCGGCAGTTGAATTTGATCGAACATTTCCAGCAACGTTGCGTGATCGAGCGTCAGGGGGCAGAGTGCATCGACATAACCGCCGAATGCCAAGAGACCGATTTTATCGTCCGTTCGCCCTGCCAAAACGTCATTTCCCCGTATGAAATTCCGAAGTGTGTGTTTGACGACATCGAGTCGGTTGACCGGCTGTTGGTCGATGGTAAAATCCATTGCTGCCATCGAACCGCTTCGGTCGATGCAAACGATCAAAGCAATTCCTTCCGCACGGACTCGGTAATCTTCTTCACCGAATTGCGGACGCGCCAGGGCAACAACCCAAAGGGCAAGCCCTGCATAGAGCAGATACGGTACGATTTTGGCGAGCCGTTGTACGAACGTGTAGGGCAATGTCCGCAAGACTGCCGTATTGCTGAAAGTGACGCTCAACAGGGGAATCCGGCGGAATTCATATCGAATCACCAGAAACACCAGCGGAATCAGCAATAGGAAAAAATAGGGAGACTGAAAATGGAACATGCTGGCACATTATACCGAAAAGACCGACTGTAAGAACATCGGTTTGAGGAAATTTACCGAAAACCGGGAAAATCTGTCAATTTCTGCCGATGTCATGGGGCATTTGTGGGGTTAAGTCTTGATGACCGCCGCAGATGCGGGTGTTTTATGTCGGCAAATGTCGGCAATTTTTCGTTTTTTGCTCTTTACAAGAAGCAAAAAGTGTGCTAGAATGGGGGCGAGGGGGGTGTCGTTATGCCAATAGAGTTGGTTTGTCCCAATGGACATCGTTTGACTGCCAAAGAAACCAGTGCGGGAAAGACCGGTAAATGTCCGGTCTGTAAAGCATCGGTTACAATTCCGATTCCAAATCGATCCGTTGCGGCGGACAGTGCTGTCGTGGTGGCGGTTTTGGGAGAACTCAACGCCAAGTCAGCCGCGCAAAGAGTCGGCAGAACTGTCTTGGCTCCCAAGCGGCAACCGACTGTTGCCGTGAAAGATTCCAGTGCATTGGCGCGGATTCGAGTCTGTCCTAACTGCGAACGGGAGATCGATTTGGGGTATCACGTTTGCCCCCACTGTCACGCTTATCTTTCTGGATTAAATGAGTTTTAAGGCGGTGTAGTCATTGAATACTTTCTGTCTTTTAAGAGGCGTAGCCCAAAGGCTTTCACTCGAAAGTACTGTCCCGTTTTCCGCCGCTACGCACTGCGTCAAGAATTGAGTTGGACGCATTACCGCTCTCTGATCCAATGTCGAAAACCCGAAAGCCCGTGAAGTTTATATGAACGAAGCTGCCGATAACGGATGGAGTACCCGTTTTTTGAACGAACAGGTTGATATCCGCCGCTCGTCTCGTCTTCTCATTCTTTTACATCGCGGGTTGCTTTTTCCAAAATACCCGTTAGGATAGCATAGAGGTTGTCGGAAACGGAAAATAGGTTTCCGAACAAGGTAATGGGCACTTTCCCATTCCTCTCACCCCAGGAGTCACCATGCACGTCAAGAAAGTTTTGCTCGTCCTGTTTTTAGCCGCCGCTTGGAATCTCTCGCTTCCCGCTGCGGAAATCGACGACTTCAAAGTCCAACTGCAAAAAATTGCCGATGAACCCTTTGCCGGAACACCCAGCGAATACAAGGCGTTTGCGCAAAAACAGGGGAAGGCACTCATCGGCAAAGCCGAACAAATGCTCGCTCTGCCGAACCTCTCGCCGGACGATGCCCGATTCGCCCTCCTCAGGAAATACTGGGGATTGGTCAGAGAATTCGGCTTCGACGATGCAGTCTTCGACGAAAAACTCTCCGACTTCATGAAATCGTTACACAACGTCCCCGAAGCGGAAGTGCTTTACAAATCCCTGATGCATGCCGCTTTCAACAGCAGGAGCCAAGAATTCTACAGCATGGAAACCAGTGAAGCGATTAAAGCGTTTCTCCCCTTTCGTGAAACATTTGTACCGTTCATTGACAAATTTTATCGTGAAGAAGATGGTCAATCCCAACTGGCTTCGCGGCTCGTTATCACTGCTGATTTCATTGACCAGGATGGTTCCGCCGGGTTGCTTGCCTCCACAGTAGAAATGCTGATGCCGACGCTCAAAGAGCAGGAAAAATCGAAGGATTCAATGACAGAATATCTCGCCAAAAACCTACCAAACGGTGTGCGGCGGGCGCAAATGCCCGGCAAAGAAATGAAACTCGAGGGGATTGACCTCGATGGGAAGGTTGTCGATGTGAAAGATTTCGCGGAAAAAGTCGTTTACATTCAGTTTGCAACGACCGATAGCAAGGACATGCTTCCGATCTTGAAAAAACTGGACGCTCTGTTACGTGATCACGGTTTTGTTTTTCTCGACTACAACACGAGAGACAATCGGCAAGTTGCACGTGTCAAAGCGGAAGAATTGGAATTGCCGTGGACAATCCTGTGTCGTCGTAATGCCTACGAGCAAAAACTTGAAGATTACTACGGATATTACAATGTCCGCTCCTGTATGTTTCTGGTAGGACGCGACGGCAAGGTCATCGGGACGTGGTCGCGCGGACTTTGTTCGGCAGTGTGGGAAGCACTGAAAACGCAGTTCCCGGCACAAGCAGAGGAACTCGCAAAACTCGCTGCGGAAGATGAACAAATTCGACAAGAAAACAAGGAAAAATCTCGTCAAATAAGGCTTGCATCTGGTAATGAAACAGATGGAACCGGAAGTGAAACCGCAGAGATGCTGATGAAACATCTTGGAGTTATGAATGGGGCGGATCGCAACATGGGAACAGACAAAGAGCGAACTCAAAAAATGCTCGAACTTTCCAACCTGATTCGCACGTTGCCTGATCTTTCCGCTTCACAGAAGAACTCTGCCCTCATGCAACGAGTTGGTCTTCTGGACACGTTGGCACGTATGGAAATGCAGGAGCATCCCGAAACGAATCCGGCAATTATTTTTGCTGAAATGCTCCAAGCCGTCGATGAAGCACTTGCCGATGAAAAAGTCAATCAGATGTATAACAACAATCTTGTTTTGAATAAAATATCTGTGCTCCACGCCATGTGGGCATATATGAAACGTTCTGATGACAAGCCGGCAATCGCCCGCGATATTCTCAATCGGTACGTGGAGATTCTCAAGAAGGAAACGCAACACACGAATCCGTATGGCGGCGACAATTTGAAGTTTTTCGGTGAATTCGTTGTCCTTCGCGATTTGCAAAATGATGACCATGATCCCGACTTTGTTCAGGCGTTTTTTGATTCCGTCATACCGATTTTCGAGACGGCGAAAGACCCTGAACTTCACGAATTTGCCGAACGCCTTCGCGGTGCCGAGCGGCGTGTGTGCAGCATCGGCAAGGAATTTGAGTTCGAGTGCATGTTGATGAACGGCGAGCCGTTTAACGTCAAACCCTTACGCGGCAAAATCGTGCTGGTCAATTTTTGGGCAACATGGTGCGGACCTTGCCTGCGGGAGTTTCCGAACATGAAAACCCAATACGAAAAGTACAAGGAAAAGGGCTACGAAATGATTGCGTTGAGTACCGATGCGGAAGTCAAAGACATTGTCGAGTTCCAAGAAAAGAATGATTATCCGTGGCTTGTCGGTTCGCTCGTCAAATCGAAGGATGCCGGTCTGGTCGATTATCATGCCCATTATGGTATTCAGGGCATTCCGACGACGTTTTTGCTCGACCGCACTGGCAAGGTGTTGTTCCGCATGGTCGGCAGCGATGACGAGACGTTAAACGAAGCCCTGCGGAAGGCGTTCGGGGAGTGAACGTCAATTGCGCAACAGGTAATCGGCAAGCATTGTTTTCTGTGTAATCTATCTCCATCCATTTGTGGTATAATGCAAGCGGAAAGGAAATGTACCATGAGTCAAATCCAAGAAACGACACTGCTCGCTCCCTTTGAAGTGTGGGAAGTTCAACTGGGAGATCGGACGATCAAATTTTTTGAGCCGCTTTTGTTAACACCTTTTTGGTTGCAAGACGACTCAGATGGTCTTAGCAACCCTTCCATTCCCGACCGCGAGTATTTGGGCGTGGAACGTCCCGATCTCGAAATATTCGCCAATGGTAGCAATCGGCGAGAACTTTGGAATTGTATTTGCGGTGACGTGCGTTCTGCTTGGGTTCATTTCGTCCGGGCAGAACCCCGGCGGCTTTCTCCGCATGGTGCAAAGATCAAAGAGAATTATCTCCGAATTGCCGAAGAGGTTGATAATGGGTAGTTCACGAAGCGCCCGCGACATTGATTCTGCCCTGACAAGAAAGGGATTTGAAAAAACGAAAGACGGCGACCATTACCGTTACTATTTGTACGACCAACAAAATGGTGCGACTCTCGCTCAAACGAAGATGAGTCATGGTGCTTTGAGGAAAACGATTGGAGCACCGCTCCTTTCGCAAATGGCAAGGCAACTCCGTCTGACGAAATCGCAATTTCTGGACTTGATCGATTGTACGTTGGACGAGGATGGTTATCGCAATCTGTTGAAACCTGTATGACTCCCTCCCGATTTTCTGCATAAAGTGTACAATTAACGGCGGAAAGGAAATGTACCATGAGTCAAATCCAAGAAACGACATTGCTCGCTCCCTTTGAAGTGTGGGAGGTCATGCTCGACGATTCGACGATCAAGTTTTTCAAACCGCTTGTCGTTGAGCCGAAACTTTTACCGCCGGAAGAGCCGGGAGATCGAACGTATCTGACCATTGATATTCCAGCATTGAACATTTCTGTTCATGCAGATAATCGAGAGGATCTGTGGGAATTTTTACTTTCCGATATTCGATTCGTTTGGGAACAGATCGTGCAGAGTTCGGATGATATGTTAAGCCAAGAAGCGATACAAATCAAGAAAAACTGCCTTGCCGTTGCGGAGGTTGTTGATGGGTAGAGTACGAGAAGGACGGGATATTGATGCGGCTCTTTGCCGAAAAGGTTTTCGCAGAAAATCGGCAGGCAAACATATCCAGTATTTCCTGTCCGGTTCCGGTGAGATTCGGACGATGATGAGTCATGGCGACCTGGGTGTGACCATTGGCAGTAACTTGCTTTCCCGCATGGCAAGGCAACTCTGCCTAACGAAATCGCAATTTCTGGATTTGATTGACTGTACCTTGGACGAGGAGGGATATCGTAATCTTGTGGTCACGCAACCATAAAATCTCGGCTCAATTTCGTAGCAGGTAATCGGCAAGCATCGTGTCGAAAGCAACGCCTTGCAGAGCGACACCGGCATTTCGCAGAACGACGATGTCGTATTTCAAATTCTGTCCGATTTTTTTGATCGCCGGGTCTTCCAAGATGGGACGCAGTTGTTCGAGCGTTTGTTGCATCGGCAAGGTCGGCGAACCGAGCGGAGCAAGGAACGGCAAATACCACGCTTCGTGATCGTTCCACGCAAAGGACATGCCGACGATTTTGGTGTATCGGGGCGAAGTGGCATCGAATCGGAGTTCCATCGGGGCGGTTTCCGTGTCAAACGAAAAGAGCGTCTGCTGTTGGAGTTGAGCGAAAAATTCGACGAATTTGTCGGAAGTGTCAACGAGGTGGTAGGTGGGATTTTCGATAGAGCGCAAGAGCGGCGGACGCAAGTCCGCAGGTGAGTCCAAAGCAACACGTTCTAAACCGGGGGACTTGCGTCCCCCGCTCTTATCGTCAATTTTCTCCATCAACGACTTAAACCCAAACCGCTGAAACAGTGTGCGCAACTTTTCTGCATCGAAGCCGCTGTACGGTTGCCAATCCACTTGAATCGACATATCGGTTTTCAATGCAACGAGTTGCCGACTCAAAAATGCCGATTCCTTCCCGGCAAGAAGATACTCCTTTTTCTTGCCGGTAACTTTTTCGATGTTTTCATAAATCCCTTCGAGCGTGCCGAACTGCTGCAACAGTTCCGTTGCCGTTTTCGGTCCGACTTTTGCCACGCCGGGAATGTTATCGGTTGAGTCGCCAACGAGCGATTGAAAGTCGATTACCTGGTCGGGACGGATTCCCCAATCGGCAAGCAGTTCCTCTGCCCGATAGAATGATTGTTTACGAAGATTCCAGATCGAAACGTTGTCGTTGATGAGTTGCCGACAATCTTTATCGTTGGTAACAATGACGCAGTTGCCGTCTTGTTCGGTGGTCAGTCGAGCGATGGTTGCCATGACATCGTCGGCTTCAAAGCCGGGTTGCGACAGCGGTGTGATGCCGAAGCCGTCGAGGATTTCGTGCACGCAAGCGATTTGCGGTTGCAGATCAT
>Ga0082212_10012114_pt1 | contig 10881 bp, 12 predicted proteins | sample TergutNt197P3_FD_71548 | JGI IMG/M metagenome (GOLD analysis project Ga0082212, IMG submission 71548) | Neocapritermes taracua P3 segment gut microbial communities from Petit-Saut dam, French Guiana - Nt197 P3 | ecosystem: Host-associated > Arthropoda: Insects > Digestive system > Gut ...
TCAGTTTCCCATGGAAGCCTGTTGTTTTTGTATCTTATTCTTCACTGTTTATTTTCATTTTATGAAGAGGAACAGGATAACGCGGATGACACATCCTCTAACCATGCCCAATATTTGGTTATTGGGCAAAAATAATTTTGAGAGTTGGGGCCGTTGTTGATCCCTTTGGCGGCAGCGGCTAGAATCCATAACGATTTTTTAATCCACTAAAGGGGCATTTTTCAAAATGTTCTCAAACAATCTGCAACCAAACATGAATACCACCTCAAGGCAATTGCTCCTGTTCTTATTTGTTATCGTTTGCCCTCTTTGCTCTTGTAAAGACAGCAAAAGGCGTAACGATGCGTTAAGAATAGTTGGCGAATGGACGGGGAAAGAGATTCTGTTTCCAGAAAATTTGCCGTGCTATGTAGCCGGAAAAGATACGCTACCAGAACTTTGCAACGAATATTTTAACAAAGAATTCAAAATTTTGATGTACGTTGATTCGGCAGGATGTAGTAGTTGTCGGTTGAAATTGTTTGAATGGCAACAATTGATAGATGAAGCAGACAGTCTGTTTCATGGAAAAGTAGGATTTTTACTCTATTTTCAGCCCAAGAATGTGAGAGAAATGAGATATCTATTTGTACGAGACAGGTTTAACTATCCTATATTTATGGATATTGAAAATACAATCAATCGACTGAACAGATTTCCTAGAGAGATGGAATATCAATGTTTCCTGCTGAACAGAGAGAACAAAGTGCTGATGATTGGCAATCCCACGTTAAACCAAAAAGTTTGGGAATTGTACAAATCGCAAATCTCAGGAAAGAGTGTCGAACAGACAATTCTCACTACCATTGAAATAGATAAAACGATTCACAATTATGGGACTATCCCAAAAGGCAGTTCCAATTCTGCTGTTTTTTCTATTACAAATACGGGCAACTATCCCTTGATTATTTTCCATGTTTCCACTTCTTGTGGATGTACCAATGTGAATTGGGATAAACAACCGGTTGAATTGATGCAAACGGTAAATATCCATGTTGAAATGACTCCCGACGAAACTGGCTATTTCAGCAAAACGCTTGAAGTTTATTGTAACATTCAGGAATCATCCTTTAAGTTGATAGTAGATGGAAGCGCACACGAATAAAACTTGCCATTGCCCTTTAATGGCAAGCGTACAAATCAATAAATCGGAGTTGAAAGGGGACTCCAAAAATAAATAACATTTTTTTTTAATAACTCAATCTTATGAAAAAGAAACTATTATTTTGCGGCGCAGCCGCTTTAGCATTTGCAGCGATTGTTGCATCCAATGTAAATTCTAATACTAACAACACTTTATCTGCTACTTCGTTGGCTAACATAGAGGCATTAGCACAGGGTGAATTAGGATGGTTTTATTGTACTACCTACCCAATGCCCCTTATCTGTGTAAAAGTTGACGATTTAATACTTGATACTGGTGACCGGATTTATATTTAACAAAACTGTCTATGGCGAAATTATTTAAAACAATATGCGTTTTTATCATCCATAGATAACAATATGGTATGGAGTTGTTGGATTTCACGCACACACAATCTAATGATTATGTATAACAGTATGAAATATTACGTCTCTTTAATACAAGTTATCTTGCTTTTTGCAAGTTGTTCAAATCAAAAAAAAACAGAGCCATTATTGCTTAACCATCAAACGATTGACATAGGTGACGATTTTATTGGATACGGAGGGTTCCTTGCATTTTCCCCTGATGCCATTGTAGGGATAGATTATGCACCTTCTATGCAACCTTTCTTTTGTTTAAAGCAAAATGAATCACCACAAACACTATTCTACTTTGGAGGTAAAGGGCGTGGCCCGAATGAGTTTGTGATGCCCTATTCTATTCAACATATAGACAGGCAACTCATTGGTATATTTGATGTTACGACAATGACGTATTATGAATCTCCTATTCCATGTGAAAATGACGAAATAGTAATTAATAAGTCTGTTAAAATACATTCACAAGTATCTAGAATTATTAAAACTTCATTCAATCAATATATTGGTCTTGCATTTGACGAAAGGATGTTTTCATTAATGGATTCAACTGGCATTCTTGTTAGCTCTTTTTTTGAATATCCATATCGGGATAACAAAGAACGTAAAATGGCTGACAGATCTAGTGCATATCAAGGAACTCTTTCCATAAACCCCTCCAAAAATAGATTTGTTTATTCATCATATAAAGGTGAGATAATTCATTTATATGAAATTGAAAATAACAATATCAAAACTATTGCAAAAATTGAAAATGATTATCCTGTGTACAAGGGAATATTCGATACCGGAGTAGGCGCCGGTATAGCGTATGGAGCGAATGGGAAACTTGGTTACATTGCAACGTATGTCACGGATAATTTTGTATATGCTATATTTTGTGGTGAAACACTCCTTGAACATGGTAGAAAGGTTAACTATGAGGGTAAAATATTGCGTGTCTTTGATTGGAATGGCGTTCTTGTAAAAGAGTATGAATTTGATGTACCATGCAGCTACTTTTGTGTTTCAGATGACGATAATATAATATGGGCCATTGCATCAAATCCGGATATTTCAATAGTATATTTTGTTTTAGAGGATGAACAATCAATTAAGGAATTGGCTTTTCTTAAGTCACTCCCCGACTATGTGGATGCTAAAATAATAGATGGTGGCTTATTTCTTGATTTTGACACAACTAAATATATCTATAATATTGTTAAATCTGATACGATTATTAAGGGAAAAACACAAAATATATACCAAATTGTCTTCAATGAAAAATCGACAACAATTGACGAAGAAAATAATTGATTCCATATCAGAGAAGGGAAACTTGTTGGTTATGTCAGTAAAAGATTGGGGTATGTATATAAATAATCACTTTATTATATTTTTATTATGACAGAAAAAAAGAGTTTAGGCATTATTCATGCCGCGTTAATCTCGTCAAAGTCGGTACAACCATTTATAGACGAGATTCTTCCAGACGTTACGGTTGTACATGTAGTGGATGACACCATTCAAAACACAAATTTCGCATCTCCTCCCGGAGTCATTCCAAAGGGCAATTTTTTTAAGTTCGCACAATATGCCCACAACTTGGAACTTGCCGGAGTTGATTTGATCATGCTGGCGTGCTCCACCTTTAATCAGGCGGTTGAACACGCAAGACCAATGATTAACACTCCCCTATTACAAATAGACAGACCTATGATGGATCTGGCGGTTCAACACGGATATACCATTGGGCTGCTGGCAACCGTACCCACAACTGTGCCGGCTTCAGAGCGATTGCTCAGGTTAGCGGCCAAAGAGAGTGGAAAGGAGATCAAAGTTCAGACAATCTTGTGTACAGAAGCGTTTGAAGCAATCAAAAAGGGGGACGCAGAGACACATAATGCGTTACTTCTTAGAGAAATAGATAAATTATCGGATACATGTGATGCCATTGTTTTGGCGCAGGTATCCATGAGTGCTTTGGAACCGGCTCTCAAAAACACCAAAGTTCCTGTCTATAATAGCGGAAGAACAGGTTTTGAGGCGGCGAGAAAAATTTTATTCGCAAAATAGACAACAAATAATGAAAGTAGCCATAGGCTGCGATCCAAACGCAGCGGATATGAAAAACGCCATTGTTCATCTGCTTGAGGATCATGGATATGAATTGTGTGACTTTGGCGGAGATGACCCGATCTATGCGAATACCGCTTTAAAAGTAGCCGAAGCTGTGGCTTCGGCTGCTTTTGAACGGGGAATCTTGCTCTGCGGAACGGGAATCGGTATGGCGCTGGCGGCAAACAAAGTGCCCGGCGCTTATGCTGTTGTATGTTCGGACACCTATTCGGTGGAACGCTCCATTTTGAGTAATAATGCCAATATCCTCACGCTTGGCGCCCAGACTCACGGTCTTGAAAGTGCAAAAAAAGAGGTTCTTCACTGGCTTGGACTTAGGTATGTTGCAGGGGGGCGCTCACAGGATAAAATAGAGAGGATATATGAAATCGAAAAAACGTTTTTCAAATGACAAAAACCACAAAAAGGGTTCTATTTAATTTACCCACAGTTTATACCGCCGATGTATTCAAGTACAACGGTTCTCTCTGCGTGGGCGCAGGTCCCGAAAAAGAGGGCGTGGTGATGTTGTATGCATTGGATAGCAACTCCATTGAAACCATCGAACCTGTTCCGGGCGGAACAATGAGCCTCATTCCCCTACCCCACCAAAGCGACTCCTTTGTTTCGGTCATGGGACTTTTTCCTCCCTTTATCGGTTTTGAAGGTGGCATACACCTCCACATAAAGAGTGGAAATTCATGGACAACAACAAAGGTGTTACCTATTCCTTTTGCCCACAGATGTGATATTTTGTCGATAGATGGGATTCCCTATTTATTTTCGGCAAGCGTAAGTAAATATAAAAATTGTGTGGAAGATTGGAGCGAATCAGGACAACTTTACGTTACCGATTTGAGTAAGGGCATTTGGGAAAAGGAGGTTGTCGTAGGTGATTTATGGAAAAATCACGGAATGTTCAAATGCGCTCCGGAAGCGTTTCCTCCGCTTGAATCCAAAACTGCGCACGATATTCTCTTTATTTCGGGGGCGGAGGGCATTTTTGCCATCTATTGGAGCGAAGGTATTTTCAAAACCGAACGAATTTTTGATTCGGAAGTGAGCGAATTTGCATTTTTTACCTTAGATAATTCTCCCCACTTGGCAACCATTGAACCTTTTCACGGCAATACGTTTAAAATCTATCGCTTTGATGGTCATTTTCAAAAGATTTATGAATCACCCCTTGAATTTGGACATGGACTCAGTGCGGGAATCCTTGGCGGCAACCCCTCCGTGGCGGTGGGCAACAGACGAGGCTCCATGGCGCTTGAACTGATTCAATACGTGAACGGAGAATTTAATAAACAGATTTTGGAAGAGGGTGTCGCGCCCACACAAACCAAATTTTTTACCTGCGGAGGCGTCGAATACCTCCTTAGTGCAAACCAAAACAAAAATGAAGTAGCCATCTACTCAATTTGAGAAACAGTTTCTAAAATAACAATCAGATGAAAATAGCAAAAAACGTAGTATATGAAGAGCACGTAGAGGCAAAAACGCTCCCCGGACGAGATCTGAGGTGGCTCTTTACTCCCGAAAGCGGAGTGAGCGAATCGTTCTCCCTCAATGTAGTGGAGATCAAACCCGGCAACACCGTAAAACCGGCCCATTCACACCCCAACCACGAGGAACTGATTTACGTGGTGAGCGGAGAAGGGGAAGCGTGTATAGACGGTGAAATCTTTCCCATTCGCACCGGCACAGCGGTTTTGTTTCCCAAAAAGTCAATCCATCAGTTGCGAAACAATGGCAGCCACAATGTAAAGGTTGCCTGTTTCTTTGTGCCGCAGGCAACCATGGCCGACTACACTTTCCATGAAGAGGATACCTTTCCCAATAAATCAACTAAAAATTCTATATGATGCAAAGAATTGTCAATAATCCCGATTTGGTGGTCAACGAAATGGTTGAAGGCTTTCTGATAAGCCATCACGACATTGTGGCTCCCACTTCCAATCCAAGAGTCATTAAGTATAAAAACGCACCTGTCAAGGGCAAGGTGGGCATTGTCACCGGCGGCGGTTCGGGACATAAACCGGCATTTATCGGTTATATTGGAGAAAACATGGTGGATGCTGTGGCCGTGGGTGAAGTTTTCTCCTCTCCCACTGCCAAATCTTTCTATGACGCCGTGCGTGAAGCAAATGCAGGTGAAGGAGTTGCCGTACTGTATGGCAACTATTCCGGAGATAACATGAATGTCAAAATGGCCAAATCGCTCGCCGAAGATGACGACATTGTAGTAAAAACGGTTGTGGCCAATGACGATGTGGCCTCCGCTCCCGTTACCGAAAAGAGCAAACGCAGGGGAGTTGCCGGTGAAATTTTGATGTGGAAAGTGGGAGGTGCAAAAGCGGCTCAAGGGGCAACCCTTGACCAAGTGATTGCTGCGGCGCAAAAGGCCATCGACAACACGCGAAGCATTGGCATTGGACTCACTCCCTGCACCATTCCTGCTGTTGGCAAACCCAACTTCTCCATTGCCGAAGGCAAAATGGAGCTTGGGATTGGGCACCACGGAGAGCCGGGAGTTTCCGTAACCGATCTTGCCTCTGCCGACCAAATGGCCGCTATGTGTTTAGACGCCATTTTGGGAGATGATATTGATTTTCAAAAGGGAGATAAGGTTGCCGTGCTTGTTTCGGGACTCGGCGCCACACCTGTTATGGAACTCTACATCTTCTTCCGCGAAGTATCCCGAATCCTTGAACAAAAGGGAATCAACCTCCACCGCAGTTGGGTAGGTAACTACTTTACCTCGCTTGAAATGATGGGCGTAACACTCACTGTAATGAAACTTGACAAGGAACTCGAAGAACTTATAGATATGAAAGTCAATGCTGTAGCATTAAAGCAGTTTTAAATCGGTTGCCATTATGAACTACTTTTTAAATAGCGACCATGCAAAGATTATTGTGGAAGTTTGCCGTCAAATTGAGGCACATAGAGAGTACCTGAGTGATATTGACGGATTGATAGGAGACGGGGACCACGGGATTAACATGAGTAAGGGTTTTTCCATGGCCCGTGCAGAGATAAACGATTCAGACACTTTCTCTACGGCATGTAAAAAACTCGGGGATGTCCTTTTGCTCGAAATAGGCGGCTCCATGGGACCCATTTACGGATCATTTTTTCGTTCAATGGCAAGCGCAACCAAACCACATGAACATATTAACGCCCCAATAGTGGCAGAAGCATTAGAGAGAGCGTTACTCGCCATTATGGAGATTGGCGGCGCCAAAGTGGGCGACAAAACCTTGGTGGATACCATCTCCCCTGCCGTAGAAGCATTTAAAGCAGAAAACGATTTCTGCTTGGCAATTGATAAGGCTGTTGCAGCTGCCCAAGCAGGGATGAACTCCACAAAGGAGATGATGGCAAAAGTGGGACGCGCCGCAAGGTTGGGTGAGAGATCTGTCGGAGTTTTGGATGCCGGATCTGTTTCCTCTTATATTATTCTTAAATCGCTTTTGGAAGGCATAAAGCAAAATCTTCAATAGGTCATGAAAAAAATTTGCTATTCACTCCTTATCATCTCTTTTCTGTGGCATGTTTCGTGCTCTGGCGGCAGGCAACAGGCACAAAGCGGTGATGAACCAAAACTTATTCTTCGACTTGCAAACGAATTGAAACCCGACAGTAAAATATGGGAAGCTTCCAATCTGCTCAAAGAGGAGCTTGAAAAAGCCGCTCCTGAACTCGGAATCAAAGAGGGAGAGATTAAAGTGGTATTCTACGACCAGGGATCCATTGGATCTGAGCGCCAATTGCTCGAAAGTTGCTATTTTGGCGTGATCGAAATGGTACAGGTAAACTCTTCTGTGGTAACTACCGTTGATCCAAGTTTTAGCGTTCTTGACCTCCCCTATCTCATTGTATCGGAAGATCAACTCAAAGAGGTTCTCTATGGCGATATCGGAGAAGAATTTTTACAAAGCCTCACTTCCAACCGATTGCTTGGTCTTGGTTTCTTTAGTAACGGATTTCGCAGTCTGTTTTTCAAACAAAATCCTCCCAAACGAATTTCCGAACCTGCTGACCTTCGTGGTTTAAAAATCAGGGTAATGGAGAGTCCCGTAATGATTGGATCCATTAACTCAATGGGAGCAACGGCAACGCCTATCCCTTTTTCGGAGTTGTTTCAATCCATCAAAACGGGAGTGGTTGACGGAGCCGAAAATTCGGCAAGAATCTTTATGTCATACAAATATTACGAGGCAGGCTGCAACCAGTTTATTCTCACAGAGCACTTTGCCACTCAGCACATTATTGTTGCCAACAACAATTGGTTCCATTCTCTTGAAAAGAAATATCAACAGCGTATCCACGAAGCGATTAGATTGTCGCAGCCCAGATTCGACCTGATATGGGAGCAAAGCACCCGGGAGTCTTTGGCAGAGATGAAAGCGCAGGGAGTAAATATTGTTCCCATTGAGGATAAAACACCCTTTGTATCGCGTGCAAATGGCGTTATTGCCGATTTTGAAGCTAAAAACAGCGGGAAAACAGTGGAACTTATTCATAAAATCAGGTTGCTGCGCGATAAATATTTGATGGAATCCCCAATGGAACAACACAATTAAAATGATCATAAGATGAAATATATCAATAAAGCGCTCAATTTTTCCCTTTTTGTGATTCTCTTAGTGATGGCGGTGATTATGGCAAGCAATGTTTTTTGCCGTTTTGTACTCAAATTTTCAATCTATTGGGCAGACGAGCTTGCCCAATCTTTGCTTGTTTGGCTCACTTTTCTCGGGGCGGCCTTAGCCATCAGGGAGGGATCTCACTACTCTTTTGACGCCATTGAGAAAAGTCTGAAAGGCGTCACATTAAAGATATTTAAAATTTTCGGCTGCGTAATCATCTTTATGATTGTTGCCGTGATACTCTATTGGAGCACCATAGTTAGCGTTGGAATCCGGATATGGATTATGCCGGCAATGGGCATCAGCAGGGCGCTCGTTTATGTAGCCTGTCCTGTAGGCTGCGTGTTTATACTCATTTACACCATCCAAAACCTTTTCAAAATTGTAAAGTCATGACCGCAATACTGCTCCTTACATTTTTTTTCCTGCTGATGCTCAACGTTCCCGTTGCATTTTGCATGCTCATTTCCTCCCTGGCAGCGCTTCTTTACGAAGGGATTAATCCCATTATGACGGCGCTTGAAACCACCAGATCTTTGGCGGGATTTTATGCATTTTTGGCTGTACCTTTCTTTATCCTTGCCGGAGAAATTATGTCGCAAGGAGGCTTGTCAACGAAACTGATAAACTTTGTAAAGTCGTTTATTGGCCACAAAAGAAACGGATTGCCGTTTGTTACCGTGCTTTCATCGCAACTCTTTGGCGCAGTTTCCGGGGCGTCTGCGGCCACCTGCGCTGCGATTGGGGGCATGATGATTCCTCCACTCGAAAAAAACGGTTATCCACGCCCTTTCTCTTCTGCCCTTGCCGCCTGTTCCGGTACAACAGGAGCGCTCATACCGCCAAGCATTGCGCTGTTGATCTATGGAACGGTAGCGAACCTTTCAATCGAAAAACTCTTTATTGCAGGGATAGGTCCAGGCATCCTGCTCGGTGCTGTGTTGATGATGATTGCCGCAAGAATAACAAGGAAATTTGAAGTGGTGATTGAGCCCAAAGCCACATTCAAAGAGAGGGTGGTGAGCACCTATCAATCCATTTGGGTAATGCTCCTCATGGTAATCATTTTTGGAGGGATTATGGGGGGGATTTTTACTACTACCGAAGCCTCATCGGTTGCCGTGATTTACGCTTTGGTTGTGAGTTTGTTTATATATAAACAATTGAAATTAAAAGATTTACCAAAACTTTTTCTTTCGGCTGCAAAAACCACCGCCGCACTAAGTTTCCTGCTCGCCTGTGCAAGCCTCTTTGCATGGACGCTCAGTATTGGACAAATCCCTGCCGTGATAGCCAATGCCGTATTGTCTGCAAGCGACTCCATCATACACTTCTTTACATCGAACATCTCTCCTGAAGCGTACTTTATGGCGCGGAAAATCATTGTATTGATGCTGCTTAATATCTCACTGTTTGTCATTGGTATGTTTATTGATGTTGCTCCGGGGTTGCTTATCCTTGTCCCCGTGTTACTTCCTCTAAGCGAGGCTATTGGCATGAGCACAGGGCTATCGGCCGTTCACTTTGGCGTGATTGTGGTATCTAATTTAATTATTGGGCTTGTTACTCCGCCTGTTGGGAGCACCCTGTTTGTGGCCAGCGGCGTGGGAAAAACAAGTATCAGCCAAATGCTTCCGTTTGTATTGAAACTTTTATTTGGCATGATTCTCGTGCAACTGCTGATTACTTATGTTCCCATCATTACCACATTCCTGCCCTCTCTTATGGAATAGAACAAAAACCACCATTCATTTATAAATTTAATCATCATGGATAGAAGAGTTTTTTTACGCACCATGGCCGCAACGTCTGCGGCTGCAATGGTTTCAACAACCGGCGTCAGGGGCATGGAGTTATTCGATTATTTGGCCAATAGCAACCCTGAGTTAGCCCGTCATAAACTCAAAACAATGAAATTAACCCCAATACAATTAAAGTATCCGCGGTTGGTAGGAAAAAATTCAAGGTTGGATGTACATGGCACAGGCCCCAGAGTCACCATTTGTACATTAACAACAGATCAGGGCGCTGAAGGAGTGGGGCTACTGAGAGGTAACCGGGAAAATGCCGAAAATGTCTTTGCCACTATCAAGGACAAGCCGGTATCGGAACTATTTGCGCCATCGGAAGGCACACTCAATGAACAACACTATGCATTCGATTTCTGTCTGCACGATTTGGGAGGCGTCATTTTGAACAAACCCGTATATGCAATGTTGGGCGCCGAAAAACCCATTGTTACCAAGTGTTATTCGGGGATGATCTACTTTGATGAAATGGAACCGGCGGAGAATCCGGCAGGTATAGGTAAAGTATTGGAAAACTGCCAATGGGATTATGACCATGGATACAGGCAATTAAAAATTAAAATTGGGCGTGGCGGCAGATGGATGTCCAAAGAGGAAGGCCTCAAAACCGATATTGCCGTTACTCGAATGGTTTTTGAACACTTTCCCGATATTGACATCTTGGTGGACGGAAACGATGCCTTTACCGTTGACTATTTCATCTCCTATTTGGAAGGGATTGAGGATATTCCTCTGTTTTGGATAGAAGAGCCGTTCAGAGAGACGCGTGAAGACTATCT
>Ga0082212_10012115_pt1 | contig 10880 bp, 3 predicted proteins | sample TergutNt197P3_FD_71548 | JGI IMG/M metagenome (GOLD analysis project Ga0082212, IMG submission 71548) | Neocapritermes taracua P3 segment gut microbial communities from Petit-Saut dam, French Guiana - Nt197 P3 | ecosystem: Host-associated > Arthropoda: Insects > Digestive system > Gut ...
GAGCCGGGCACACAACCGGGTAAAATACTCCGATTGCGAAGTAAGGGATTACCTTCGATAAACAGTTACGGAACAGGGGATCTGCTTGTGAACATCAGTATTTATATCCCCGAAAAACTTTCAGGCGCCGAAAAAGACAAGGTAAAAGAGTTGGCCAATGCAGAAAACTTCCAACCCACCGAATCCATCAAAAACAAGATTTTCAATAAGTTCAGGGATTTGTTGGATTAGTCCCTTATTGTGAAGGTTGTTTCAAAATCATACAAAGGCCACAAAGAATTTTAAAAATACATACACGCTGAATACCAATGGTTTATTTTTTTTGTCTGTGGTGTTAAAAAGTCTTTTGAGACAACATCCACTCAAACCCATCTTTGGTATCTTTTACGGTAAATCCGTAACCGGTTAATTCGTTGCGGATTCTATCCGATGTAGCCCAGTCTTTGTTTTGTTTGGCTTCTAAACGAATCGTAAGCAATAAATCAATGGCTTTTTTATAGGTATCTAAATTCCCTCCGTTATCCGTCTTTTCCTGCAACCCTAAAATCGTATTCATAAATAATTGAAACGTATCTTTCAATGCTACCAAATCGTCGGCCGAGAGAGTAGCTTTTCCGTCGGTTACCAGATTAATGGCTTTACATGCCTCAAACAAATGGGCAATGACAATCGGGGTATTCAAATCATCGCACATCGCTTCGTTGCATCGCTGTTGCAATCCTTTCACATCTACCGTCGATTTGTCCGATGCACTTATTTTCTGTAACCGTTCGGCCGCTTCAAACAAACGTTCTAATCCTTTCTCGGAAGCGCGTAATGCTTCATCACTAAAGTCAACCGTACTTCGATAGTGCGCTTGCAGGATAAAAAAACGGATCGTCATCGGCGAATAGGCCTGTGTCAACATCGGATGCCGACCGGTAAAAAACTGTTCTAAGGTAATGAAATTGCCCAGCGACTTACCCATTTTCTGTCCGTTGACCGTAATCATATTATTATGCATCCAATACCGAACCATATCACTGCCCTGCGAAGCGACTGCCTGTGCAATTTCACATTCATGATGAGGAAAAATCAAATCCATTCCTCCACCATGAATATCAAATTGTTCGCCCAAATATTTCTTGCCCATAGCCGTACATTCGCAATGCCAGCCGGGGAAACCGTCACTCCAAGGCGACGGCCATCGCATGATATGTTCGGGCTGCGCTTTTTTCCACAAGGCGAAATCAACCGGACTGTGTTTTTCTTCCTGCCCTTCCAATTCGCGGGTTGTATGAAGCAAATCGTCGATATTCCTGTTAGAAAGAATTCCGTAGTGATGATCTTTATTGTATTTGGTCACATCGAAATAAACAGAGCCTTCGCTTTCGTAAGCATAACCATTCGCCAACAATTGTTCTACCAAAGCAATTTGTTCTATGATATGCCCGGAGGCATGTGGTTCAATGCTTGGAGGAAGTACATTGAGCGCCTGCATCGCATCGCGGTAACGATTCAGGTAGTATTGAGCAACTTCCATCGGTTCTAAAGCATCCAGACGGGCTTTTTTTGCGATTTTATCCTCACCGCTGTCCGCGTCCTGTTCCAAATGGCCTACATCTGTGATATTACGCACATAACGTACCTTATATCCCATATAGCGCAGATAGCGAAACAAGATATCAAATGTAATAGCCGGACGGGCATGTCCCAAATGCGGATCGCCATAAACAGTTGGCCCACACACATACATACCTACGCATAAAGGATTTAATGGCCTAAAAACTTCTTTTCCCCTTGTAATTGTATTGTAGATACTTAATCTCTTTTGATCTTCCATTTTCGACGCATGTTTTCTGATTTTTCATGGCAAAGGTACGAAAAAAAACGAAAGTGTCTTCCCGCGTATGCGGGAAGACACTTTCGTTTTTAGGCCAAAAAGCCTTATTGAATCACTATCTTGTAGGGCTTCAAGTCCACAAGAACCGTATAGATACCGCTTGGCAACGGGATGGTCGTAGTTCCTTCCTGTACCGGCATGCGCCGGTACAACTGACCATCCATCGTATGGATACGCAACGTCGCAAGACGGTCGCTCTGCACATACAGATTACGGTCATAAGCCCAAACTTTGACCGTTTCCAACGTTTCATTGGCCAATGCGCCGATAGTGACAGTGACAAACAGCGTTTCCGTCACACTTTTGAGCGTAACCGTCACACTGCCGTCGGCATTCTTCGTAAGGGCTATGCCTTCCCGGTCGCGCAACTCCACACCGGTCGTTACCTGAAGATTATCAATGTTATAACCGGGCAATGCCGTCACATTGAAACTGAATTCATGGCCGCTGACCACATAATATACCATATTCGGGTTGATAGACAGGTTGACGCCGGTACCGGCAAACAGGATGATTTCACGCTGGATCGTAGGACGTGAAGGAGCGCCGGTAGCGAATGCACCGTTGAATACCGGATCCTGCACATTGCCTGCCATATCCTTGAAATCATACGCATAAACCTGATAGGTAGACCAATATCTGAGATAACCGTAAGGGAATGAAAGTGTACGGTTGTCTAACCATGTGCCGCCGCTCAGGAAACCGAAGTCTTCAAGCCATACCTTGCCGGCAACTGACTGATCTATCGTCTTGTTGAACGTAAGGATCAGGCTACCCTTGATCGGTGCCCAGTCGCCCGACGGAGACATGTTGACGACATAAGGAGCCACATTATCTATATAGATGACATTTGGGGGAGGAGTTCCACCGCCGCCAGTGGAGGAGGTTGACTTCAGGTTAAGCATCGAACTTGCCACACTCGGATTCGTCGCCTTGTCCTTGGCGGCGCTGTCATTCACTTTGACAGTAATCGTTGAGCCGCTTCCCGGGGTGTCAAACGGAACCTGAGCTTTGACCACAAACTCAGTCGTGCCACCCACATTGACCGGACTACCTACCACTGACAGGAATTTCAACAGGTTCGATTCTAATTTGGAGATATCAAAGGAGATCACACCCGCTTCGTCGAATACGATCTTCACATCAAACGGATCAAAATTTACTTCCAAAGCAGGATTGACCAGATAAACATCCTGTACAAGAGGCCTGCGGGTATCATAATTGACTGATACCGTATTGGAACCACTCACTGGAGTACCGTATTCGTCTATGACGGTGGTAAGGCCGGTCTTCAACTCAACAGGTGTGGTGGCGTCCTGATTCGCGGCAGGAGTCAAAGTCAGAAGATATTTCTTCGACGTAAGGCCGGTAAGCGAAGCTGTCAGACCGGTATTAAAATTAAAATCAGAAGCCGTCAAACCCGTTACATCTCTGGAGAAATCCACCTGTATATCGAATGGTCCGTTTTCATACTTCGTCGGCCCGCCGGCGTAAGTCAATACGGCCGATATCGGATCGTTGTTATAGTCAACTGTCAACATTCCCTGCACATTCAAATTACCTGAAGCATCCGCCACCATATCCGCAAGCATCGTAATCACAATCGGCGTACCGGAAGTTGAAGTAGAGGTGTTCACCGTAAACGTATAGGTATCGCCTGAAGCCGCAAAGGTAGTCGGATCCATAAATCCGTTCAATATGGATATATGAAACGGGTTAAGCCCGAAGATTTCTTTAGTAAACATGAGCGTTACCACAAAATCCGTATTCGTCTTCATTTTGGGCGTTGTAAGTGTGGGAATCGGTTTTACACTGTTATATACGATTGATGCGTTGACAGAAGCGGCAGAGGCTGTATTGTCATTGCCTGCCTTGTCTTTCGTCGCCGCGGCCTGTACGGAGAAGTTGATGGTAGCTCCGTCTGTCAGCGAGGCACTCGGCGTAATCGTCATTTCATACGTCGTATAAAGACCATTCACATCGGCAGCGCCTATCGGCGTAATGCCAGATACCGTAGCATTCGTAGCCACAAATTTGGATGCGTCGGTCGTACCAACTCCTTCGGAGAAGGTTACCGTCACCTTGAAGGGCGTCGCATTGGTGGTAGTACGTTCGGGCACAATGGAAGTTACGGTGGGTGGAATCAGGTCGATCAGATAATTTTCTATCGTGGAGGTCACATCTACCACGCTGCCATCAATATCCGTAATATTATTGGTGTTCATTTCCCAGTAGATATAATAAACAGCTTCCACGCCGGCAGGGAATGTATACGTAGCAGTCGTCGCGCCGCCAGAGACAGAAACCCATTCCGAAGCAGTAGGCGCAGGATGCGTATTGGTCAACACAACCGCATATCGCCAGTCTTTTACAAAATCGCCCGCTATGGTGGCAACAGCTGTCAATACAACCTGATTTTGGTTACTCCATGTATTGCTTGGTTCAGGATTTCCCGTGACCTCGCCTTCACCGAGCCTCAGACTGACTCTGGGAAGTACTTTTTGCTGTACAAGGGCATCTCTACCGCTCAAGGGAGAAGTAGCGCCGCTTTGTGTGGCGCTTACTACCACATTGGTAGGAGTTGCAGCGCCGGTAACGGCATACGTGCCTGCATTTTGACCGGTCTTCAGATAGACATAGAAAGTAGCGGTACTGCCGGAGGTCAGGCCGGTAGTCGGCGTCAGGGCATCGTAGTCAAACTTGTCGCCGTCAGTACCGGTAAAGGTGATCGTCAGGGCATTCAGTGTCTGAAGACCCATGTTCTCTACTGTGATCTGCTGAATGTAGCCGCTCGATTGTGCCACAGAAAGCAAATAACCATACGTAAGATCATTGACCGAAGCAGTAGTATTGGTTACCTTTACAATATACGAGGTGGCCGGTTCTACTTCCACTTTGCAGGTCTTGCCTGTACTTACCTCAGCGGCGCCGTCGAAAGTCATATACAATTCAAATGTATAGGTGATGGTGGCAGCTGTCGTATTGGCAGGAATGGTCACTCCGCTGATCGCCAACTCATCATAGCCGTCGCTACCCGTAGTAAAGGTATAGGTCGGCGGTGTGATCGGGCCGCTGTTATAGGACATGCCCGGACAGGCCACACGAAGCGACAGTTTGCCGTCGTCGGCATTCATCTTCAGGCCTTCGCCCTTGATGGTAAGCGTCGTCGTACCGCCAAGGTCATCAAACAGGTTCGGACTGGCTGTGATGCCTGCTGCTAGACCCGTAAAGTCGGGCTCAGCGATCTTGAATGTCGAACTGCCCGCATCATTACCGTTTTGAAGCTGGTTATATACACTGTTGCCGGCTATGGCAATGGTATATACCGTCGAATTCAACAGATCAACCGAAAATGTAAAGGTAACTTCATCATTCAGTGCATTGTATTGAGCCGTATAGCCTGATGAAAGCGCGGAACCACCGGCAGGGGTAATCGTAAACAGGGAAGCCAGGTTTTGACCGTTAACAACAATAGAATTACCGGCTGTGAATATATCACTACCATATCCGGGGTCTATTGAGACTGTAAAGGTCGGACGAAGAGTAGCATAAGCAGCCGCATTATTAAACGTAACCACAGGCTGGGTTGAATTATCTATGCAAACCGTCACTGTATTGGAAACCGTATTTCCATTTCCGGCAAGGTCGGTCACAGCATTGGCATTCAGCGTAATCGAGGCACAGTCGCCATTAGCGCCCCCAACCATCATATTGGCAGTATAACTGTTTTGACTGCCGGGAACCAACTGAATATTAGATACATTTCCCCCCGAAAAACTTGATGTCGTTAATGCGGTTGCCGCATTCTTGATATCTTCGCTGAATGTGATGGTTACAGGTAACGAGGCGCCCGGCGTACTGATAGTTAATGTTCCGGTAGCTCCAAGCACCTGAATGGTAACACTTGGCGGAGTCGTATCAATGATATAGGGGCCAAAGCCGCCATACTGGGCGGGAGGTGGGCCTACAACCGTCAAGCTGCGTGCATAAACCAAACCTGAGGTAACATACCAGTGTATATAATAGGTGCCTTCCGGCAGGTTAAGAGGTGCTGTAGTCGCAGCATTGACTCCATCCGAAGTTGGTACATTCAATACCGGCCATAAAGAAAGCGGCGTTGCCGCAATGGCCAAATCATAATCTTTTTCGGTGGTAATCAAATATCTGGCCGATACTTCAGCCGGATCGTAAGGATAGTCTGCTACCGGCGATGTGGATCCGTGTGTGATATTTAACGTCAAAACAGTACTTGCTGTTGCCGGAGTATTCCAAATGTCCGTGGGCGGATTGGCTGTCACCTTAATATAATTGTTCGATCCTGTATCGTCAAGTACAATGCGCTGGGTAACTACCTGACGGATCCATCCGGTAGGACCTCCATCGTATGTGCCTCCAAAACGCAATACATCATGGTAAATTCCAAGAAGTTTTCCGGTAATGATCGGTACCCTGATATAAAATACCATACCGGCAGTCAGGGTTGCCGGGGCAGCAATTGGATTGGTTCCGCCGGCATCACTGAAAAATTGAGGTGGATTAATAAAATCCGAACCTGCTCCTCCCTGCAATTCGTAGGTAACACCGGTCATGGATTTGACGTCCGAATAGGTCACTTTCAACATATACGAATTGTCGAAAGCATCTGATACGTCGTATCCTACTTCCATCGGAGTAGAAGGGGTAATTTCAAATGAGATACCGGCATCCAATAAAGGCAGGGTAATCGTGTGAGTTGTCGATGAGCTTCCGACAAGATTGGAAGCTGCGAAAGGTTTATAGGGCCGACCAAGCGTAGCAGGTTGCGAACTGCTCGCGTCTGTAAAAAAAGTTACATTTTGTACGAGAGTGGCCCTAAATGACAAAGCTCCGGTACTCCCCGTATTGCCGAATTTTGCGCTTGTAAGATCGTAATCGGTACTTGTAATACCAAGCGCATTAAAAACAGTAACTATTGAAGTTGTTTCGGAAAGATCGGCATAGATATCCGCATGTTGCTCATTGTCCACTGTTTTTACAATTATTGATGGGCTTTGAGGATCGCCTATGTAAGTAATATTGAATGCTCCGGCAAGTCCGGCCTTTCCGGCTTGCTCGGTTGTTGCCGTAATTTTAGCCGGAGGCAATACAATAATACTACTGGAATAGGAATACCATCCGTTATTACCTGACATATTAGGACAGCCGGTTCCGATACCGGCGCTATGATCACCTCCATAAGCTGTCACATCTCCTCCGATAATCACGATATTACCGGGGTAGAGCGCATAATAGCCACCGCCGATTCCTGCTCCGCATCGTCCTCCACGGGCATAAATCGTTCCGCTTGAAATAATAATATTGCCACCGGATGTGTTTTTTGATGCCCCACTTACAGGGTCGCCGGTAGTACCCCAAGAAGTTACTGTTCCTTGCGCTCCCTGGTCTGCCGACGTGGGATTGATTGTATTAGGCCCTCCTATTCCGGCAGCTCCATCTGCATTGTGATAACATCGGGCAACCAACTCACCGCTGGTATCATCAGCTTCGTCGATTGCACGGATATGAATTTGCGCACCCTGATCTACCTGCAATGCAGCGGCACTGCTTGCTGTTGTAACGGATGCCCCTTTGGGATTAGGCCCGTCGCCGGATTCCAACTGATTGTATCCATCCAAAATAATGGTAACGATTGTTGCCGGATTCATCACATCGCCATCATAAACCCCTTTAACCCGGATAGGCGCATAATTTTGCGGCGCTTTGATTCGGACATTGGTCAATGTAATGGTTCCATGATAACCTGATTCAATAATGACTCTGTTGGCTGTGGTAGTTCCCGTACCGGAAATATGGTAATCATCTGTACTGGCGCCAAGTATAGTCAAGTCTCCCTGTGTATTGATATTCCAATTAATTGTTGCCGCTTTGGCCGGCATCAATCCCCCCATTAGCATCACAGCAAGCAATGCCATAAACACTCTCATAGTCAATTTGTTTCTCATTTTATTATCTGTTAAATTATTACTTTTAATTAATAAAATATTTTATAAAATATTTTATAAAATAATTTACATATTATACACATAAACATCTAATTTACTGGCGCAAACATACATATTATTTTCAATTAAACGTTAAAAAAGTGAGTAAAAATGAAAGTAAAACAATTAGAATGGTTAAATTTTGTTAAAATCGCATAAAAATAGGTATATTGAATAACTGTGAGTTTTCATGGCGCACCTGCAAAAGCCATGTCTGGGCCCGGAGTGCATGTATTGTGGTAACAATTAATTACAAATTTGGCGCGTTAGCGCTTAGGTGTTTATAGCCGTGCGTGACAGCGCACGGTATGTATGATGGCCCCGGTATGCGCTGCGTAGCTGTGCCGTTAATCAAACCGGTCAAACAAATATGGCATATCGGATTCGATTTAGATCCGGTTTTACTTATTCAATTCTCCGATAACTGCCCGATTTGCTGCCCTTACTTCGCTTTCAATCAATTTGATTTCTTTTCGGTCGTAGGTCATCAAGCCGTTGACCTCGCCTTCCACGTCTGTTGTTTGGGTATAAACGGCAGCCGAAAAGCCGAGTTTTACCATTTCCTGTAATTCTTTGGCATATTTCACGTATTCGTCGGTAACTTCACGTTTATCTTTAAATTGGATATACCCCCAGTTGCGCTTGTCCCACCAAAGATGACCTTCCAAGGCTAAACCTATGCCGCCATATTCGCCCAGCACGTTTACACGTTGCGGATCGAACAGAAACATTTCCGGGCCGGGGTAATTATGGATATCCAATATGTCGCCGCACGGGCGATGATTACCGCCGCTGGCCGGATTGACAAGGCGGGAAGGATCGTATTGGGCTGTGCGTTCGGCTACCTTTTCGGTATCGAACTGCCCCCACGCTTCATTAAACGGAACCCAAACCACCACCGAAGGATTTGAAATGCACAAATCCATGATCTCTTGCCATTCACGGTAAAAATTCTCGATCGATTCGCTTGTGCGGTTTTTATCTGTTCCGCCATTATACTGTCTTGCAGCCCATTGATTGCCCATATCGCCGCTCGGCATATCCTGCCAAACCAAAATCCCTTCTTTGTCGCAATGATAGTACCAACGCGCCGGCTCTACTTTTACATGTTTGCGAATCATATTAAACCCAAAATCCTTGGTCTTTACGATATCATACCGCAAGGCTTCGTCAGTCGGAGCCGTATAAAGTCCGTCGGGCCACCAACCCTGATCCAACGGGCCGTAATGGAAATAGTCCTTGTTATTCAATTGCATCCGCATGATACCGGCGGCATCGCGTTTGGTCGATATCTTGCGCATTGCCGTATAGGAGGATACCTCATCAATCACTTTTCCTGCCCGTACTAACGACACTTTCATCGCATATAAAACAGGCGTTTCCGGACTCCATAACTTCGGATTGCGGACAGGCAAACGCAATGTCTTTCCTGCCAACCCCTTTGCCGAAGCAATTGTTTGTCCGGCATCTATCAACGACACTTCAATCCAATCGCTGCTTTGAGAGTCGGAAGTGCAAACCGTCACTTCGACCGTTTCGGTGTCTATATTGGGAATACTCTTGACGGCTGTCACGTGATTGGCAGATACGGGTTCTAACCAAACCGTCTGCCAAATACCTGTCACAGCTGTGTACCAAATGCTGTTAGGATCGAAAACCTGTTTGCCGCGCGGCTGAAAACCTCTGTTCGTCGGATCCCATACGCGAACCACCAATTTTTGAGCGCCGCTTCCGGTCAGAAACGGCGTGATATCGAACGAGAAAGGCGTATAACCTCCTTGATGAGAACCTATCAGGATATCGTTCACAAACACATCGGCCAACCAATCGACAGCGCCGAAATTCAACTTTACATTTTTCCCTTTCCACGATGCCGGAATCGTAAATGAACGCTTGTACCAAAGTTCCTGCTTTTCGTTTACCTCCTTTTGCACACCGGACAACGAGGATTCAATGGCAAATGGAACCAAAATTTTACCGTCAAACCGCGACGGTTCAGCCATTCCCTTGTCGAGAATGGCATATTCCCACTCTCCGTTCAGGTTTAACCAAATCGGGCGTTCCAGCAACGGACGCGGGTATTCGGGTAATACATTGGTCGGATCAACCTTATCGGCCCAATCCGTTTTCATCCTATCGCCTGCCGGTTTCCACTGTGCCTGAGCATATAAGCATATCACGAAAGCGAAAATACAACAAAGGGTTAATGTTTTTTTCATATCAAATTTGTTTTTAAGTTACATGTTTTTTGTATCTGAGTCGGTCTCAATGCTAAATCATCTCTACATATACTTGTGCATTCTCAAATCGTACCACACGTACATTCGCACCTTTTTCAATAAAACCGGTTTCGGCTATGCCATCGTATATTTCGCCTTCAATGCTAACTTTGCCCGATGGTCGCAAAACCGTATGTGCAACGCCTGTTTTTCCTGTTAATGAGATCAATATAGGAGATGAAAATGCGTTTTCCAAATCCGTTTGTAATGCGATCTTTCGAAAAATTCCTTTTTTTCCAATGCGGCCGGAAAGCCATATCATGCCTGCCATACCGAGTATAACCCCCGTCAGAACCGTCATGATTGCCCTGCCCGTATCAGCGCTGCTTACATTTTCGAAATCAAAAACAACATTATCCAACAAGCTGAGTACAAGTCCTGTAATTAATAGCAGGATGCCGACTACGCCAGCTACCCCAAATCCGGGAATCACAAATATTTCGATCATAATCAATATGATCCCAACCACAAACAACAGGATTTCCCAATTCTGTGCCAGACCTTCGATATACAGCGGCGAAAAATAGAGCATGGCAGCGATGATTGCTGCGATCAAAGGGAATCCAATGCCCGGCGTTTGCAATTCAAAGTAGATTCCGCCTACAATAATTAAGATCAATATGGATTGAAATACGGGATTCATCAAAAAACCAAGCAAATCATCAAACCACGAGGGCCGGAATGTTGTCAGCCGGTAGT
>Ga0082212_10012116_pt1 | contig 10879 bp, 5 predicted proteins | sample TergutNt197P3_FD_71548 | JGI IMG/M metagenome (GOLD analysis project Ga0082212, IMG submission 71548) | Neocapritermes taracua P3 segment gut microbial communities from Petit-Saut dam, French Guiana - Nt197 P3 | ecosystem: Host-associated > Arthropoda: Insects > Digestive system > Gut ...
CAAAGGGGAATAGGGGACACGATAAGGGTTTCGCTGAGCTCCGACCCGGTATTGGAAGTATTTGAAGGCATTTCCATATTGAAGGCGCTCGGACTTTACGGAAAATCCATAGATATAATATCCTGCCCCACCTGCGGCAGATGCAGAACCGATGTCACAGGCATAGCAAACGAACTGGAACGACGGCTCGTTCCGATCGAAAAAAACCTGAAAGAAAATGTAAAAATAAAAATCGCAGTGATGGGCTGCGCGGTGAACGGCCCGGGAGAAGCCAAAGAAGCCGATTTCGGGATAGCGGGCGGGGTAAAAGGCGAATTTTTGTTTTTCGCGAAGGGCGAACCTTCCAAAAAAATACCGGCAAATGAAGCCCTCGAAACACTGATCGAAGAATTGAAAAGGTTGGTGGAATAGATGGAGACAAACAAGCAAAAAGCGTTTTTTGACATATTCAACAGATATTCCCCGTCGGAAACGGAAAAAAAAATATTTGAAAACGCTTATGACATTAAGATTTTGCCGGACAGGGAACAAAGAAAAATAGAAGTCGAGCTGAAGTTCGACGGACTTGTGAAAAAGGAATTTCTGCGCGGCACGGAGCAAAAGCTTTGCGAAACATATAATTTGAACGGGATGTGTTTTAAGCCGAAATACAAAAAAGAACTCTTCTGCGAGGAATATTTCGCCCAGATATTGGCGGAAGCGAAACGGCAGACCGCCGATGTATGGTTCCTAAAAGACAGCGAAATAAAAACGGAAAACGACAAAATTACAATAAGCTTGGCGCACGGCGGAAAAAATTATCTCGAGGAAGCGGCCAATTTCGTGGCCTTGCTGAAAAAAATAATAGCGAGCGAATTTGATTTTGCCGCCGAAATAGAGCTCGGCGGAGTCGTCGCCTTATACAAAAACGACATTCAAGACCAAAAAAACACCGCCGAACATTTAAAAAAAATCGAAGACGAAGCAAAAGCGGGCCAAAATGAACAAAAAGCTGCGGCAAAAACAGAAAAGGAAACAAAAAAGCGCGAGCTGCAGCAAAAAAGAGACGAAAAAATATATTCAACAACCAACACATTGATGGATTCGACAAATCTGACAGAGTCGATAAATCCCGAGGCGGGAAACAATTTGATTGCCCACGACGAAAACAGCGGAATTCTGAGCTCGGGATATCTGAAGATAAATTTTTTTAAAAGGGAACATATATTTTCAAAATCCAAAACAGAAGAGGAAGAGATTTCGCCGGAAGACATGATTCCCATCGGCGCGATAGAGGACGAGACGGACGGCTTTGTCATAACTTGCGGCAAAATATTTTCGATAGATACCAAAGACATAAGAAGGGCGAACAAAAAAAGCGCGAGCATAAAAATAACCGACTATCGTTCCTCCATAACAGTCAAGCTGATAAGCGACGCGGGAGCCGTTTCGCAGCTTTTGAAGAATATAGGGCAGGACGATTGCGTGATTGTTTCGGGCGAGGTCAAATTCGACGATTACGACGAGGAAATAGTCGTGAATCTGGAATCGCTGACAAAGACGAAAGAATTCATCAATACGGACACAGCCGAAAAGAAGCGGGTCGAACTGCATCTGCATACCACGATGTCGAACATGGACGCCACGATAAAACCGGAGGAAATAATAAAACACGCCCATAAAATCGGGCATGGGGCGGTGGCGCTGACCGATCACGGGAATGTCCAGGGCTTCCCGGAGGCCATGCTCGCGGGGGAAAGATTAAAGCAAAAAGAAGGCGAAAATTTCAAGATCATTTACGGGATCGAAGGGTACCTGTTAGATGACACCGGGAACTCCGTTGTGGGCAAGGTGAACGCCAGGTTCAACGAGGACACATTTGTCATATTCGACATAGAAACCACCGGGCTTTCGCCGAATACCTGCGGCATAACCGAAATCGGCGCCGTGAAAATAAAAGAAGGCGAAATAACGGAGGAATTCAACACCTTCGTGAACCCCGGAATGCCGATTCCGCAAAGAACCGTGGAACTCAACGGCATAACCGACGAAACCGTGAAAGACGCGCCCAAGACAAAAGAAGCGCTGAAGAAATTTTTCGACTTTGCGGGAGAAAATATGCTTGTGGCGCACAACGCCGCTTTTGACATAGGGTTCATAAAAAAATACGCTTCCGTGTGCAAATATGATTTCACAAATCCGTATTTGGACACGCTCGCCATGTCGAGGAACTTAAACAAAGATTTGAAGCGGCACACTCTCGATTCGCTTGCGGAATTCTATAAAATAGAACAATTCCAACACCACAGGGCCTGCGACGACGCCAAGGCCTTGGCTTTGATTTTTATGAGCATGGCGGAACAGATGAAATCCTTCGGGGTGCTCACGGTGTTCGAGATGAACGAAATGGCGAGTTCCGCCGAACGGCAGACATACCATATAATCCTGCTTGTGCAAAACAAAACCGGGCTTAAAAATCTGTTCAAAATAATTTCAGAAAGCTATTTGGACTATTTTTACAAAAGGGCGAGGATACCCAAATCCATATTGGAGCAATACCGCGAGGGGCTCATAATAGGCTCGGCCTGCGAGGCGGGCGAGCTTTTTTCCGCGGTCGCCGAAGGCAAAAAAGACGAAGAACTCAAAGAAATAGCAAAGTTTTACGATTATCTCGAAATCCAGCCGATTGGAAACAATATGTTCATGGTGAACAACGGAACCGTCCAAAACGAAGAAGCGCTCAAAAAATTCAACATGAAAATCATCGAGCTCGGCGAAAAAACAAACAAACCCGTGGCGGCCACCGGGGACGTGCATTTTTTGGAAAAACACGACGAAATATCGCGCAAAATACTTTTGACCGGGATGAAATATGCCGACGCGGACAGGCATATACCGCTGTATTACAGGACCACCGAAGAAATGCTCGAAGAATTTAATTATCTTCCAAAGGAAAAAGCGTATGAAGTCGTAGTCGAAAATACAAATAAAATCGCCGATATGATAGAAAACGTGCGCCCCATACCGAAAGGCTCGTATACCCCGAAAATGGAGGGCGCGGAGAGTCGCCTGAAAGAAATATGTTACAAAAAGGCGTTTGAGATATATAAAGATCCGCTGCCGGAAATCGTGGAGACAAGGCTGAACAGGGAGCTTTCTGCCATCATACAAAACGGGTTTGCCGTTTTATACGTCATCGCGGTGGATCTGGTAAAAAACAGCGAGGAAAAGGGATACCTCGTGGCCTCGAGGGGCTCTGTGGGATCTTCGTTCGTGGCCACTTTGGCCGGAATAACCGAAGTCAACCCTCTGCCCCCGCACTATTTTTGCAAAACCCCAAATTGTCCGTACTCGGAATTTGTGACCGACGGCTCCTTTGGCTCGGGGTATGACCTGCCCGAAAAAAGCTGCCCCGAATGCGGACAAAAACTTTTTCAGGAGGGACAGGACATACCATTCGAGACTTTCCTTGGCTTCAACGGGGAAAAGGCGCCCGACATAGATTTGAACTTTTCCGGAGAGGTGCAGGCCGCCGCCCACAAATACACAGAAGAGCTGTTCGGCAAAGAAAACGTGTTCAGGGCGGGAACGATCGGTTCTCTCGCCGACAAGACGGCTTACGGGTTCGTGATGAAATATCTCGAGGACAAAAAAATAAACTTGAACAAAGCGCACACGGACTGGCTCGTATCGAAATGCGTAGGCGTAAAAAGGACCACGGGCCAGCACCCGGGGGGCATCATCGTGGTGCCGAGGGAGTATGAGATATATGATTTCACCCCCGTCCAGCATCCCGCCGACGACGTGAAATCGGGCGTGGTCACCACCCATTTCCCCTTCGAATTTCTGCACGACACGATTTTGAAACTGGACCTGCTCGGCCACGACGTTCCCACAAAATACAAGATATTAAAAGACATGACCGGAATCGATGTCCGGGAGCTTCCGACAAACGACAAAAATGTGATGGAGCTGTTCGTTTCCACGAAATCGATCGGGGTGAACCCCAAAGACATATACAACGAGTTGGGCACATTCGGAATACCGGAAATGGGCACGAAATTCGTGAGGCAGATGATCATGGAAACAAAACCCGAAAGTTTCGCCGATTTGCTGCAGATATCGGGGCTTTCGCACGGCACGGACGTATGGGTCGGCAATGCGCGCGAACTGATAAAAAACGAAGTCTGCAAGCTCCCGGAGGTGATCGGGATACGCGACAACATCATGCTCTATCTGATGCACAAAAACCTGGAACCGGGCGCGGCTTTCCTCATAACCGAAAGCGTGCGCAAAGGCAAAGGGCTTACAGGCGAATGGGAGCAGCTCATGCGCGAAAACGACGTGCCGGATTGGTACATAGATTCTTGCAAAAAAATAAAATATATGTTCCCTAAGGCTCACGCCTCCGCTTATATCATAGCGGCGATGCGCCTCGGCTGGTTCAAGGTATATAAGCCGCTCGAGTTTTACGCCTCGTATTTCACCGTCCAGCCGGAAGGCTTCGACGCGGAGCTCGCGCTTTCTGGGATCGGGAATATAAGGGGATTCATAGAGGAAATCGAGAAAAAGGGAATCGAGGCGAAGCAAAAAGAAAACGAAGTGATGACAACTATGCAATTGGTGCTCGAAATGTACGCCCGCAACCTCAAATTTTTGCCGGTGGACATATATAAGTCCGAAGCGTTCGAGTATAAAATCGAAGACGGCAAAATACGCCTGCCGTTTTCTTCGATAAGCGGGGTGGGGGAGGCCGCCTCCGAAAACATAGCTGCAGCAAGGGAAGGCTCAAACGGTGAGATATTTTCGGTGGAGGATGTATGGAAAAAGGCGAAGCTCACAAAAACCGTGGTCGAAATATTAAAGCGAAACAAGGTCTTCGGGGACATACCCGAAACGGACCAGATTTCGCTTTTTTGAATTATCTTTTGCGCAGCTGCATATAAAAATCGTTGTAGTACAGGCAATTATCGACCGGGGTGTTGGCGGGTATGTGGTTGCCCACGGCCATGATGAAGCCCGGGCAATTTTTGCCTATGTCCATGCACCTTTTCACTTCGTCGTATATTTGCTGTTTTGTTCCGTACAGAAGGATCCTCGTGTCGGCGTTTCCGATGAAGGAATGCGTTTTCCCGTATTTGTCCGCCACAAGCCGCATATCGGTCAAAGGCTCTAAAACAAAACAATCCACCCCGCAATCCGCTATATCGCCCAAAAATTCCGTATAATTTCCATCCGAAGTGAACAAAATCTTCTTGCCGCTTTCGATTAGCGGCAAAAACATTTTTTTGTAGTTCGGAAAAACATATTTTCTGTACCAGTCGGGATGGATAAAAGCGCCCTCCGTCCATACGATGTCGTCGTGGATCATCACAACGGGGGAATCGGATTTTGAAAGAGCGTTAAAAAAACCCATCATCCATTCGCAGTAACGATCCGTGAACTCGCCGAATCTTTTGGGATCGACCCCCGCGCAGCCAAGCAGCAAATCCCAGCCGAACATCGCGATCAGCCCCGACATGCAGGTGGTGTATACCCCGGTCATGTTCACGATGTCCGAATAATAGTTTTGCTGGCTTTGATAATGTTCGTTGAAATTTTTTGTCCATTCGGCGACATCGACTTCGCCGAATTTTTCATACGGGTCAAAGTCGAACGCTTCTTTTTCGTCGACAAAAGGGCAGTAGATATGGTCGTTTCTGTCTGTGCCGCCGTGCGCGTATACGGCGTGGCCCATCGAGGTCTGCCATTTTCCGAATATCCCGCCGCCGATCAAAATATTCCAGTTTATGGAAAATTCCCATTGTTTGGTTATCGCCAAAGCGGCTTCTCCCGCTTTGCCCGGCATTGTCCCGTCGATTCCGGTGAGTTTTTTGATCAGTTCATAATGGCCGGTGACCGAATATTCCGTCCTGGGCACCAAATCCGTCATTTCGAGGTTGAGCGCGGCCATGCCGTATTTATATGACATATTGTTTTCCCTCCAGTTTTTTTGTTTTTATTATATCATGCGGCGGGCTTTTTTGCAACTGTTTTAAATTTTTTCTTGACATACAACTGATTATATTGTATAATATAGTTTCAGTTATCTTGAAAGGAATGTTTTACGACAATGAAAAACGACAAAAACAACACAAAACGTCTCACCGGCCTTGCGATTTTCGGAGCGATTATCATATTTTTGCAACTGTTCGCCACATTCGTAAAATTCGGGGAAATTTCCATAACGCTCGCTCTTACACCCATCGTCGTGGGAGCGGCGGCTTACGGGATGTTCGCGGGCGCGCTTCTCGGCGCGATTTTGGGTGGTGTCACGCTTGTAGCGTGCATATTCGGCTGGGATATCGGCGGAAATATACTTTGGACGGCAAGTCCGCTGCTCACCGCCTTGCTTTGCTTTGTCAAAGCGGGGGCGGCAGGTTTTGTTTCGGGGCTGATATATACTTTATTTTCTAAAAAAAGCGCCAATATCGGAACTGTCGCCGCAGCGGTTGCGTGCCCGATTGTGAACACAGGCATATTCTGCCTGGCAATGGCTTTGTTTTACAAAGATATTTTGAACAGTTGGGCGGGGGACACGCCGGCCTTGTCTTATGTGATATTCGGGCTCGTCGGCATAAATTTTGTCATAGAATTTTCCGTCAACTTGATACTGAGCCCGGTCGCCGCGCGGGTGCTGCGGATAAAGAAGTTTATTCACTGATTTTTCGCTATCGCCATTTTCGACATCTGCCTTTGGGCCATGACCAACGAATAATATATGCCTTTTTTCGCCATCAATTCGTCATGCGTGCCCATTTCCGCGACTGTTCCTTTGTCCAAAATTATGAGCCGGGTCGCGTTCCGCAGGGTGGACAGCCTGTGAGCTATGGCAAACGTGGTCCGGTTCTTTATGAGCTTTTGCAGCGCGTCCTGCACCAAAGCCTCGGTTTCGGTATCTAAGGCGGACGTGGCCTCGTCCAGTATCAAAATTTTGGGATCGTGCAAAACCGCACGGGCTATCGCTATCCTCTGCCGTTCGCCTCCGGAGAGCGTATGCCCGTGTTCTCCCACCTTGGTGTTGTAACCGTCGGGCAGTTTCATTATGAACTGGTGCGCGTTGGCCAGTTTCGCGGCCCGCATGATTTCGTCTTTTGTCGCTTCGATTTTGGCGTACGCTATATTTTCGTATATCGTGCCGGAGAACAAAAATGTCTCCTGCAGCACCGCTCCGATTTGCGAGCGCAGGTTGTTTTGATCGTATTCTTTTATGTTTATCCCGTCCACCGTTATCTCGCCTTCGTTGACGTCGTAGAGCCTCATCAGCATATTTATCAAAGTGGATTTTCCCACGCCCGATCTGCCCACTATCCCGACCATTTCGCCCGGCTGCACGGTCAAGTTGATGTCCCTTAGCACCATGTCGTAGTCTTTATAGCCGAAATACATATCTTTTATGCCGATATAGCCGTCTATATCTTTTTTTATCGCTTTATCCCGGTTTGCGACGTCTATTTTTTCGTCGATGATCTCAAAAATTTTCGCCGCCGAAGTCAGTACCCACGAAGTCCACCTGCCCATGAACCCCATCCATTCCAAAGGACCGTAAAGCATGGACAGATAAGTGGTGAATTGGACCATTTCGCCCCGTGTCATTACATTGCCGAGTATTTGGTTGCCTATATACAGAGTCATGAAATAGGAGCCCGCGCGCATCACAAAATTCGCGATGGGTGAAAAAACGTTCCAGATCTGTTCGGACTTCATGTCTATCTCGGCCAATTTTTTTATGGATTCCGAGCATCTTTCTATTTCGCGGCGCTCCGTCCCATATGCTTTCACCACCCTTATCCCGGAAAGCACGTCGTGGAGTATCGCCCTCGAACGCGACCGAAGTATCCAGGCTTTCTCAAAAAAAGTGTGCATGATCTTTATCGCGGCGGAGTTTATCATCAGAAAAAAGGGCAGGGGAACCAAAACGATAATGGCAAGCTTCCAGTTATACGCGAACACCACGGCACCGATGATAAGAAACAAAAAGATCTGCTGTATCGCGTCGGGCAGCCCGAAAACAAGGTATTCGTCGATTTCCTGCGTGTCCCACTGGACCCTGTTGATCAATTCCCCGGGTGTTCTTTTTGAAATTTTGGCTATTGAAGAATCCTGTATTTTCGAAAAAATCATAGACCGCAGATTAAACGACAAATCGCTGCTCACCCGGGCGAGCAACAGGCTCCGCACCGCCCTGAGCGCCTCTATTATCAGATTCAGGGAGGCTATGCCCAAAATAACCCAAAAAATGTCCAAAAACTTTATGCCGGCGGCAATTTCGGGGTTTTCGGAACCCGGAAATATATAGTTGTCGACCAAATTTCTTTGCAACAACGGCGTTATAAGGGCGATAACGCTCGTAACCGCGAAAAGGATGACCGCGATTGCAAGTTTGGATTTGTGGGCGGTTGCCAATTTCAGCACGCGTCCGAATGTTTTGAATTTGTTTGCGCATTGTGCGCAAAATTCCGTACCGGGCTCGAAATATCCGCCGCATTTGGGGCAGATTTCCTTTTCGCTTTTATCTTCGATTTTTTTATCCCTGTCGCGCAAAAACAAATCGAATTGCGCGGCGAAATCCGGGAAGACATTTTTATATCGCATATTCGCCCTGCACAGCTGCGTGAGCTTGTTTTCATATTTGAAATCTATCGATACGCTTCCCGTCTGTATTATGCATTTCACCGTGTCTATTTTATCCAAATCGTAATATCTCACGCCGGAATGTTCGTCATGGGCGAATATGTACCGCTCCGTGAGCGCCACAAGCCCCGTGACAAATCTATTGTTGTCCCCGATATTATATTCGAATTTATATGCCACGTTTCCGGCGTTTAGTTTGTTTATTTCGCTTAATATCGCTTCTTCCATAAATTTTTGACAGCCTCCTTGTTTGATCAAAGGAACAATTCTATTCTTCTGAAGCTCTTCCTGTCTAATTTGTTTAGGCTTGTTATTTCGTACCTGTTGCCGTTCACGTCCGTGACCATGATCCGGTCGTCCGTTATTTTCAGTATGTTTCTGTAAGCGTCATGGACCGTGAATTTTATTTTTCCTATGTCGGAATCGACTTCCCAGTATGAAAACCCGTATTTTTCTTTGACGGAAGCGATGGTTTCGATGATCGGGATAAAATATTTCCGGCCGAGCTCCTCGGCGAGATATTTTTGCTGCGTTTCGTCAAATACGGAAATGTTCGATATGATCCCGATTTCTTTGAGTTCGCCTAATGAAGTCGTGCTTTCTTTTGGCTCGGATTTTTTTTCGGGTTCGGAAAGCGGGGCAGGGGAGCCGGAATTTTTCTCTTTCTCTTTTTCCTTCTCTTCTCTCTCTTTTTTTTCTTTTTCCTCTTGTTCCTTTTTTAGCTGCTCTTCTGTCTTGGGGAAATTTCCCGAAACCGATATATATTCAAACGGGTTCTGAAAAGGGAACGCTCTGTGCAAAAACACGCGTTCAAAGAAGAATTCTTCGATTTCGGCCGGATTATCGCCCTCTTTTTTTTCGGGATGCCTGACGTTCGCCGTCAGCTGCAAAAACTTGTTTTCGGACAGGGTAAATTTTGCGTTTTCGGGGGTCAGGTAAACTATATCTATTATATCGTTGATATTGTTATTTATTTCCATTTGAAATATCCTCATTTATAATTCTGCATTTTGCATTTGTTATCCTTCTATTCCGATCGATTTCAGGGCTTGCGCCTGCATTTTGTATAAATTGAAATATACGCCCTTTTTCGCGATCAATTCGGCGTGCGTGCCGCTTTCGGTCATTTTTCCGTTTTCGATCACGACCAATTTGTCCACGTCTCTAAGCGTGGAGAGCCTGTGCGCTATTATGATTGTGGTTCGGTTTTTGGTCAGGTACGAAAGCGAGCGCTGGATCTGCCGCTCGGTTTCGGTGTCCATGGCTGCGGTAGCCTCGTCCATGATCAATATTTTGGGGTTTTTCAGAACGGCTCTGGCTATGGATATCCGCTGTTTTTCCCCGCCCGAAAACTCTTTTTGTCCGTGGCCGACCCGCGTTTGGTATCCATCGGGGAGTTTCATGATGAAGTCATGCGCGGAGGCTATTTTCGCCGCTGTGATTATTTCTTCGGGCGTCGCGTCCGGCTTGGCGTATTTTATATTGTCGGCCACCGAACCCATGAACAAATACGTTTCCTGGGAAACCGTCGAGATCATGCTGTGCAAATCGTCGAACGAAAGGTCTTTTATATTCACGCCGTCTATTGCTATTTCCCCCTTGTTCACATCGTACAGCCGCGCCAAAAGATTGGCCAAAGTGCTTTTTCCCGCTCCCGTGTGGCCCACGATTCCAAGCGCTTTTCCGGGTTCGACCGAAAACGAAATCCCGTCGATTATTTTCCGGTTTTTCTCGTATGAAAATTCAATCGATTTGAATTCCACCCCGCCTTTTATATCCGGTATCTTCACCGGGGTTTCGGTTTCGATCACGTCCGGGACCGAATCCATGATTTCGAAAAGGCGCTGGAAAGCGTTGATCGTGTGCACTCCTCTCTGGAAAAACCTCACGAAAAACCCGAGCGGGTCCAACAGATAATTGATATAGATCATAAAGCTCATCAGCATGCCGTAGGTGAAAGCGCCATTGCCTTTTACCACGAAATATCCGCCGAAAAGCCAGGCCAAAAAGCCGCTCAGGCTCAAAATGAACCATACCGCCGGGAAAAACGAGTTTTCGACCGAAGCGGACAGCTTTGATATATCCCTCACTTTTCCGCTTTTTTGGTCAAAACGCGAAACTTCCTCTTTTTCTTTCGAAAACACCTTGACCACGCGCACCCCGGTCAAAACATCGGTCAAAGTCCCGCCCATTTCGCGCCCGTAGGAGAATATTTTGGACCAGAGCT
>Ga0082212_10012117_pt1 | contig 10879 bp, 6 predicted proteins | sample TergutNt197P3_FD_71548 | JGI IMG/M metagenome (GOLD analysis project Ga0082212, IMG submission 71548) | Neocapritermes taracua P3 segment gut microbial communities from Petit-Saut dam, French Guiana - Nt197 P3 | ecosystem: Host-associated > Arthropoda: Insects > Digestive system > Gut ...
GGAAGTATCCGAAAAAGCTAAATGCGAGTTGTCGTCACTGGATGAAGTTGAAATTAGAATCCCATTTGTTATTCAAGGACCTGATGGCCCATTACACATTGAAACCACACTGAAACGCAGTGAATATGAGGAAATGGTAACTCCTCTGGTCAATCGGATGATTGCACCTATCCAGGATGCTTTGCAGCAAGCTGGCCACATGCCTTCGAATGTATCTCAGGTAATTTTAGTTGGCGGACAATCCAGAATGCCTTTAGTTCAAAAGAGGCTAAAAGAATTCTTTGGAAAAGAGCCGGATAGAGAAATTAATCCCGATGAGGTAGTTGCAATTGGGGCAGCAATCCAAGGTGCTGTGTTAAGTGGTGATATACATGATCTTATATTGTTGGACGTAACGCCTCTGTCTCTAGGCATTGAGGCCCATGGTGGTGAATTTGTTAAAATAATTAACAGAAATACAACAATTCCAGCAAGGGATAAACGCGTTTTCACAACCGTTGCCGATAATCAAGCCAGGGTTGAGATTCATGTTTTACAAGGAGAGCGAGAGCTGGCAGAGGCAAATAAGAGTCTGGGCCGTTTTGATTTAGTAAACTTGCCACCGCTTCCAGCGGGAGTGCCTCAGATTGAAGTTTCTTTTGATATTGATTCAAATGGGATTGTGAAGGTTACAGCACTCGATTTAATAACAAATGCTGAACAAGTGATGAACATACAGCCTAGCTCTGGATTGTCAGAATTTGAAATTCAGCGAATGGTTCGGGATGCTTCACAGTATGCCGAGGAAGATATCAAAAGGCGGGACGAACTTAAGTACATTGCCAGCACGGAAGGTTTGCTGTACTCCTGCGACAAAGCCTTTGCCGATTTTGGGAAAGAACTTACAGATGAGCAAAGAAGTGAAATTAAGAAACTTTTCGCAATCGTCAGGGAAGCCATCGCCGGAAAAGACATTTCCAAAATCAGGGATAACGAAGTGAAGCTGTTGGATGCCCAGGGATTGCTGACAACTGCCGCCATTGCCGCGAGTGAGGATATGGTTTCCCTTGTTGACCTTGAGGGTGACAATGATGGAAATTCGGGTGGGACAGAAGTGCTGTGAGACAGTCGAAGTTATTGGATGCTTTGTTTATGAACCATGAAAATTGAGTGACATATTTTTCGAGGATAATGACACAGTGGTTCATGTAAAAAAACATTTTAAGATCAATTGTGTTGGGCTTTGTTTTGTGTGAACCCAACAGGAGATTCAATGAAGCGGGATTATTACGAAATTCTCGGTGTTCCCAAGAATTCCAGTCTGGATGAAATAAAAAAAGCCTATCGCAAGCTGGCCATGCAGTACCACCCAGACCAAAATCCAGGAAACAGGGAAGCAGAAGAGCTGTTTAAGGAAGCAGCTGAAGCCTACAGTGTGTTGTCCGATGCTGATAAACGTCATAGGTATGACCAGTTTGGCCATGCAGGAGCGAGTGGTGGTGGGTTTCAATTCGACCCCAGTCAATTTGCAGATTTCCAGGACATTTTCGGGGGCGACCTGTTCGCCAACCTGTTTGGCGGAATTTTTGGGGATGTGTTTGGCGGAAGAAGAAGGTCTCAAAATGATGGGCGTGAACGTGGTTCAGACATGCAGGTAGAGCTAAGAATACCTTTCAGGGATTCTGTATTTGGTTTGGATGGAAAAGAGGTTGAAATTCCTCGCCTCGAGCCTTGCAATACGTGCAGTGGAAGTGGGTGCGCCAGCGGTACTCATCCCACTGTATGCCCTCAATGCAATGGAGCTGGGCAAATTGCCATGCGCCAGGGTTTTTTGCAGATGGCTGTAACATGTCCCCGTTGTCAGGGCAAGCGCAAGGTAATCCAAAGCCCATGCCCTGATTGCCACGGTGAAGGCAGATTGCAAAAAAAGGCCAAAATAAAATTCAACATTCCACCTGGTATAGACCACGGCCAGCGTCTTCGCTTGCCTGGTGAAGGAATGGGGGGGAGAGGTGGAGGTGGAAATGGGGATCTCTACATCGCCTTTAATGTGGAAAAGGATCCTCTGTACGAGAGAGAGGGCGCAGACTTGCACCGTGTTTTGAACATCCCATGGCCAATGCTAGTGGTGGGAGGCAACTTTCCTGTCGATACCCTATATGGCAAAGAGACACTTAAGATTCCTCCAGGCACACAAGGCAATCAAAGAATGAGGATTGCCAACGCAGGGGTACCAAGGTTAAAGGGAAGCGGTCGAGGGGACTTGTTTTTGCATGTATCAGTAGATGTACCCAAGAGGTTGACTGATGAACAAGGGCTGTGCGTGAAGCAGTTACTGGCAACAATGTTGCCGCATATGAATGAAGATGAGAGTAATGGCTTTTTTTCTAAACTTCTGGGTAGCGGTAAATCAAATAAAAAAAAGAAAAAGAGGTAATTTTTTTTTTTTTTGCTATTATAAGATTCTTTCGGGGCGTGGCGCAGCCTGGTAGCGCATCTGCTTTGGGAGCAGAGGGTCGAAGGTTCAAATCCTTTCGCCCCGACCAACAAATTCGGATTGTCTTTATCCCTCATTGTTTGAGTTTGGATTGTGGATGTCTAATATTGCGGTTCAACTTTTTGTAGTTGAACTGCTATGCCAGGATTTGTTTGCAAATCATGGCCGTTTGTTGTTCATAGGCGGGCTTGGCTCGCCGTCAATGAACAACAAAAACGTAAATAGCTATATTGTTTTTGGGCATGTCCCTTCAAGCTAATAATGCTATAATGGCTAGGCTTTAGATTTACCTATATTTACCTATGGTGTCCCACATTGCAAAATACGAAATCATCCGCCTCATTGGCAAGGGGGCAATGGGTGAGGTTTATCTGGCTAAGGATCCGGTTCTTGAGAGGGAAGTAGCCATAAAGACGATTCAGACTGGGCAGAATTTTGACGAAGAAGCCAAAGCCAAGTTTGAATTTGAGGCCAGGGCTACCGCTCTGCTGAATCACCCGAATATTGTCACCGTTTTCGATTTTGGGCAGCAGGATGGGAATGCTTACCTCGTAATGGAGTACGTGGAAGGCGATACCCTCGAAACACTCATTTCAAACGGGACTTCAAAAGCAATTCTGTTAGAGAACCTGATAGAGGTATGCGAGGGGTTAGCCTACGCTCACGAAGAAGGCTTGGTACACAGAGATATTAAGCCAGGCAATATTCTCATTTCGCAGCGTGGAAAAAAAAATCATGTAAAAATCGTAGACTTCGGAGTTGCGGAAACTGAGCGCAGCAGTCAGCCAAATGAGGCAGAGTGGGCTGGCACGACTCACTACATGGCTCCAGAATATTTGAAAACTGGAAAAGCAACTGCAAGTTCTGACCTCTTTGCCCTCGGCGTGGTGTTATATGAAATTTTGTCTGGCGGACGAAAACCATTTGATGGCGAGGATGTAACAGGAATATTGAGTGCAATTCTCAATCAAAGTCCTGTCCCATTGACTCCTGCCGATACGATTGGGCTTCCGCCAGCTCTCTTAAAAGTTGCAGAAAAGGCTATCGACAAGGACCCTCTCACCCGTTTTCAGAATGCAGAATCCTTTGCGCAGGCTATTCAAAATGCACTCAAGACCACTTCTGTGCATAGCACTGCAGCTACAAAGCCAGAGTTATTAAATGTTGTAGTTGGAAGAGGCGGACAAGCCACCTGTCTCAGTTTACGTGTAGCACTAAGACAAGCCGCATCAGGCGCACAAATTCGCGTTCAGCCTGGGGTTTATAAAGAATCAATAGTGCTTGATAAAGACGTGACAATTGTCGGCGATGGAGATCCTTCAAAAGTTGTTATCGAAAGCAACGGCCCACCGGCTGTTAGGGTTAAGTCCGGCCACCCCATCCTAAAGGATATAACTTTGAAGGCTACAGAGGAGCAAATTGATTCCCTGGTTGATGTAGTTGAGGGACAAATAACGTTGAAAAAGTGTTTGCTTGTAACGCTCGGCAACTGTGCTGCCAACGTAGAATTTGGTGCTGAAATTACCATGCACGACTGTGTAATTACAGGTCATGGACAAGATCTGATGTCTGTACTCGGCAAGGCGCACTTGCACGGGGGACATTTTTCAGGTGCCACAAAAGCTGCAATCTCAATCCAAAAAAATGGGGAAGGAATCCTCCAGTATGTCCAGATGGGGCCGGGAGATGGTGTTGGGATCTTATTAGATGATCAGGCCACCGCTACTCTTGAAAATGTCGTCATCAAAGAATTTGACGATGGGGGAGTGGAACTGAATTCTTCGAGCGTCCTGCGGGCGAAAGAGAGTCAGTTTTTGAATAGTAAATTCGCGGGACTCATTCAAAAAGACAACAGCAAGTCTAATCTGGAGAACTGCAAATTTAGCGAACATGAGGGGTCTGGCCTCCATGTTGCAAAAGGTGCAGAGGCGGCATTAAAGGATTGCAAGTTTGAAGAAAACATAGGTCATGGTGTTTCTGCCATTGATGGAGGGAAGATAACCCTCGAATCCTGCGAAATTTCAGGAAACCAGCAAACGGGCATCGTAGTTCACCAAAAAGGCAAGCTCCAGTTAAACCAGTGCCGAATTATTGACGGACAGGAAGGTGGACTGCATTGTTATGCTACAGCAGAGGCCAATCTGGAAGCATGTGAGATAAAAGACAACGTCAAGCAAGGCGTTCAGGTTGATTCAGAAGGATATTTGGCCATGAAACACTGTGTGGTTCATAACAACAGGGGCGAGGGCTTGGTTTTGGAAGAGAACACGGATGTTTTTTTGGAGTCCTGCGTTATTCAAAAAAATGCTATGGGTAGTATTTCGCTGTCAAAAGAAGGTAAGCACCCTACATTATTGGGAAACAACCAGATCGAAGCATACTCAGGCGGTGGGTAGTTGTGCAAAAAGGCCAAAGCTCTAATGCCAAGCTTAGTTCTTTAATGTCGAACGCATCCTGGTAATAATTTTCTGGAGTATAAGCAAATGCAGCCTCAACCCAACCAGTACAGGGATGCCAGACTACACAAACTTAAAAAAATTAAAGAACTGGGAATCGATGCTTGGCCAGCAAAAGCAGAACGTACTTATAGCATTTCAGACATTGTGACTGAATATTGCAATATTGTACAATGGTCTGCCGAACAGTTGGAGCTTAACAAAATTACTGTTTCTGTTATGGGTCGTCTGATTTCCCTCAGAGAGATGGGCAAGAGCGTCTTTGGGCACTTAAGTGAAAATGGACAAAAGTTGCAAGCTTTTTTCCGCAAGAATGATTTAGATGACAACGACCCAAAGACGTGGGAACTATTAAAACTGATCGACTTGGGTGATTTTATCAGTGTGACAGGCACACTCATGAGGACGAAGACAGGCGAACTCAGTGTGCGAGTTGGCTCTATTCAGTTTTTGAGCAAAGCACTATTGCCGCTTCCAGAAAAGTGGCATGGGCTTCAGGACAAGGAACAACGCTATCGCCAGCGGTACTTGGATCTTGCAACAAATCCTGATGTTATGGACACGTTTCAAAAACGGAGCCACTTATTGGCCATCATCAGGCGCGCAATGGAATCTATGGGGTATTTAGAAGTTGAAACCCCCATGATGCAGCCCATTCCTGGCGGTGCTACAGCTCGACCCTTCATTACCCACCACAACGCACTGGATATCGACCTGTACATGAGAATTGCTCCAGAGCTATACCTCAAGCGTTTGATTGTGGGTGGATTCGATAAGGTGTTTGAAATCAACCGGAACTTCAGGAATGAAGGTTTGAGTCAGCGCCATAACCCTGAATTCACAATGTTGGAATGCTATTCTGCTGGCCAGGATTTAAGGGACATGATGGAAGTGACTGAGCGCGTTTTTCACGCAAGTGCCACGCAGGTGATGTGTTCAGAAAAATTGGAGTTTGCCGGAAATGAGATTAATTATTCCATCCCGTTCCGCAGAATGACACTCAAGGATGCCATCTCCAAATATGGTGGCATTGAAAGGTCATTGCTGGATAATCCTGATGAAATTCCTAAGCTGGCTATGAAGATAAATATCCAGGACATTGACAAAAAAACAACAGGCCGATTGCTGGGTGACCTCTTCGAGCATCATGCGGAAAAACAACTAATTCAGCCAACTTTTGTTACTGACTATCCAATTGAGTTATCCCCTCTGACCAAAGAATTGCCGGATCAACCCGGATTTGTAGATCGATTTGAGCTGTTTGTTGCTGGAATGGAACTAGCAAACGCCTACTCTGAGCTAAACGATCCGATTGTTCAGTTGCAACGATTTCAAGATCAATTGATGGAGCGAGAAGCTGGTAACGACGAAGCCATGCTATTGGACATGGATTTTGTTTTAAGTCTCGAACATGGCTTCCCCCCCTGTGGCGGCCTGGGGATAGGAATTGACAGGCTCGTAATGCTAATGACAGGCAACCAAAGTATCCGAGATGTTATTTTGTTTCCATTGATGAGGCCACAAGTTTATCAAATAAGTCAAACCGATCAGGCAAACGCCTAATCTTTTGCGGGGGAAGTATGGAGTCTTGGTTTGCTTCACTTTCAGCGGCCGAACGTTTTTTTCTAATTTGTGCAGTTATCGGTTCATTGGGAGTATTGTTACGCCTTGTTATCCAAGTTTTCGGGTTTGCAGGAGGTGATTTAGATGGTGACGTAGGAGATGTTGAATCTCACCATACTTCAGCCGATGGATTCAAAATTATCAGTATTCATGGGCTTTCTGCCTTTTTAATGATGTTTGGCCTTGTGGGGTTTGCACTCCGAAGAGAAAACCATACCAGCGTCTTTGTATCAGTACTCTTGGGTACCACCGCCGGGGTTTTTTCTGTGTGGATAATTGCCAGATTGTTCAGGGTGGCTATAAAACTACAGAGCGTTGGAAACCTAGATATCAACAAAGCGATTGGATGCCCGGGTATGGTTTATTTGCAAATACCAAAAAGCGGCGAAGGGCGCGTAGTAGTAAATATTGGTGGCCGTCAACGTGAAATAGATGCAGTAGCGGTGGATGGAGAAGAAATCGTCACGGGAACTCCTATAGTAGTGGTAACAATAAATGAATCAATTGCAGTAGTAGAACCTGCTCGACCAAAACAAAATTAATTTTTCAGGAGACAACATGCCAGTACATCTCAGTTCTTGGACCTTGCCAGTAATTGCTCTGGTCATATTGATTTTTACTACATTGATGTTTTTGGCATCACGCTATAAGCGATGCCCATCCGATAAGATTCTGGTGGTTTTTGGAAAAGTTGGGGCTGGGCAATCCGCCAAGTGTATTCACGGTGGAGGTCTTCTTATATGGCCACTAATACAAGACTATGCCTACATGAGCCTCCGCCCAATGACGATTGGTATTCCACTACAAAAAGCACTTTCCATGCAAAACATCAGGATCAATGTACCTTCCACTTTCACAGTAGGTATCAGTACACAGCAAGAAATAATGACATCTGCCGCCGAACGCCTTCTGAATTTAACCGGCACACAAATAGAAGAAATGGCAAAGGAAATCATCTTTGGACAGCTTCGTCTAACAGTTGCTTCACTGACTATCGAACAGATAAATCAGGATCGCGAAAGTTTCCTTAGTTCCATCCGCAAAAATGTCGAACCAGAGTTGAAAAAGATCGGTTTATATCTCATAAATGTTAATATCACAGATATTACTGACGAATCAGGATATATCGATAGCATAGGAAAAAAGGCCGCAGCCGAAGCAATCAACCAAGCCAAAGTGGATGTGGCAGAACAGGAAAAAATAGGTGCCATTGGCCAAGCAGAGGCGACCAGAGAAAAAGAAATTCGTGTTGCCGAAAACATGGCTCAGTCCGAAAAGGGGCAAAAAAAAGCCGAAGCAGACAAGCGAGTGTATGTAAAACACCAAGAAGCCGGTGCGGTAGCTGGCGAAAACGATGCACTTGCTAATATTGCTAAAACAAATGCAGAGCTTGAAATTCGCGTTGCAGAAAACACAGCAGAATCAGAAAAGGGACAAAAAAAGGCCGAGGCCGAAAGGCGTATATATGTCAAACACCAAGAGGCAAGCGCCGTCACCGGTGAGAATGAGGCCTTGGCCAACATAGCCAAAACTAATGCCGAACTTGCTGTACAACAGTCAGAGGCATTAAGGAGAGGTGAGGTTGCCCGGCGTGAGGCAGAAATCGAAATTCAGAAAGCACAGTACAAGGCAGAACACGAGCGTTTGAATGCTGCAGAAGTAGTGCGCCAGGAAGTTGAAAAGAAAAAGGTAGAGATAGCCGCCGAGGCAGAAGCCGAAAAAACACGCAGGGAAGCCAAGGGTGTAGCAGATGCCATATTGCTGAAATATCAAGCCGAAGCAGAAGGTGTACGAAAAGTATTAGAGAGCAAGGCATTTGGTTATCAAAATCTGGTGGCAAGTTGCAACGGAGATGCTAAGTCTGCCGCTACCCTACTAATGACAGAAAAAATCGAGCAAATAGTAAGCCTACAAGTAGAAGCCATACGAAATATCAAGATAGACAAGATAACTGTTTGGGATGGCGTAGGTGGCAGAGGTGGCGAAACATCCACAAGCCAATTCATATCTGGCCTCATCAAAAGTCTTCCGCCACTCCATGATGTAGCAGGGCTTGCTGGGATCGAACTACCCAAATATTTAGGAAAGATTGCAGACGATTGTTGTTGCGATGAAACCTGTGAATCTGGAACACTAGCAAATTAGATAGAAAGGTTGTTGAGCTATTAATCAAATGGCGAAAATATCGGCGTGTGTTCCAGTGCGGGTCAAGTGCGAGTCGCTTCCTTCGATAGTCCATGCCGGAGCATGTAACGAATTTTGTGTAAACACCTAGACTTTTAGAAGGAGGTTGGAATGGCGTTTACGAAAGAAGTGTTGGACGAGAATCTCTTGGTATCCTTCGCTGTCGCTGTGGATAGCCGAGGCTCCCACGCTGGCCGTGCAAAAAAGGCGAAGATGTCTGCACGCTCTTTTTTCAGGCTGGTATAGTCACCTTCGTTCTTATGGCCCTCCGCAACATTTCCAAGAAGTGGACTATGCCCTTCAAAAATTGGGGAGCAGTTCTTAATCAGCATGAAGGTGACGGTGCCAGAACAATCAAGAGCGGGCTACACGGTCATAATTGCGGAAAAGGCTGGCGTGGGGGCCTCGTGTATCACCTGCCACAGGCAGGGGATGCCGAGAGATTGCGATAATCTATGGGGACAGGGAAGCCGCCCAAGAGCCTGTTGGCTTTGGCGCAGGCGCCAAAACTTACAGGCTCTAAGGGGGCTTCTGTGAAAAACCCATTTACACAAAACTGGGTATAATGAATTATACATGGTATTGAGACAACATGAGACAACTTAGCATGGCATAATACATTGAAAAATATAGAAAGTGATATTTAGCGTTCCAATCTTGAATCATGTTGTCTCAGGCAAAATTTTGATGTATGGAGTACAAATGGCGTACAAATTTAGAGCCGAAAAGCCCATTATTGCTTGACATTTTCTTTGCACATGTTAGAATGGAGTACAGAATCAACTAGGTGACTCCATGCCGCAGAGAAAACAATCCCCAGACCTGCAACATAGAACCAATAGGCTCAAGATAAAACCAGGCAAAGGCGGCAATGTAAACATAGCCCCAGGCTTAAATCTGAGATACAGGCGGGGAGTAAGGAAGAACAGTTGGTTAGGCACATACGAAAACCTTGATGCCACCGATGGGAAGCGCAAAGCCTTTTATTCCCAGACTTGGTTAGCAGACGATTACGAGGATGCCAACGGCGATAATATTCTGGATTATCGGCAGGCATACGACAAAGTAATGGAGTGGGGCAAAAAGATAGAAAAGCAGATACGGCTTGAAAAATTGGGCGTTGAGTTCAAAGATGTCAGCACATACACCGTCACCGATGCAATGAATGACTGGTTAAAACGCAAAAAAGCGACAGGATGCACCCCCAAGAACCTCCGGGATTACCAATACAGCATAAATCGTTGGATTACCAACAGCCAAATAGGCAATATTCCCGTTGCCGACCTAGTGGCAAGGAAGATTGAGCAATGGTATGAGTGGCTGTGCAACCAGCCAAGACAAGGATATGGCTACGACTGCCCACCGCCCCAGACCCCAGAAGAAAAGGGAGCCAGACGCAGAACAGCCACCCGTGTACTAAAAGGACTGCTCAACCCAGCCCTCAACTACGCAGTCAAAATAAACGATTCCCTAGCCCAAGAATGTAGCCCCTACCAATGGAACCGACTAGTCATCAGCCCCGAACCCAGCAAAGCCAGAGACGTTGTAATACCTAAAGAGGACTTTAGAAAAATGCTGAGAGTAGCAAGGCACGACTTCAAACAACTCCTGATAGGAGCTTACTTAACTGCTCTCCGTCACTCCGAACTCAGGATGGCACAAACAAAGCACTTCAAAAATGGTGTTCTCTTTATTCCCAAAGAAAACACAAAGAGCGGAAAAGATTTCTCCGTCAATTTCGACCCAGCCGGAAAAGCCTTTTTCCAGAATCTAATCGCAGGAAAGCAACCCCATGACCACATCTTTGTAAAACTTGATGGCACTCCTTGGTCACTGCACAGCCAGACAAAACTAATGACCCAAGTATGTGAGGCCGCCGGACTGTTGACGGAGACAGAGAGAAAAAAATACAACTTTCACGACATCAGAAGGAGTCGCATCACCGATAACGCCGCCGCCGGTGTTGACATGGAAATAAATAGCCGCAACGTTGGCCACAGCAGCTCGGCTGTCACAAAGAAACACTACACTGTAGTAGAAAACACTCGTATCTCGGATGAACTTGAAAGAAAAGTTGGTGAAAGTGACTGGGAACTCATACAGGACGCGACATTGCCCAAAATCCAGCCCTTCAAAGTTG
>Ga0082212_10012118_pt1 | contig 10878 bp, 9 predicted proteins | sample TergutNt197P3_FD_71548 | JGI IMG/M metagenome (GOLD analysis project Ga0082212, IMG submission 71548) | Neocapritermes taracua P3 segment gut microbial communities from Petit-Saut dam, French Guiana - Nt197 P3 | ecosystem: Host-associated > Arthropoda: Insects > Digestive system > Gut ...
ATATTTCCATCATTTGTCGATCATCAAAGTCTACAACTATTGCCGGAATTTCTTCCATTTCTAATAACTTTGCGGCTCTAACTCTTCTTTCACCAGCTATTAGTTCGTAACCATTAATAGCTTCTCGTAATAATATTGGGGTAAACATTCCATGAGTTGAAATAGATTTTGCTAATTCGTTTAAACCTTCATCATCAAAAACTACTCGTGGCTGATAAGGATTAGGGCGAATCTTACTTAAAGCTATATGGTTAGCAGCTGTACTATTTTCCAGCTCTTGTAAAACACCATATAATTCATCCCCATAGATATTAGCTAATCCTTTTCCTAGACTCTTTTTTTTCTCTGCCATTTTTTTCACCTACTTCATTATTTCTTTAGCTAAAGCGGCGTAAGCTTTAGCACCATCGGAATTTGGCATATACTCAAATATCGATTGCCCATAACTCGGTGCTTCCGACAATTTCACCGAACGATTAACAACTGTATTAAATACTTTTTCTTTAAAGTATTTTCTTATTTCCTGTTGTACTTCTAGACTAAGTTTAGTCCTAATATCAAACATTGTAAGAAGCACTCCTTCAATCTTAATACTTTTATTAAATAACTTTTGTACAAACCTAATAGTTGTCAACAACTGAGTCAATCCTTCTAAAGCAAAGTATTCGCATTGAATTGGTATTAGTACACTATCACAAGCAGTTAAAGCATTAGTATTTAATAATCCAAAAGAAGGAGGACAATCAATAAAGATAAAATCGTATTCATCTTTTATTAAATCCAGTTTCTTTTTTAAAAATCTCTCTCTACCAAATTTATAATCAACTAATTCTACATTAGCTCCATGTAACTCTACAGAAGCAGGAATAATATCTAAAGGAGGTCTTTCACATTTAATAATTGCCTCTTTAATATCGATATCTTTAAATAAAACTTCATTAATAGTAAGGGTCTTTTTAGCAACTTCTACACCTAAACCAACCGAGGCATTTCCTTGAGGATCAAAATCAATCAAAAGGACTTTACGTTTTAAATAGGCTAAAGCCGCTGCCAGATTTATACTGGTAGTGGTTTTTCCTACTCCCCCTTTTTGATTGGCTATCGCAATTATCTTTCCCACTATTACTCCTATTTCTTAATTTTAATAAGTATTTGATAATACTCGTCAGTTTCACTTTCTTCACTACTTACTTTGATACCAGCACCTTTTACCAAAGTTAAAGCTTCATTTATAGTATTAATTCCTAGTCTAATATGAGCTCCTTTTCCTATTCTTTTAATAGGAACTATTTTTTTAGTCTTCCTAATGTTTTCCACTAACCTCTCACTTTGAGCAACATTAAGATTAGATTTAACAATTCTTTCTAATAATTCTTTTTGTTTTTTATCAGGAAGACCTAATAATGCTCTACCATGTCTTTCACTTATTTTTTTAGAATCAATAGCTGTAATAACCTCAGGATTCAATTGTAAAAGTCGTATTTTATTAGCTATCGCTGATTGTGATTTACCTAGACGTTTAGCTAACTCTTCTTGCGTAATCTTTTGATTCGCTAATAAAGTTTGAAAAGCTAAAGCTTCTTCAATCGCGCTTAAATCCATTCTTTGAATATTCTCTATTAAAGACAGATTTTCACCTTCATTATCACCAACTTCCATAACTACAGCGGGAATACTATTTCTATTTAATAACTCAAAAGCGCGTAGTCTTCTTTCACCAGCTATTAGACTATAATTCTTTCCTTTTGGTTTGACTACAATTGGTTGAATTAAGCCACTTTCTTGGATAGACTTAGCTAATTCTGATAAACTTTTCTTATCAAAACTCCGGCGTGGTTGCAGGTGATTAGCTTCGATGTTAGTGATTTTTATTTCTTGAATTTTCATAATAAATCCACCTTTATTGTATCATATAATCCTTAAATCCTTTATCAAGTGCGCTGTTTAATCTTACCATAAAAAAGTTAGATTAGAAGGTTAAATAAAAAAGATAAATTATCTTTTTTATTGGTATGATTGTTATAGTAATATAGTCTAAAGAGGCGTTCTTTTTATCTTATTATAAGTTCGAGGATAATCCTTTGGTGTCTTGTTAATTTTAGTAATATAAATATTATAACGAGTCAAACCATCATACTCTTGTTTATCTACGTCTTTAACTTTTCCTTTTAATAACTTTATGGCATTTTGCGCTTTTTTTAGTTCTTCTAATCCATTTAATCCTTTTAAAGCAATAAACTCTCCTTGAGTTTTAGTTAACGGTAAGCATAACTCTAATAAAATAGGTAAAGGGGCAACAGCTCTACCAATAACTACATCATAAGTCTCTCTATTGCTTATCACAAAATCTTCAGCCCGTTGGTTATAAACAGTGATATTTGAAAAGCCAAGTTCTTCTATAATGGTTTTTAGAAAGAGACATTTTTTCTGATTAGGTTCTAGTAGATCTAGTGCTAAATCTGGATTAATTATTTTTAAAGGAATTCCGGGAAAACCAGCTCCACTACCAACATCCAACACCTTACCATGTAAGTGATTATTTAAGATAACAGTTAAACTATCATAAAAATGTTTACCATAGACCTCTTCTTTAGTAATAATTGATGTAAGATTCATCTTTTTATTATATTCAGTTAGTAATTGATAAAAGAGTTCAAATTGTTTTATTTTATTTGAGTTTATATCTATGTTTTTTTCTTGTAGTCTTTTTACAAATTCATTTTCTAACATAAATTGATTATAACACTTGATACTAATAATCTTTTTGAAAGTTTTCACACTGTTTACACATAATTTTTATATTATGGGCGTGGGTAATTTAATAAAGCTAGTTTTTCATTTATTCCTCTAAAATATATTCCTTAATAAAAAACAGGGTCAGCCGCCCTGTTTTTTGCTTATTTAAGAAACTTTTTAATTCTTTCAATCACATAACTTCTTTCATTAGGCATATGGGTAAAGAAGTTCACAAAAGCAACATTAGCTTTTTCCGCAGCTTCTTTTGCTGTACGATAAGCTCTATTATTAGTTTTGTTTTTTTCAGATAAAACGATAACTGCTTTTAATCCACCACCCTTATACAAACCAAATTCATAAGGTCTTTCTGTATTACCAATTTCACTTCCACTTATATTTTCTTTAATTTGATATTCACTAAATTCTTCTTTAAGAAGTCGAGGAAAATGGCTGGTATTGTTTGGTTTAAGAGAACAACTTCCACTTTCACAACTAGTTTTAATTGGTTCTATTTCACAAACTGTGGGTTGTGGGTTAACTGGTTCAATCTCACAAACAGTAGTTTCTGTAGTTATAGTTTCATTTTCTTTATGGTTATCGTCATTATTAAGATGTTTTTCAAGCTCATTCTTTACTGCTTCACCTATTTTTCTATTAACTATTCTATCTAATATTCCCATGTTTTAAGCCTCCTATTTGGAATCTGATTGTATCATATCAACTTAATTAGATTCAATCTTTTAAGTGTAATAATAAAATCGCAATATCTGCTGGATTAACTCCACTAATACGACTTGCTTGACCCAGCGTTTGTGGCTTTTGATCTATTAACTTGGATTTAGCTTCTAGAGATAGATGATCAATATTACCAAAATCAAAATCTAGAGGAATTAATAAATTGTCCATTTGTTTCATCTTTTCCGCATCCCTTTTAGCTTTGTCAATATATCCCTCATATTTAATGTTTATCTCAACTTGTTTTAAAACTTCTAAACTATAAGACAGATTTAATAATTCTTGGATTTTCTCAACTTTGACTTCAGGACGTTTTAAGATTTGAATTAAAGTTAAATCATTAGCTAGATTATTCCACCCTAGACTTGTCCAATAAGCACTCAACTTTTGACAATCATTAACTCTAGTATTTGTTAGTTCTTTAGTAGCTAAGTTTATATCTTGAGTCTTATTAAGAAAACTTTGATAACGTTTTTCATTAATCAAACCAATCCTATATCCTTTTTCGCTTAAGCGTAAATCTGCATTATCATATCTTAAAAGTAATCTATATTCCGCTCTGGATGTTAATAAGCGATAAGGTTCTTTGGTACCTTTAGTCACTAAATCGTCAATCATTACTCCAATATAAGCTTCATCGCGACCAAGAATTAGTGGTGCTTTCCCATTTAGTTTATTTACCACATTAATCCCAGCTATCAAACCTTGTCCAGCTGCTTCTTCATAACCACTAGTCCCATTTATCTGTCCAGCAGAAAATAAATTTTCAATGTTTTTAAGTTCTAAACTTAGTTTTAATTGTAAAGGGTTAATGGCATCATATTCAATGGCATAAGCATACTTAGCAAACTCAGCATTTTCTAAACCTTTTAGACTTCTTACCATTTTTTCCTGAACATCAAATGGCATAGAAGTGGAAAAACCTTGTACATAAGTAGCAGAAAAATCAGCTGTCTCTGGTTCTAAAAATATCTGATGTCGAGGTTTGTCAGAAAAGCGCACTATCTTATCTTCAATAGAAGGACAATATCTTGGACCGACACCCTTAACAACACCTGAATACATACTAGATTTTAAAAGATTATCCTTTATTATCTTATGAGTGTTTTCATTAGTGTAAGTCAAATAACAAGGCAATTGTTTTTCAAAAGGTAGTATTTCTTTAGTTAAGTAAGAAAAAGCATGAAAATCTTCATTACCTTCCTGAATACTTGTCTTACTAAAATCAATACTAGAGCTATATATTCTAGGTGGTGTTCCTGTCTTTAAACGAAATAGTTCAATTCCATTTTTTATTAATGACTGGGAAAGTAAAGTTGTAGTTGGCTCTCCATCTGGACCACTACTTTTAACTTGATTAGATACCATTACTGTACTATTCATAAAGGTTCCTGTAGTTAGTATTACAGCTTTTGCCTTTATTATTTTATCTGCAGTTTTGATTCCATCTACTTTTTTATCTATAACTAATATCTCTTCAACTATCGCTTCTAAAATAGTAAGATTCTCCTGTTTTTCTAGAACTTCTAACATATACTCACCATAAGCTATTTTATCGGACTGAACACGTAAACACTGGACACCTGGCCCTTTAGTAGTATTGAGCATTTTGAATTGTAAAGCTGTTTTATCCGCGCTCAAAGCCATTTGTCCACCTAAAGCATCTATTTCTCTAACAACTACACCTTTGGCTGGGCCACCAATGCTGGGGTTACAAGGCATTGAACCAATCATCTTTTTATTAATAGTAATAAGTAAAGTATTCTTGTCTAAACGGGCACAAGCTAAAGAAGCTTCAATACCTGCATGTCCTCCTCCTACAACAATTACTTCAAAACTAGATTCTTTCATCTATCTAATAATACTTGATTTTTATTTTTGTTTATACTAAAAACATTAAATTCTAACTGATAACACATCGTTTCATATTTATAGTCTTTTCTCTACATCTGTAAGATCTGATTTATAATTAATAAAATATTAGTTTCTTTTTAATATTTCCAAGGGTTCCTATATCTTTGATGTTTTATATTATTTATTTCTTGAAATAAATAATTCTACAGCTTCAGCTAATCCACAGTTTTCTATATCAGCTGTTATGTAGTCTGCAATGTCTTTTAGGGGTTGTTTAGCATTACCCATAGCAACCGCAAAACCAGCATTTTCCAGCATAGCTAGATCATTTTCTTCATCACCTATTGCCATAACTTTATCTATAGATATATTATTTCTCACACACATTTCATTGATAGCTGTACCTTTATTAATTCCTTCAGGTAATAGTTCAAGTATTAATTCGCCAGAAAACATTACTTCAAAAGCTTCAGTTTTGCCGTCTTCTATTATTTTTCTGATATATTGTTGATCCGCTGATTTAAGAAAAAATACTCCTTTAGCCCAAATATCAGGAAAAGATTCTACTAACTTATCATCAGGAATATAAACTAATGGTATTCCCATTTGTTCAGCTATTATTTCAGCTTGAGGATTATTCTCATTAGAGTATACTTCATGTTCTGTATACCAGGCAAAACCTAATTCTTCAACTGAACTTAACTCTAAAGCTTCTTTTACCATTGCCCGAGTTACACCACCTAAATCAATAACTTTTCCACCTTCGCGAATATCGTAATACTGCGTGCCATTACAACCAATTACAATATCAACAATTCCTTCAAGTCCCCATTGTTCTAATCTACTCAATAACATATAAACACTACGCCCTGAACAAAGGGCAATCAAATATCCTAAATCATGGGCTTTCCTTAAAGCTTGTAGATCTTTATCTTTAACATAAAACTCTGTTTGTAATAAAGTGAGATCTAAATCAGTAACTATTAATCCAGGATAACTCATTTTACAAGGTCTCCTACCTTGGCATCTTCTACTTCCAACAGCTCCATACTCTCTTCATTTTTAGCTACTAATATCATTCCCTGGGAAATAACATCTCTAATCTTTACTTCTAAAAGATTAGTTATAACTACTAACTTTTTACCAATCATTTCCTCAGGCTGATAATAGTTGGCAATACCACTAACGACCTGAATAGTTTTAGCTCCAATATCTATTTGAGATATTAATAACTTATCGGCTGATGGATGTTTTTCACAACTTAGAACCTTCCCTATTTTGATATCTAACTTATTAAAATCATCAATGGGAATTCTATTTTCTTCTTTTGTCTCTTTATTTAGTCCTTGAAGTAGCTTTTCACTATCTATTCTTTCAAAGAGAATTGTTGGCTTTGAAGTTACAATAATAGGAGACTCTAGATTACCAAAGTCTAACAAAGAATCAAAATTCCGTTTTTTTGTTTGTAGTTGATCTAAAATATTTAATGATGTTTGGGGAATAAAGGGTGATAACAAAATAGCACTATATCGTACTCCCTCAAGTAAGGTGTATAAAACCGTATTTAATCGATCTTTCTTTGTCTCATCTTTACCTAATAACCAAGGTTCACTTTCATCAACGTATTTATTTAAGCGGCGAACAAGATTCATGATTTCTCCAATCGCATCCGCAACTTTCAACTCCGCCATTAATTCAACTACTTTATCTTTGGTAGTTAGAGCTAAATTACCTATTTCTAAATCGATATCTTCATTTACTTTTGTGTTTATTACTTTTCCTTCTAAATACTTATTGCTCATAATTAAAGTACGATTAACTAGATTTCCTAAAATATTAGCTAAATCATTATTTATTCTTTCACATAATAATTCATAAGTGATACTTCCATCATTTGAAAATGGTGTCTCTTTTAAAACAAAATAACGAACCCCATCAACACCAAACAACGCTACTAAGTCATCGGCGTATATAACATTACCCTTAGATTTTGACATCTTACCATCACCCATCATCAACCAAGGATGACCAAAGACTTGTTTAGGCAACTCAATATCTAAAGCCATCAACATGATTGGCCAATATATTGTATGAAAACGTAGAATATCTTTACCAATTAAATGAACATCAGCTGGCCAATATTTATTGAACATCTCATCATTATTACCATCCACATCATATCCAATACCAGTAATATAATTACTCAAAGCATCAATCCACACATAAACAACATGATCTGGATCAAAATCTACCGGAATGCCCCATTTAAATGAAGTCCTAGAAACACATAAATCTTGTAGTCCTGGTAAAAGGAAATTATTTAACATTTCATTTTTACGAGATTCTGGTTGAATAAAATAAGGATTATCTTTGATATGTTGAATCAATCTATCTTGATACTTACTCATTTTAAAGAAATAAGCTTCTTCTTTTTCTTGTGTTACTTCTCTTCCACAATCAGGACATTTACCATCTACTAATTGACTTTCTGTATAAAAAGACTCACAAGGTTTACAATACAAACCTTCATATTCACCTTTATAAATATCTCCTTGTTCATAGAACTTTTTAAACATTTTTTGAACTTGAAGTTTATGATAACTATCTGTTGTTCTAACAAATTTATCATATTCAACATTTACTATTTTTTCTTGTGCTTGTATTAATTCAACAATTGAATCCACAAATTTTTGCGTATCTACTCCTGCTTCTTTAGCTTTATCTTCCGTTTTTTGTCCATGTTCATCAGTACCTGTTTGAAAATAAACATCATCTCCAATTAACCGATGATATCTTGCGATACTATCAGCTAAAATAATCTCATAGATATTTCCAATATGAGGTTTACCCGATGTATAGGTAATAGCTGTAGATATGTAATAAGGTTTCTTCATAAAATATTCTCCAGACTTAATTATATCTTAAAAATGATAGGGATAAAATCATTTTCCCTGTTACTTGGTATTTACAAGGAAATATAAACACTAGCTTATTATTGTAGTTTAACAAATATATATCCTTTCCCCCTAGGTAATGCATAATCAATTTATATAGCACCATTACTTATAAAATTAGTTGTTAAAATTACAAAAGTAATACTTTGAATTACCCTATAATTTATTTTTTAGAATAATGGTTTTTTAGTTAGAATACTTGTTATTTATTACTTCTATTAATAATTAATCTGTCATTGAAATTATAATCAAGTAAATTTCCCCCACTGGTTATATAACCAATAGTCAAAGAGCCAATGCTATTGCTACCGTTATAATAATGGAAAACAGAAAACAAGAAGGAATCAAAGAAGTAACTTTTGAATACGGTAGTTATTTCTTTAAACTCGAAAAACTTCTTATTGATAAAGGCATTAGTATTAATCAATTAATTCGTAGTACTGGTACAGACTATAAAGTAATTAAAAGATTGATTGATGGTAATCTCACTCGATTAGATATTCAAGTTGTAGGTCGTTTATGTGATTATCTTCAATGTGATATCTCTGATATATTCCACTTTGAACCAATAAAAAAACGAAAATGAACTAAGGTTTTTTCCGCATATGAGGAAACAGTATTACATCACGAATACTTGGTGTGTTAGTCAACAACATCACCAAACGATCAATTCCTACTCCTAAACCACCTGTAGGTGGTAAACCATATTCTAAAGCTTCTACATAATCTAAATCCATATCACTAGCTTCTTCATTACCTAGTTGTTTTTCTTTTAATTGTTCACTGAAACGTTCATATTGATCAATGGGATCGTTTAATTCAGAAAAAGCATTACAGTATTCACTACCATCAATAAACAATTCAAAACGATCAGTGAATCTTTCATCTTCTTTATTCTTTTTCGCTAAAGGAGATATTTCCAAGGGATAACCATAAATAAAAGTTGGATCCACAATAGTCTCTTCTACAAAGTTTTCAAAAAACAAACTAATTATATGACCAACACCAGTATGATGTTTTTCTACTTTTAAGCCTTTTTCTATAGCTAGTTTTTTAGCTGCTTCATAAGTCATAGGTAACCAAAAATCTATGCCAGTTACCTCTTTAATAATGTCCACCATATGTTTTCTTTGATATGGTGTTTTTAAATTTATTTCTTTATCCTGCCAGGTGATTATATCTTCATTAGTTATCGTGTTTTTAGCAGCTGTGATAATACCTTCAGTTAAGGCCATCATGCCTTCCATATCACTATAAGCTACATATGCTTCTACAGTAGTAAACTCGGGATTATGTTTATAACTCATTCCTTCATTGCGGAAAAGACGGCCAATTTCATAAACACCTTCTAAACCACCAACAATCAACCTCTTTAAAGGTAACTCTGTAGCTATCCTTAAATAAAAATCCATATCTAAGGTATTATGATGAGTCACAAATGGTCTAGCTGCTGCCCCGCCTAAAATAGGCTGTAATACTGGCGTTTCAACTTCAATTAATCCTTGTCCATCTAAATAGTTTTGAATAGCTCTTATTATCTTAGGTCTTATCATCGCTCTTTCTTTACTATTTTCATTCATGATTAAATCTAAATAACGACGACGATAACGTTCTTCCACATCTGTTAAACCATGGAATTTTTCAGGTAAAGGTCTAAGCGCTTTGCAAAGATGGCTATACTTTTCTGCTTTTATGGATAGTTCTCCATGATTAGTGCGGAAAACTTTTCCTTTAATTCCCACAATATCACCTATATCAGCTAAGATAAATAGTTCAAATTCTTCTTCACTTAAAGTATCTTGACGAAGATAAATTTGGATTTGTCCATCACGATCTTGTACATGCATAAATCCCGCTTTTCCCATTTCTCGTTTAGTCATAATGCGTCCGGCAATTTGAACTTCGGCATTTATTTCATTTAATTCTTCTTTAGTATTTCCTTCATATTTATCAAAGATTTCTTTAGAGTGGTGAAGTTGTTTAAAACTAGCGCCAAAAGGTTCGATACCTTTTCCTTTTAGGGTTTCTACCTTTTCTCTTCTTACTACTTCTTGATCATTAAATGTTCTTTCCATAAACTATACCTCTGTCTTCTAGTTCTCTTTGATAGTCTTTGATTATTGTATCAAATTGTTGATAAGTCGTCATCTTGTTGATTAGATCTTTAACTCGATGATTGTTGGGCAATCCTTGAATATACCAACTAGTTAAGCTTCTCATTTCTTTAATAGCTAATGGTTCTCCTTTTAGTTTTATTAAACTTAAGGCATGTTCTTTGATTATCTCAAATTTCTCTGTAACAGTAATTAAAGTTTTCGTTTTTTCACCTTTCAATCCATCGACACACTCCTTGATTAACCAAGGATTTCCTAATATTGCTCTAGCTAACATAATGGCATCACAACCTGTTATCTCTAACATCTCTTTGGCATCTTTTAGACTTTTAATATCACCATTGCCGATAACTGGTATCTTTACTAGTTTTTTAACTTCTGTAATTATATTCCAATTAGCTTCTCCACTATAATATTGGCTTCTTACTCGCGGATGAATCGTTATTGCGTCCACTCCTGCTTTTTCTAATTCTATAGCTAAACTT
>Ga0082212_10012119_pt1 | contig 10878 bp, 7 predicted proteins | sample TergutNt197P3_FD_71548 | JGI IMG/M metagenome (GOLD analysis project Ga0082212, IMG submission 71548) | Neocapritermes taracua P3 segment gut microbial communities from Petit-Saut dam, French Guiana - Nt197 P3 | ecosystem: Host-associated > Arthropoda: Insects > Digestive system > Gut ...
TGAGGAACCAGTGCAACCGCCAAGAAATGCCTGATGGACAGCAATGTTTTCACTCTCAACTTCGGATATAGTCTTGGAATTTGCCGCACGCGGAGGGCAAGCAATCATAGGTTCTATTCTGGATACATTCACATCCCATTCATTCGCGTATGTACAATCAGCATCGTCAATTACTACTTCATACGGTGCACGCGCACGGTTTCTGACAAAATTAAGAGTCGTTTCATCAGCCTCGATAAAGCCTGTCACTGCTCCCATTTCATAAGCAAGCAGTGAGAATATCATTCTCTGATACACGTCGATACTTCTGATAAACTGTCCGGAGAACTCTAGAGTTTGCCAAAGCGCGCCATCCGAGCCAATATATGAAAGAAGGTACTGTGCGACGTCACGTGGGGCGACGCCCTTAGTTAACGCTCCGTGCAGAGTAGCTCTAACTGTTTCAGGAACCCTAAACCAAGTCTTTCCGGTAATCAGAATTTCCGGGTACTCGATAGAAGCTGCAGCGCCAAATGAGCCAATAGACCCATATATCGTACTGTGTGAGTCGGCCCCTATAAAAAGACCTCCAGGATAAATATGGCCTTTTTCTATTACGAGTATGTGCCCATTTCCTGTACCCATATCATACACGTGCCTTATGTTATACTTCTTCGCGAACTCACGTGTAAATGCTACATCCTGTGCCGTCTTATCATCAGATGGCAGGCAAAGGTGATGACCAAGCGTAAAGCCGATTTTTTCCGGGTCATAAACGCGCAACACTTTTCCATATTGCTTCCAGTGCTCATCTATGAACCAAGGACTGTGGCACATGCAAAAACCTACATCGCAGGTAACCACTTCTCCAGGAAATACTTCCTTTACATGCGCGTGTTTTGCAAGAATCTTCTCCGTAGCGGTATGTCCCATTATCTACTCCTCCTTATTATCTAGAAATAATCCGGTCACATAAGTCTATTTATCTTGCGGTGGTTAAATCAATTGACTTTCTCAGATGTTTACGTTACTATCATATCAAGTAAAGGTGTCCAATTTTTGTATATTTGCTTTATTTCGTCTCTTTTAGCAATACAGGCCATTTTTGCCGATAATAAACAAACGCAGTATAGTATTGCGCCACTCATATTATGCAATATACACTAGATTTCTTGACGTTTAAAGAACGGTTACGGACATTTATTTTCTATTTCTGTCCACTATTTGTAATTCTTTCTGATGGTTATAGCAGAGTTTATACCATGATCGTTACCGATTCAGGATAGTGTTTTAATGGGGTGGTAGAAAATGGATAATCAAGATATAAAAGAACCGTATTTTTCGATGTTAGTTAGGCTGCCTCTGGTATCCTATGCGTTCATTATGAATTACATCGAAGTACTAAATGAAAAGTGCATAGATATCAATCACGTGCATGACTGCTTTGAGTTGTGCATTTGTCTGGAGAACAAACTTAGTGTAAAAGCCGATGGCTATAACCATGTTCTGAATCCAGGCGACTTTATTTTAATTATGCCGGGAACTCCGCATAATGTCGTGTTCGAACCGGACATCAAGAAGAAATATCTGATAATGATCCTCGATTTCCTTAACGATGATGAGTTCAACGAAAAAAAACGCCCTTTAATGGCGAAAATCAATCGGCTTTCACAATCAGTGTCATTCGCAAGAGGAGCTTGTCCGGTAGGTGATATAATTGCGATACTAATAAAAATCGATGAAGAGTTGCGAGCGAAAAGAGACGGCTGGTTTCTTTTGTTTCGCGGTCATTGTCTGGAAATCCTTTTTCACTGCTTGAGAGAAGTCGGAACTCCCCTCTCTGAGGAACCAACCGGTACAATCAAGCCAAATCTGGCTATTGAAATAAAAAAGTATATCCAGGATAATTACGATAAGAAAATATCGCTTGAAGATATTGCAAACGCTTTACATACATCGCCACGGAATGCTCAAAGAGCATTTTCGGATTACTTCGGAGTAAGCTGCGCTAAAACAATCAATCTTTACCGCATGAATTACGCAAAAAGTTATCTTACTGGGACTGACCTTCCAATAAATGAGATAGCTGAACGTGTGGGTTTATCGTCCGCCCAACTACTGAATAGACTTTTCCGTGAGAACGAGCATATGACCGCGAATGAATACCGCGCCATGAAGAAAGTTTGCTCTGCTCATGCCTGAAAGTCGATTCTGAGCAGCTATGAAAGTGACCTCTACCGAGTCTGGAGCGACCAACATGGAACAAAGCCATAGCGGCTATCAAACGCTCAAATGGAAACACATAGTCGGCCTGGCAGCGCCGCACACATGGCCCGCCTCAGTACTGCCGGCCCTCCTTGGCATAACCCTGGGCGTCACCCTGACCGGGCGGTGGGACTTTACCATATCAGCTTGTTTACTTGTGATAGCAATAATGATGCAGTGCGCGGTAAACACATTCAACGACTATGCCGACTTCATAAAGAACACAGATACGCTCGAGAACAGCGACGACCCTTCCGACGCGATACTGGTCTACAACAAACTCAGACCAAAAACGATCCGTATGCTGGGCTGCAGCTTCCTCCTCATAGCGGCGCTGGCGGGCGTGTGGGTGACTGTGCAGTCGGGGTTTATACCGCTCATCATAGGGGCAATAGGCGGGGCGACCGTCCTGCTGTACTCATTCGGGAAACTCCCAATCTCATACATGCCCCTCGGGGAACTCGTCTCAGGCTTTGTAATGGGCGGGCTTATACCCCTGGCAAGCTACGCAGCCCTCGCCAGCAGGCTCGACTTCACGGTACTGCTGTACTCGCTACCTTTAATAATAAGTATCGCGCTCATAATGAACGTCAACAACATCAGCGACATCGAAAGGGATATCCCCGCCGGGAAAAAGACACTGCCTGTCCTGCTGGGGCGCAAGAAAGCGCGAATCCTGTGCGCTGCATTTCAAATAGTACATATCATCGTCATAGGATGCATGGTATCAATCTTCTTTACTAGAGGTCTAATCGTCCTTATCCCCGTTTTCGCGCTCGCAATCTACCTGACCGTCAAACAGATACGCCTGCCGCTGACCCACCAGACAAGGGGCCCTGCAATGTCGGGGATCCTACACCTTGTTTTGCTCCTTGGACTCGGCTACATTGCCGCGATAATACTCCACGGCGTCTTAAGCCGCGGCTGACTAAACCCGCTTCGCCAAAACCACGACGACTAATCCGCGCCGCTGTCTTGGCCCGCTTCGCCAAACAACCGCCGACTAATCCACGCCGCTGACTAATCCGCGCCGCTATTACCACGCCACCAAAACCACGACGCTAAAACCGCGACGCCATCTTCCAGCACCAAAGAACCTGTAACGTAAAGAATAGAATATAATGTATGAATGAGGGGACGAAAATGCAAAATACCGCCATAACTGAGAAAATAGGTAAACTTGGCTTCGGCTACATGCGCCTGCCGACCATAGGCGACAAACCGGACATAGACCAGGTCTGCAAAATGGCCGACGCCTTTTTGGAAAGCGGCGGGACATACTTCGACGCGGCATACATCTACGAAGACGCCGAAGAAGCCCTCCGCGACACCGTACTAAAACGCTACAGGGGCGACCGCGACAAAATCCAAGTGGCGACAAAAGTTAGCATGCACATGATTGAAACCCACGAGAACCTGGTTTCGGTATATGAAACGCAGTTGGAGCGGCTCGGGGGCGACCGCATCGACTTCTACCTGCTCCACGGGATCAACTCCATGACTTCAAAGAAAGCAGAAGACCTGGGGGCGTGGGGTTACCTGTCTGAACTGAAATCGCAGGGTGCGATAAAACATATGGGCTTTTCATACCATGGTACGGCGGATGACCTTGACGAAATACTCGCGAAGCACCCGGAAACCGAGTTCGTCCAGCTTCAAATCAACTACCTCGACTGGGATAACCCGCAAATCATGTCGCGGAGGTTGCACGAAGTGGCGCGAAAGCACAATATCCCGATAGTCATCATGGAACCTGTCAGGGGCGGGCTTTTAGCCAGCGAGGCGTCGCCGGTTGCAAAGTTCCTGCACAGCGCAAACCCGGACGTATCGATCGCTTCATGGGCCATGCGGTTCGCAGCGCAGCAAAGCGGGGTGTTGGTCACGCTCAGCGGCATGACTTCGATGGAGCAAATGACAGATAACATCGCGACGTTTTCCGACCTCAAACCACTCACGGCGGATGAGTCGGCGATACTCGACGAGGCCGTCAAAATCCTGAACAGCGTGCCGCGAATAGACTGCACCGACTGCCATTATTGCGTTAAGGGTTGCCCATCGAACATACTCATCCCGAAGATGATAGACCTCCTCAACGATAGCACCGTCCATAAAACGCTATGGAGCCTGTCCCGCCTTTACGGGATACTCACAAGGAGGACCGGGAAAGCGAGCGATTGCACCGCCTGCCGCGCTTGCGAGGAGATATGCCCGCAAAAACTTGATATCGTCGATGCGATGGCCCAAGTCACAACTGTTTTTGAATAGAGGTATTACATCTATGAGCGAAGTGATTTTAATGCCCCCCGAGGAGGTCGAGCGCATGTTCGCGCGGCTGGGCGAGCTTGAACTGGACACATCCGGCGTCCGGCGGAAGTTCCTCGACTGCCCGTATGGCGCTCACCCGCAGCAAAAGCTGGACATCTACCTGCCCAACGACGGCGACGGCCCGTTCCCCGTCGTGTTTTACGCGCACGGCGGCGGATGGGCGAGGGGCGACAAGGGCGATACACAAATCGTGCCCTTCATAAGCGGCGTCGACCGCGGCTACGCGATAGTCAGCCTCAACTACAGGCTGATACCCGAAGTCCGTTACCCTGATAACATGTTCGACATTAAAGCGGCGCTCCGTTGGGTCGCCCGGAACGCCGCCACATACCTGCTCGACCCGACGCGGACCGCCCTATGCGGCGCGTCGGCGGGCGCGCACCTCGTCATGCTGGCCGCGTTCACCATGGGGCAGCCGGTATTCGACGACGACCCGTACGCCCAAACATGCAAAATCCTCGCTGTCGTCGAACAGTTTGGGCCTACGGATTTTATCATGAACGACGAGCACTTCGACAAGTCCGGCTTCCCGCGCGTCCAGCCACCCGGCGTCTACCCCGCAATCGACTTCATGTTGGGTGCCAAGGCGACGACAGTCCCGAACCTGTTGCGCTTTATGAACCCGGCCGACAACATACACCCCGGGGTCCCGCCCGTCCTAATCCAGCACGGAAGGCGCGACCCGGTAGTTCCGTACCAGCAAGCCGTCGAGCTATATGAGAAAATCAACGCCATCGCCGGCGAGGGCATGGCGGAACTGGACCTGAGCGAAGACTTCATGCACGCAGACCCCGGATATGCGGCCCCCGAGAGCGTCGAGCGCATCTTCGGGTTCATAGATAAGCATTTGCGCAAATAACCGGGCAGTAAACCCTGTCGGACTTAAGCGAGATACGCCACGAACCGGGCTAAAAGCAGCCCGGTTCGGTCTTTTTGGCAAAGCCGGCAAAGTCGTGAACAGGTTTCGCTAATCTCCCTGTTTTTCAACAATCTTCCATAACCTTAACATTGTGATAATGCTTTGCTCGCGTGTGTACGGGTTTTTGGGCGCGAACGTGTTATCGCCTACGCCGGTCATAATCCCTGCTGCCAGCACCTGCCCTGCGCCCTGCAGCGCATAACTCGATATGCTGCTGTTATCTGCAAATGTGGCGGCGTGGATAGGTAATGGTTTTCCAAGAGCGGCGGCTAGATTTGAGAGCAACGTCGCTGCCTGCTCACGGGTTATCAGACCGTCCGGATCAAACTTGTTTTCGCCTACGCCACGAACAACACCGGCAGCCGCCATCTTTTCAACATTAACGTCGTTTGTATCGCTGAATGATACGCGCCCTGTGATTTCCGCTCCCGTATATTGCTCGTACAATGTCACTGCTAGGGCGCAATATTCGGCGCGGGTTATTTGGTTTTGATACTTTGACTGCAAGAACTGTGGTACAAGCCCCGCCGCGATTGCCGCGTTTACCTCTTCTATCGCCCATGACGACGGCTGCCCTAATGCCCCGTCAGCCCCAAGCGGCTGCACCGTCTCTTTTCCTTGGTTATCGAAATCGGTTATAGTAGCAACAGCCGGGCCGGTAATCCGGGGATTGCTGCCGACGATTATCGCCGCGTCCTCTCCTTCAGGGGAAATGTCTATCCTATAGGTCGAGTCAGCGCCATGCGCCATGACCCAAAATGGCTCTTGGTTCGGAGTGGTAATAGTATAATCCCCGGTCGGGACAGCCCACAGCTCTGTATCCCTCTTCGGGTTTGGGTCGCTACCGTCAGGGTTTGGCGGGAGTATACCAAACAGTTCATAACGCTGTGCTCCCGGGATGTTTTCGACGCTGACATCTTGCATGTTCTTGATGTCCGCATCTGCTGGTGCTAAAAGCCACCATTGACCGGAGCCTCTGATTATATCCGATTTACTTGTCAATGCGCTTTGGACTGCGTTGAAGACCTCCTCTCCGTATATGAACGTTATCGATGAACTCAACCATTCGTTTAAATAGCTTAATGTATCACCTCTAAAAACCCAATTACGACCCCACGGTTGAGATAAGTTAATATCAATTCGCAAATCGTGATTGTCAGGCTGGTTGCAGTCATAAATACTTAAGGAGTATTTGTTCCCTCCAAGCTCGTCTATTCCATAAGCGACCAAAGCGTGCCCGCCACCTACTCCTAACACACCAATTATTAGTCCATCTTCATTGTTTCTCACCTCGCTTAGTGCTGCTGTTACGAGAGCTGGGAGGCTGTTGATCCGGCTATCTGCCATGATTACGTCATACAGTTCCGGCAAGAATTGGCTTATTTGATAAAGCTCAATCAATCTTGTCAGTGGGCTGTTTGGCGACCGTGGACCTGCGCGATTGAAGTTAAACGTTCTGTCTACGCCGGTTTGATAGTCCGACTGTTTAAGTTTATATGTTTCAAATGCGTAGGAAGTCGCAGATATGCCAAAGCAATTACCGCCCCATTCACCACGTGCTGTGAAACCAAAAATAGCGGCCAGTGGCGTATAGATTTCCGTGTATCTTTCAGGCGGGATTCTATAATTATCGGGATAACCAAAGCTACCGGAACTGTTGGTAAACGGATAGTTATCTTCACCCATAGTAAACGGGTCGGAAACATGCGGAGTATTAGGTGAATCTGACGCACTTGGAACCATCACGCCAGACATCAAGAGTTGAGGGGCATCTCTGTCTATTGTATCACCAAACCCGAGTTGACCATTTCCATTATACCCCCATGTATATAGGTCACCGTTTGCGGTTAACGCCATACACTGGTCCTGGCCCAAGCAGACAGAGACTACGTTTGATAATGATGTAACTCTTGTTGGTACATTACGCGCAATTCTATCGCCGTGTCCGAGTTGACCGTTCTCATTCGACCCCCACGTAAATAAGTCCCCACTTGCGGTTATCGCCGCACAACTATTAGCTGCCAAACTGATACCAACAACACTAGTTAACGAAACAACTTGAGTTGGCGTGTTATTGTTTCCGGTTTTACCCTGTCCAAGCTGACCATAATAGTTACGCCCCCAGGTGTAAAGATTTCTATCAGCAGTAATCGCTGCACTATGACTGCCACCGAGACTGACTGCGATGACATTTGTTAATGATTCTACCCTGGTTGGAGTTGGTATGCCCGCTGAGGCAGTGCCGCTGGAGTACCCAAGCCCAAGTTGACCAGCACTATTATATCCCCATGTGTAGAGATTGCCATTTGCAGTGATTGCCGCACTGTTGCGATAGCCCAAACTTACAGAAACCACATCACTTAGTGTATTTACTTTTGTCGGTGTGCGGCTAGATACGATGTCAATAATGACATTTCCAAGTTGACCACTAATATTATCACCCCAAGTGTAAATGTCTCCATTTTCGGTTATCGCTGCGCAGTGATCGGTGATTCCAAGACTCACATCGATAACATTTGGCAGTGATGTTACTTTTGTTGGTACGCTTCTGTCAGTAGTTTCACCTAATCCAAGAGGATCCCCACCACCACTCTTACCCCATGTGTATACAAGCACACCATAAAGCCCCGCTAACGCGGCGGTTTTGTGTTTCCGTCATGCAGGTCGTCTTTTAGACGCTATTATGACAGTCCGCTTGTTCCTTATCAAGCCGTTTTTTTTTTTGCATAACGATTCTGTCTTTCAATTGCAAATATTTTATCGAGTTTCCGGAGTTTTCCATTATTATTCTTTACAGAATAATACTTTGTGGTATAATATTCCCGAGGAGATGGCTTATAGTGAAAAGATTTATAAACAGGGATCGCGAACTTGCCGCGCTGAATGAGCAATACTATTCTGGCAACCCGTCTCTCATAACGCTATACGGACGGCGCCGGATAGGCAAAACAACGCTGATAAAGGAGTTTATCAAAGATAAACGGGCGCTTTACTTTTTGGCTAATGAAGAAAATGAAACAGTTAGCATGAAAAGCTTCGCGTATACTCTTTCAGACTACACCGGGCAGCAGTATCTGAAAAATGCGACGTTTGAGAACTGGAAAGACTTGTTCGAAATATTTCTGAAACACGATCAAGATGAAAAGAAACTGCTCATTATTGATGAGCTACCGTACATGGTAAACGCAAATCCAGCCTTCCCGTCCATTTTGCAATGGGTCTGGGACACATGGTTTGCCGATCAAAACATCATGTTAATCTTATGCGGCTCGCTTATTAGTATGATGGAAAAACACACGCTGAATTACAACAGCCCCCTTTATGGGCGCCGTACAGGGCAAATTAAGCTAAAGCAAATCGATTTTATACACTACGGAATGTTTTATGAGAATATGTCTTACCGAGACCTGGTCGAACGTTATGCCGTCACCAGCGGCGTCCCCAGATATATAGAGTTGTTTGACGGTGCAATGAATCTCTTCGACGAGGTAAACAGGTTGGTTTTGGCGCCGTCCGGCATATTGTTCGAGGAACCTGAGTTCCTGCTCCGCCATGAGGTTGAGGAAATCGGGAGTTATTTTTCCATCATTAAGAGCATCGCCGCAGGAAACCGCAAGCCGGGAAAAATCAGTTCCGATATAGGGGTGAAGCAGACCAGTCTACCGAAATACCTAAAGACGCTGATTGATTTGGATATCTTAGAGCGCGAAGTCCCGGTGACCGAGAACAACCCTGAAAAAAGCAAGATGAGCCTGTATCAGATCAAAGATAATTTCCTGCGGTTCTGGTTCCGTTTTGTCTACCCGGAACGCGCCCGGCTCGAACTCGGGCAATCCGGTTATGTGCTGGAAAAAATCAAAGCCAGCTTCATCGACAGCCATGTTGCGCATATTTACGAAACCGTCTGCCGCAGCGAGCTATGGCGCCTGGCTGTTTCGGGCGGGCTGCAGTTCAGCAAGTTAGGGCGCTGGTGGAACAGCAAAGAGGAGATCGACATTGTAGCATTGGACGCTACAGGTGAAGATATCGTTTTTGCCGAGTGCAAGTATCGCGCCCAGTTAACGGACGTTGATGTGTTTTATGATTTACTGCGCAAAAAAGACCTCGTCCTATGGAAAAAAGAGAAGCGCAACGAAAGGTTTGCCTTGTTTTCCATCAGCGGCTTTACCGAAAGACTATTGGATTTGGCGCGGGAGCGCGGTGATTTGCTTCTATTTGGGGAAGACGGTCAAGTCATATGACCGCAGTAAACAAGATAGATAGTCTTGTACTTCACAACTCTGAGTTAAGCACTTTAATTTTTCTCATTGGCTTAAAAATCAACTCAGGGCCGGTACGCTTCGCTATAAGCGCACCGGCCCTTATGGTCCGGGAAGCCCGAATCTTTCATATACCGCCGGCGGATTTCCCCGGGCAAGTCAAGGGCGATAGACCCATTCAATCTCTACTATGTAATCACCGGAAACCGTGACCTTGACAAAGGTCATCCAAGTCTCGCCGTTATTAATTGCGGTAATCATTGTTTGCCTGAACGTATCGTTGTCTACCTTGACGGGCGTGATAGACACGGATGAGTCGGGCAGGTAATACACGGTGTCACTCGTTGTAGAAAACCACCTGATATGCGGATTGACATTTCGGATGTACCCGAACTCTTCCGTTTCCACCTCAGCCTCTTCACGTGTACATCCGTAATCTTGCATATACTTATCCACGGCTTCCGTACCGGTAAGCCAGTCCACATAGTCAAAAGCAAAATCTTTATACTCGATCATCGTTTCCATCCAGTCAACGATAATCGCATAAGACCATGTCTGCGCATGCGGTGGGGTGGGCGTCGCCGGGTCTGTTGGTTCCGGCGTCGGCGTTTCGGTACTTGTTGGCTCCGGCGTCGGCGTTTCGGTACTTGTCGGTTCCGGCGTCGGCTTTTCTGTGGTTGTCGGCTCCGGCGTTTGCGTCCCCGGTGTTGTTGGCCCATCCTTAGGTCCGGTCGTTCCCGACGGTTCCGTCGGATTTGGCGGTAATGCAGGTTCCTCCGGGGCGCTTACGGTAGCGCCAGTGGATATATCCGAGGTCAAATCGCCTTCACCTGCCGGGTTGCTGCTCCCGCCGCCTGTTACCAGAACTATTATCAGCACAACCACAGCGGCCACCGCCACGACAGCCGATACTCCCGTTATGATTTTTGCTTTTAAAGGCATTTTACTTTCCATTTCTGTGTCCTCCTTGGTTTTATTATAATCCGGTCGGCGCAATCCTGCAAACACAGGCGCCCCGCACGGTGCATAGAGGGAGAAAACTGACAAATGAAAACGTTTCCGGCTCTTCTGCCCAATGTTACTTCCGCTGCATCGGGACGTCGCCGAGGTTGACGTCCTTTGTCGCGTCCA
>Ga0082212_10012120_pt1 | contig 10878 bp, 11 predicted proteins | sample TergutNt197P3_FD_71548 | JGI IMG/M metagenome (GOLD analysis project Ga0082212, IMG submission 71548) | Neocapritermes taracua P3 segment gut microbial communities from Petit-Saut dam, French Guiana - Nt197 P3 | ecosystem: Host-associated > Arthropoda: Insects > Digestive system > Gut ...
GCTCAGGGATAACGTGCAAATTCTGGTGGGAACTCCCGGCCGCGTGCTTGACCTGAATAAATCGGGCAGGATGAATCTGATGGAGATCGCGTTTCTCGTTCTTGATGAAGCTGACCGTATGTTTGACATGGGGTTCTATCCTGATTTACGCAAGCTCATCAAGGCGGTGCCTCCGGTAGACCGCCGCCAGACCATGCTGTTCAGCGCCACGCTGAATGCCTGGGTAAAGAACCTGGCATGGGAATACACCAAGTCTCCTGTTGAAATTGAAATAAAGCCGGAGATTGTTACAGTAGATGAAGTAACGCAGATTCTCTACCACGTACACTCCGAAGAAAAAATGCGGCTCCTGCTGGGAATCCTCCAAAGGGAGCAGCCTGAAAGCGCGATTATCTTTTGCAATACAAAAAAATATACCGAGATTGTGGCAAAGCGGCTGAAAATGAACGGCTATACGTGCGAGTTTATCATCGGCGATCTGCCGCAGGTGAAACGGCTCAAGATTATTGACGGCGTAAAAGCCGGGCAGATCAAACTTCTGGTAGCTACCGATGTTGCAGCTCGCGGCCTTGATATTGAGGGCCTTGCGATGGTGATAAACTACGATCTGCCGGTCGAGGCCGAAAACTACGTCCACCGTATCGGACGGACAGCGCGCGCCGGAAAAACCGGCAAGGCGATCACCCTGGCAAGCGAACATGATGTGTACGAGTTACCCGCCATTGAGCGCTACATCGGTAAAAAACTTCCGTCGGAAATCGCCATGCAGGAACTTCACGGCGAGGACAAAAGCGCCGGCAAGCCAATCCACACCGATTATTACGAGGAGCGCCCTTCGCGCGGCGCCGGCAAAACCGCCGGGAGCAAGCGTACCGGAGGGACGAAGCGCGACAGCGGAAGAAAGCCCGATGAAAAAAGAAAAACAATTGAACAGCGAAAAGGCAAAAAGCAGACTGAAAAACGGGGGCGCGAAACAGCAGACCGCGAAGAACAGCCGCGCAAAAGCAGCGTAGCAACCGCCGATCAGGATATGTCGCAGCTTTCCATGGACGAGCGAATGGCTCTGTACAGAAAAAAGTACGCTCACAGCCAGACAAGCGAAGGCCGGCAAGGAAGACAAGGCGTTAAACATCATAATTCAGGAAAACAAAAAAATATTAGCCGCGAACCAACTCGAACTCGTACCTTCGGTACGGACACGAACAAAAGAAAAGATACCGAAGCAAAAGTTCGTGATGTTAGTGAGGTTCGTGGCAAAAATTCTTCGCCCGTTAAAAAGGGAATACTCTCAAAACTTATGGGGATCTTCAGAAAAAAATGATAACCATTACCGATCTCAGCCTCAGTTACGGAGAGCGTTCGCTTTTTAAATACGTTAATCTTAAATTCACACCGGGCAACTGTTACGGGATAATCGGCGCGAACGGCGCGGGAAAATCTACTTTTCTGAAAATTCTCTCCGGAGAAATCGAGCATGACAAGGGCGAGATCTCCATCGGCAAGAATCAGCGGATTGCCGTTCTTAAGCAGGATCACTTCGCATTTGAGGAATACTCAGGGCTTGAAACAGTGATCATGGGTTACCCAAAACTCTACGCCGTACAAAAAGAACGCGAGGCTATCTACGCCAAGGAAGATTTCTCTGAGGCAGACGGCCTGCGGGCCAGCGAACTTGAGGCGGATTTTGCCGAACTCGGCGGATGGGAAGCCGAAGCGCAGGCAGGCAGGCTTCTTTCCGGCCTGGGCCTTGATGAAGAAGATCACGGCAAACTGATGGCAGAGCTGGACGAATCGAAAAAGGTGCGGGTTTTGCTGGCGCAGGCCCTGTTCGGCAATCCGGACATCCTGCTTTTGGACGAGCCGACCAACGGCCTAGACCTTGAGTCGATATCATGGCTTGAGGACTTCCTGATAGACTTCCCCAACACGGTAATTGTTGTCTCCCACGACCGCCACTTCCTGAACGCAGTTTGCACCCATGTATGCGATATTGACTACGGCAAGATCACACCCTATTCGGGCAACTACGATTTCTGGTATCAGATGTCGCAAATTCTCCAGCGCCAGGCGAGGGAACAGCTGAAAAAGCGGGAAGACAAGGCGCAGGAACTCAAGGCGTTCATTCAGCGGTTTTCGTCTAACGCCAGCAAGAGCCGCCAGGCCACCAGCCGCAAAAAAGTACTGGAAAAACTCGACCTTGAAAACGTGCCGGTTACCAGCCGCAAATTCCCCTACGTTGGTTTTAAGCCCGACCGTGAAATCGGCAACAACGTGCTGAGAGCGGAAAAGCTTAATTTCTCTTTTGAAGGGACAGCGCTCCTGAAAGATTTTTCGCTCATGGTGAACAAGGGCGATAAAATCGCCTTTGTGGGAATCGAACACACCTCAAAGTCCGCTGTTTTTGACATCATCGCCGGTGAAAAAAAAGCGGAAAGCGGCGATTGCTATTGGGGCCAGACCACGGCTTTCTCCTACTTTCCCAAAGAAAACTCACGTTTTTTCGATTCTTCGCTTTCCATAACGGACTGGCTCAAACAGTACTCCCCGGATCAGGACGAAACATACGTCCGCAGTTTCCTGGGCCGTATGCTCTTTTCAGGAGATGAGGCCCTAAAGCCGGTGAACGTCCTCTCGGGCGGCGAAAAAGTTCGCTGTATGCTCGCGAAAATGATGCTCTCGGGCGCGAATGTCCTGATACTTGACGAGCCGACCAACCACCTGGACCTTGAAGCGATCACCGCCCTTAACGACGGGCTTGCCGTCTTTCCCGGCGTTATCCTCTTTAATTCGCACGATCACGAATTCATCAATTCAATCGCCAACCGAATCATCGAAATTCTTCCTCAGAATGAAGCGGGCGGGATGATTGACCGCATGATGCCCTTTGACGACTACCTTGTTGACAGCCAGGTAAAGCAGCTGCGCGGCGCGGCGTATCACCACACGCAAAGACTAAGGATTTAAAATGAGGGATTAGGAATTAGGAGTGAGGAATTCCTAATTTCTAACTCCTCATTCCTCATTTTTTATTGAATATTGATATAAAACCTTTCCAGGTACGCAATGCGCCGGCGGGCGTCGTTGTAGCGTCCGCTCTGGGGGTATTCCTGCACAAGGCGGCGGTAATAATCCAGCGCGGTCAGGATATCGCGGCTTGGGGTGTCGGCCTCGTAGAACCGGCCGTACAGCCAATAAACTTCATCGTCTCCTGAAACGCCGCTGCCTGAAGGATAATGCTCCCTATACTGATCGAGTAACGCGATTGCCTCCGCTGTATTTCCATCATCAAAGGTTTTTTGCGCTCTTTGCAGTAATTCCCCAGGCGGTTGCCTTTCACGCGTTTGCACAGCCGCGGCGGCAGGCGGTTCAGTAACTGATGGAAGCGGCTGCTGCGGGGGAGATGCTTCCTGCACAGGAGCGCTTCGCTGCTGTGCTGCAGATTCGCCTGCAGAGGGAGTATACACAGGCGGCGCGGCAGTTGAAGGTCTTGAGCCCGAGGCGGCTCTTCTTTGAATTTCCGCTTCTTCAAGAGCTGTGGGCCATCGGGGTTCTGCTATTACCCTGCCGCGATCAAAGGGCGGATTGAACCAGCCGGCGCCGGCTGTTTCGGGCGCTTCGCCGACAATAACCTGCACATGATCGTTGAGGATATAATCCCGGACAAAATCCTGCTTGTAGAATTTCAATGAATAGGTACCAGCCGCCTCGGTTCGGAACGCGAAAACCTGCCCCTCCTGATCAAGGCGGCGCGAATCGTAGACAATGCCGCGCCGGGACGCCAGCTCGCCCAGATACACCCAACTGGCCCCCCGAAAGGGGATCTCCACAATCTGCCCCACAACAGCGCGAACCGTCCGGGAATAGTTTACCGCTTCAGCCGGAGCCTCCCTCACGCGGGAAACAGCCGGCGGCTCCCGCCTTGTTTGCACCGGAGGAGAATCGCGGTTTTCGCTCCGTTGATTTGACGGGGCAGGGGGTTGGCGCGCCGTAACAGGGGGCTTCTCCTCTGCAGGGCCAAGTTGAGCCGCCGGAGGGAACCTTGGCTCAATGTCAGGCGCCGGCCGTCTTGACGGAGAAGGCGTTGGGGTTGGCGCTGCAGCGGGTGCAGGGTCAACCGGCGCAGGAGGTTGAATCGGTTCAGGGGGTTGTTGTGCAAGCGGCTCCTCTTCAGCGGGAGGCGGAAAAACAGGCGCAGGCGGCTCGGGCAGCGCCGGATCAAAAGCCTGGGCGGTTTCATTAATATCAACGGGAAATGGAACAGGCAAATCGATTTCTGCAATCTCGATCATTGGTTCATGAAAAAACTCAATAAAAAGCGGTTCCTGGGAGGGCGGCGGCTCGGTTAGCGCAACATCGGGGATTAACGGCTCTTGCGGCGGTTCTGCCGCCGGTGTTTCAACCGGCTCGGGCGGAGCCGCAGGATCATCCGGCGCCGGTGCGCCCGCGCAGGAGAAAATCAAAAAAACCAGGAATATCAAAATAACATTTTTCATGGAACACGCTCCAAAAAATCATCAATCACGGTTTCAATTTTTTCCCGCCATTGTTCTTCGCCGTTTTTAAGCGGATCCTGCCAATAAACAGCGGCATCCTGCGCTGTCCAGCTTGCCCGCTTCTCACGCTCCAGCAGCACACCAGGGACAAAATCCGGCTCTTCAGGCAGAAAAAGCTCCTCCGGAGGAATAGCAAACCGCCGGTCTGTCACTGAGAGAGGACTGTTCCGCTGCCGGGAAGCCGTCTGTTTGCCGGAATTCTTCGTTAATAAAACTCCAAGGCCTATCACCAAAACCAGAGCGCCTGCAGCGCAAATGAAGAAAATCCCCCTTTTTTGAGGGGGTATCAGCTTTTGAAACGCGCCATACAGAAAATCAATGCAATCCTTCAAAAGACCGGCAGCGGCGGCGGGAAAGGTTTTTACTTTTTTAAGAAAATCCGGCAAATGAGCCATTATACCCCTATTATACCAGAAAAACCCATGTTTTTGAAACTACTTTCCTGCCGCCCGGCAACAGATTCCCCCCCTCTGACGGCCGGGAAAATTTGAAAGAAAAGCCGGTTTGTATTATAATTAAAATAATCAGGTGGATTAAAATGGTAGGTGACGATTTAGTTGAGAAGCTGGAGGCCGGCGTAGCAACGATTAACGATCAACACAAAAAGATATTTGATTATACAACTGATTTATTCGCCCATTGTACCGGTGACGACAACGAGGAAAATCAATATTTCGGAAAAACCATAGAAGATGCAGTGGTGCTTGTTACAACGCATTTCAAAACCGAAGAAGACCTGATGCTGGAAACCAAATTTGATGTTTATGAATTTGTCGAGCACAAGAGGGAACACAACGAATTTGTTTCAACGGTTGCCGAATATTTCAAACGTTTTCAGTCCACAGGATGCGTAGACCTTCTGACCTTTGCCAGCTATACCAAATGGTGGGTCATCGGCCATATAAAACGCTATGACAAAAAATACGTTCAGTACTTTAACCAGATCACCGAAGGCAAGGGCATAGACCGAATGAATGTTTAATGCTATGATTAACCATGCGAATTGAAATGAATTCCCGCGGCAACGGCGCTTGTCCGCTCTGCGCGTCTTGCGGAAATTGTCAGGTACAGGATACGCTTACAGAGGCAATGGAAGTCTTTTCCAATGAAAACGATCCTATGGAGCTGGTGATCTACTCCTGTCCGCATTTTGTGGAAAAGATTTAATTTGAGGCAGTAACATGAACGAACGCCTGAGATCCCTGCTAAAACGATACGAAGAAGTATCTCTTGAAATTCAAAACCCTGATTTGGTAAAGGATCAAAACCGTTACCGTACCGTGATGAAGGAATATTCCAGCCTTGGCGAAATAGCCGCGATTCACGGCGGGATTGAAGAACTGGAAAAGCAGATAACAGAAGCAAGAACCCTGGTTCAGGAAGAAAAAGATCAGGAGATGAGGGAGCTTGCAAAGGAAGAACTTAAAGAGCTGGAAACCCGTCTTGTAGAAAACGAAGACAAGCTGAAGTTCCTGCTCATTCCAAAAGACCCTCTGGATGAAAAAAATATCATCATGGAAATACGGGCGGGAACCGGCGGCGAAGAAGCGGCGCTTTTTGCATCGGATCTGTACCGTATGTACTCCCGTTTTGCCGAAACCAAGGGCTGGAAATTCGAAATTATGAATTCCAATGATACGGAACTGGGCGGCTTAAAGGAAATTGTGTTTTCGGTCAGCGGCAATAATGTATACGAAAACCTGCGCTACGAATCGGGAGTCCATCGAGTACAGAGAGTTCCCGCAACCGAAGCATCGGGCAGGATACACACTTCCGCGGTAACGGTCGCGGTTTTGCCCGAAGCCGATGAAACTGAAATTGACATTAAACCTGATGATCTGAGGATTGACGTAATGCGGGCAGGCGGCCCCGGCGGACAGTGCGTCAATACAACCGACTCCGCGGTGCGTATCACCCATCTGCCCACGGGAATTACCGTCCACTGCCAGGATGAAAAGAGCCAAATCAAAAATAAAGCCAAAGCCATGCGTATCCTGCGGGCGCGTATCTACGAAATGGAAGAGGCAAAGGCCGCGGCAGAGCGTGCTGAAGCCAGAAAAACCCAGGTCGGCTCCGGAGACCGTTCACAGAGAATCAGAACCTACAACTTTCCCCAGAACCGCCTGACCGATCACCGGATCAACCTTACTTTATATAAACTGGATCTCATCATGCAGGGCAGTGTGGAAGAACTGTTCGACGCGCTTAAACTTTCCGCAAAAGAAGAACTGTTAAAAGGCAGTCTGGAAGCCGCCGCATCGTGATGCATGACCATCCGTGAGGCAGCAGCGCAAGCCAGCGCCAAGTTAAAAAAAGCCGGCATCGAAAATTCATCTCTTGACGCATCACTGCTTCTCGCGCACGCCGTCAACACCAGCCGTACAGCGCTTATTGCCGCCGGCCCCGAAACGCTTTCAAATGAGTCTTTCACCGCATATCGCAGCCTTATTGAAAGGCGGCTAAGAGGCGAATGCACCGCATACATACTGGAAAAAAAAGAGTTCCGGGGGCTTGAGTTTTTGGTAAATCCTTCAGTATTGGTTCCCCGCCCTGATACCGAAACCCTGGTTGAAAAAGCAGTAGAAAAGTTGAAAGAGGAAAAAGGAAAGAGGAAAGAAAAGAGCGGCGGTAAAACTGCTATTGACGCGAACCATTTCTATGTGCTTGATCTTTGCACAGGCAGCGGGGCGGCGGCCGTTGCCATTAAGCACGAAATGCCCCAGATTGAAGTCTGGGCTGCTGATATTTCCACCGACGCCCTGAAAACCGCCAAAATCAACGCCGCGCGCCTCCTTCCCGGTGATGAGCCAATTCACTTTTTATCAGGCGATCTTTACGCCGCCCTGCCCGCTTCCGGCCGGCAATTTTCCCTGATAGTCTGCAACCCTCCCTACATCCCTTCAGGAGAGATAAAAAAACTTTCAGCCGATGTGCAGAAAGAGCCGCTTATTGCCCTGGACGGCGGGCCGACCGGTCTGGAAATAATAAAACGCGTTATAGAGGGAGCGCCTTCTTACCTCATACCCGGCGGCGAATTGTTATTGGAGGCTGATCCCCGGCAAATGCAAGACATCGGCGCCTTGCTTGAAGAAAACGGTTTTGTTAGAATAAAAACATATAATGATCTTTCGGGAAGGGAACGGGTTATCGGAGGCGTTTATGAATAGAAAATTGCTGATTTTTTTACCTTTCATTCTATTAACGTTCTCGTGCTATTCATCAAAACCGATAATACCCCCATCCCCTGCGCCTGAAATATCCTTTAGCGAATCCAGACAAGAAGCGGCAGAGACGCCGGAGGAGCCCCCCGTACCGGCCCCTCCCCCTCGTTACAGCCTCACACTCCTGGCAACAGGGGATAATTTATTTCATGAAACAATAATTTATGCTGCATTGAAGGACGGAGTTTACGATTTTACCCCCATCTACTCCGAGGTAAAAAGCCTTGTGCAAAAAGCCGATCTTGCCTTTATCAATCAGGAAACAGTTATGGGAGGCGAAAAATTCGGCTACTCCGGATATCCCACTTTTAACACGCCGCAATCCCTTGCAAAAATCCTGGCGGATACCGGTTTTGACATTGTAAACCACGCGAACAATCACGCCATGGACATGGGAGAAGCGGGTATGCTTGCAACCCTGGATCTGTGGGATACCATACCGGGCATAACGGTTATAGGAGCGCGGAAGGCGGGGGAGGAGAAGCAAAAAATAATTACAAAGAACAATATCACCCTCGGTTTTTTGTCCTATGCCCACAGCCTTAACGGTTTTCCCCTGCCCAGAAACAACCCCGATCTGGTTTCTCTTAACAGAAGAGCCGCCATGGCCGAGGAAATTGACGCATTACGTCCGTTATGCGATTTTTTAATTGTTTCCATGCATTGGGGCGATGAATACCGCCTGGTAGATCCCGGGCCGGATCAAATAAGAGACGCACGTTTTCTTGCAGAGCATAATGTTGATCTTGTCATCGGGCATCATCCCCATGTTTTACAGCGTGTTGAAACCCTGCCCCGCCCCGACGGGAAAGAAACCTTGTGCTTTTATTCTCTGGGCAATTTTGTTTCCAATCAGAGAGGAAAAGAAAGAATCCTGGGCGCGATGATGCTGGTAACATTTATAAAAGAAGACGATGAACTCTCCATATCCGATTCCGGCCTCATACCGGTAGTCTGCCATTTTGACCGGTATTTTTCCAACACTCAAGTGTTTCCTCTTTATTCGTACGATGAAGAACTAATAAAAAAGCACCAATGCATGACCATCGACAGCACCCTCTCTATCGGCTTCTTCAATTCAGTGATGAACAGACTGAATACAAAGGTTTTCACGCACGATCCCTTTTCCGAGGAATAAAGAGTAGTTCCCAATTTGTTTGTGTGGTTCGCGGCAGTAAATTTGAGATAAGCTCTTAAGCCGGAAAACCTATTCAGAAGCGGCGGCCGGAGCGGGCTCTGCAGGCTTGGCAACTATCAAATGGTCTATGCTCTTCGTGCCGTGTTTGATAGCGGCCCGGCAGATTTTGCATATCTTGAGTTTTTTTTCTCCTGCATCCTGTTCGTATAGAATTTTTACATTACTACGTTTACAGACCGGACACTCGCCGCGGCCATGAGCGAATTGATCGCGAATTCCTTTGCCTCTGTGCGCTTTAGACATCTATTTCCCCTTCCCGCCCTTGGTTTTTTCGTCTTTCTTTTTTGATTTCTTCTTATCTTCGCTGGTATCAAGTTTGTAATCCACCAGTTCCAGAATAACCACCTGCGCCGCATCGCCTTTACGCTCACCGAGCTTAAGAATGCGGGTATAACCGCCGTTTCTGTCCTTCATCCGGGGGGCAATATCGGTAAAAAGTTTAGCAACGATGCCCTCATCAAATAAACGGCCCGAAACGATCCGCCGGTTGTGAACCGTATCTTCTTTTGCGCGGGTGATCATTTTCTCCGCTGTCCGCCTGATTTCCAAAGCTTTTGCCTTGGTCGTCCTGATACGTTCCTGCCTGAACAGTGAAGTTACCATGCTCCGATGCAGCGCTTTGCGATGCGCCGCCATCCGCTGCAGCGGGTTAAATCCTCTCTTATGTTTCATCTTCGGTTTCCTTTGTCTGGGTTTCCTGCCGGACTGCGTTTTTCAGAACATTCAGATCGGTTATCCCAAGGCTCAGGTTCCACTCTTTAAGTTTTTCCTTGATCTCCTGAAGGGACTTCTTCCCGAAATTCCGCGTCCGGGCGATATCATCTTCGGTTTTGCGCGTCAGTTCTCCGATAGTTTTAATATTGGCGTTCTTCAGGCAGTTGGAAGAACGAACCGAAAGTTCAAGCTCTTCAACCGGAGTATTCAAAATTGTACGAATACGTTCATTGTCTTCATCAAGATCATCTTCAATACCCAGGTTATTCTCATCAAAGTTGATAAAGACCGAAAAATGATCCTTGGCTATTTTCGCTGCTTCAGCAAGGGCGTCGTCGGGCCTTACCGTTCCGTCTGTCCATATCTCAAGCACCAATTTATCATAATCGCTGCGCTGTCCAACACGGGTCGGTTCAACGGCGAATTTTACTTTTTTTACCGGCGAAAAAATCGCGTCAAGCGGGATGGTTCCGATAACATCAACATAACGCTCATTTACCTCGGACGGCACATAGCCGCGGCCAAGATCAATTTGAATCTCAAACTCAATTTTGGCATCTTCCATAAGGGTCATTACATGACGGCCTCTGGAAAGCACTTCCACCTGACCCGGCCTGGCAAAATCATCGCTGGTAATTTCACTCTTGCCCGACCATTCATAAAGCAGGATATCCTGTTCAATATCTTCCGGTAATTTCAGCCGGATTTGCTTAAGATTATTGACAACCTCCAGGGTATCCTCGATGATGTTCGGAATTGTTTCAAATTCGCTGGACACATTATGGGCTGTACCGCTTGAGTCATAAGAAACAATTTTAACCGCGGTAATTGCATATCCCTGAATTGAAGAAACGAGAACCCTGCGTAATGTATTGCCGACGGTTGTGCCAAATCCCGGTTCAAACGGAGCGGCCGAGAATATACCGTGATCGGAACTCAGTTCTCCATGCTCAAAGGTAATGCTTTTAGGTCGCTTGAATCCTTTCAGTAGGTTCTTACGGGCCATGGTAACTCCTATATAGTCCGATCACTTGTTAGCGGCCGGACAATCAAATCGAACATGAAACGAAGTTTCATGATAACCTCTGTTTATTTAGAATACAACTCAATAATCATCTGTTCTTTTTTTTCATCGAGGTCGGGGGGGTGGGTCTGCCGGGGGGCGGGGGGAGACGTCCCCTTCCTTTCTTCG
>Ga0082212_10012121_pt1 | contig 10878 bp, 9 predicted proteins | sample TergutNt197P3_FD_71548 | JGI IMG/M metagenome (GOLD analysis project Ga0082212, IMG submission 71548) | Neocapritermes taracua P3 segment gut microbial communities from Petit-Saut dam, French Guiana - Nt197 P3 | ecosystem: Host-associated > Arthropoda: Insects > Digestive system > Gut ...
CGCGCGTCAAGTTGGTGAACGCCGCGGCCTTGAAGCGTAAATTATTCACCCTGCCCAGCTCGAGCGCGTGGGACGAAACCTCCATGACACAATGGGTTTGGCCGTTTTTGACCATATCGGCCAGTAACGCTTGCAATTCGAGCGCGTCGGGCGTGGTGCGCGTGGAGGTGTTTGTGCCGATCAGCCCCGCCTTGACGCCCGCGCGGTTCAGCACGCCGTGCAGGATGTGGGTCACGGTGGTCTTGCCGTTTGTGCCCGTCACGCCCGTTATGGTCAGCTTGCGGGACGGGTGGCCGTAATATTGGGCGGCCAGCTCGGCCAGCGGCACGCCGTCAAACTGCACGTGCGGTACATCATCCGGCAGGGGTTTTTGCGAGAAGATGAGCGACGCGCCGTTTTGGAGCGCGCGGTCAATGAAATCGTGCCCGTCAACCGTCAAGCCCTCGACCGCCACGAACGTGTCGCCGCGCTTGACGGCGCGCGAGTCGGCGCACAACGTCCCGACCTCCGCGCCGGGCGGCACGGTGTTTCGGACGGCCCGCAAACCGTTGAGATATGCCTCAAGCGTCATAAAAGACCGTCCGCCTTTCTTCAAAATGTTTTATATAAACAGGGTGATGACAAAGCTATCCCCCGTCATTGCGAGCGCACTTGCCCGATAGGGCAATGTGCTGGCGTGGCAATCCAGAATTCCCATATATATCACTTTTTACTGGATTGCTTCGCTTTGCTCGCAATGACGAAAATCAAAGCGCGTCATCCGCCACGCTGACATCAATAAATTCCACGTTGATCACCGTGCCGATCGGCACTTCCTCGCCGGGGTTCACGTCTTGCCTTCCGGCTTTTATGGTGGTGGATCTGTCGTCGGCCACGCCCGAAATTTTCATGTACAGCCCCGCGTCCACCAGCAGTTTGTTGGCGTCCTCGGGCGTTTTGCCTGTCACGTCGGGGACGGTCACCGCGGCGTCGGGACGCTGTGACTCGGTGTACAGAATCATGTCCGCGGTCATGGGCATCATCACGCCCTGCGCGGGCAGCTGATCCATGACCGTGCCGCCGCCGCCCTCGACGCGGTACGAGACTCCCATGTCTTTCAGCACTTTTTTGGCGTCTTCCAAGGGCAGTTCCTTCAGGTTGGGCGTCATGGTCTCCATGGCGGCCAGACTGCCCGGCGCGTATTGGGGTTTCAGGCCGATATACGGCAGGATGTCCGCGAAAATGCGCCCGGCTAACGGCGCGGCCATTTGACCGCCCGAACGGAGGTTGGCGTCGCCTTTCATGGGTTCGTCCATGGCGACTAACAGCGCGATCTGCGGGTCGTCCGCCGGCGCGAACCCCAAGAACGACACCACATAGTGGCCGTAACGGTCCTCCTTTGGAAGCTGGCTCTTCTGCGACGTGCCGGTCTTGCCCGCGATCCGGTAACCGGTGACCCCGGCGTTGCGGCCCGTTCCGTCCCTGACCACTTCCTCAAGCGCGGCGCACAGAACCGCCGCCGTCTCAGACGAGATCACCTGGCGCACCACGCGCGGCTGCACGCTCTCGATGACGTTTCCGTCGTTGTCGCGGAACTCGCTTGCGATGTGCGGCCACATCAGCTTGCCGCCGTTGGCCACGGCGGACGCCGCCGTGATCATTTGCACCGGCGTGACGTTAAACGTCTGCCCGAACGAGTAGACCGCCAGCGACACGTCACTGTAATTATAGGCGTTCCACGGCGATATGATACTGCCCGACTCGCCCGGAACGTCGATGTCCGTCTTCTCAAAGAACCCGAATGCGTGCATGTAGTCCCAGAACTTCTGGCGTCCTATCCGCAGGCCCACCGTCACGAACACCGGGTTGCACGAGTTTTGTATGCCCTCTAGGAACGACTGCGCGCCGTGCCCGATCTTCTTGTGGCAGTTGACCGGGTCGCTGATCCCGGCCACCTTTATACTGCCGCCGCAGTTGAACCGGTCGGTCATGGTGACCACCCGTTCCTCCAGCCCGATGGCCGCCGTGATGATCTTGAAGGTGGAACCCGGCTCGTATGTATCGTTGACCGCCTTGTTGCGGTACTGCGCCAGCTGCGCCGCGTTTGTGGCTTTGTCTAACTCCTCGCCCTCGAGACCGGCAAGCTGTGCCTGAACGACGGGGTCTGTGATCTCGTTGCGGTTGTTCAGGTCGTACGACGGCGAGGTGGCCATGCCGAGGATGCCCCCGGTCTTCACGTCCATGACGATGCCGATGGCGCGCTTGGTGACCATGTTCTCGACCACGGCGGCGCTCAGGTGTTTTTCGAGGAAATGCTGGATGGTCTCGTCTAAGGTCAGCACCATGTTCATGCCGTTGGACGCATCGAAATACTTCTCATATTGCAGTGATTTTGTCACACCCTGCGTGTTGCGGGCCGTGACGATCCGCCCCGGCGTGCCGGTCAGCTGGGTGTTGTATTTCAACTCCAGACCCTCCACGCCCTGGCCGTCGTTGCTGACGAAACCCAGGACGTTGGACGCGAAGTTGCCGTATGGGTAATAGCGCTTGGTGTTTGGCTCCAGCCATATGAAGTCGCCTAACTTGTGATCCACCACAAACTGCCGCGCCGCCTTCTCCTCTTCTTCCTCGACGCGCAGTTTGACGGCCAGATACTGCTTTCCGGCGTTGCTTTTTATCCGTTCCTCCACGGTGGCGGCGTCCAGCTCGAGGATGTCGGCCAAGCCCATGCTGATTTCCACGCGTTTGGCATCCGTTTTTATGGCGTTCGGGTTGACGCACACGTTGTACACGCTGGCGCTGAGGGCCAGCGATTTCATATTGCGGTCGTATATTGTGCCGCGCTCGGGGGATATGACCGTGTTCCGGGTCTGCTGGTCAACCGCCATTTCCTCGTATCTCGAGTGATCCTTTATCTGCACCTGATAGAGCTTCATGGCCAGCGGCACAAACGCTAAAACGCCGAACAGCGCCATCAAAAAGACGGTCCGCGCGGCGATTCCGCGGTTGACGCGCCCCGTATCGGTCACACCAACGCTCATGTGCCGCCCCCCTTACTTTTTTACGCTCGTTTACATAATACCATATCCCGGTTATTATGGCAATAGCTGATAACGGGCGGCAAGAAATATATTATAATATATAGACGAGTTTATCCGAAATATGCAAGCATGTCACTCAAGTATTGGGATATGCCGTCGTACCATTTGGCTTTGCCGAAATACTCGACTTTTTCAGGGCCGGAGAGGTCGATATAGGTGATCTGGCGGGCGTCCGGCTTGACCATGCCCAGCCGGTTCACGGCGGCGTCGGCTATCTCGTCGAGTTTGACGCGGCTCTCCAACGTGGCGGACAGCATCTGGCCTTCTTTTACGGCGGCGTTCAGCTGTTTGGCCAGCGCCTCGTTGGCGCGGCTCACCTGACTGAGCGAGGCGAAACTGAACACGATGATCAGCAGAATGGACATGAATGTGAAAAACACCGCCGTCTGTCCCGGGTTTAACTTGATGCCCGCCGCGCGGGTTTCGGCTTTGGGCATGTGCAAGGCCCGCGCCTCGTTCCCCTCCACCGCTTCGCGCACCCTTGTGCGCCTGTCAAATCTGGCGTAGTCATAACCGATTGCGCTGCGCTCGACAGAATCCATGTTTTTGCCTCCAAGAGTTATTTTATATTTTTTCGGCCACCCGCAGCTTGGCGCTGCGGGAACGCCTGTTTTCCGCCGTCTCGCGCTCTCCCGCCGTTATGGGCTGCCTGGTTATAACTTTCAACCCCGGCTCGAAACCGCATACGCACGCCGGGAAGTCCGGCGGGCAAGTACAGCCCTTGCTGTACTTGAGGAACATGTTTTTTACTACCCTGTCCTCGATGGAGTGAAAACTCACGACAGCCACGCGGCCTCCGGGTTTGAGGGACGATACGGCCGATTCCAAGCCCTCGGCCAGCGCGTTGATCTCGTCGTTGACCGCTATGCGTATGGCCTGAAAGACGCGCATGGCCGGGTGCTGCGGTTCGCGTAAAGCCTTGGCGGGCATAGCTTTTTTGATCAGTTCAACCAATTCGAGCGTGGTTTCAACGGGGGCGGTTTCCCTGCTTGCGACGATCCGGTGCGCGATACGCTCCGCGTAACGCTCCTCGCCGTACTCGCGGAAAACCCGCTCAAGCTGTTCCTTGGGCCACGAGTTGACTAATATCCGCGCCGTGAAAGTACCGCTTGTATCCATGCGCATGTCCAACGGCGCGTCGCTGTGGTACGAGAAACCGCGCTCGGCCTGATCGACCTGCGGCGACGAGATACCCAAATCGAACAGTATTCCGTCCGCGCCGTCCGGCATAAACTTCCTGATCCAACTCCCGAGGTGCCGGAAATTCGACTGTATGAGGGTCACTTTGTGCAGCATCGGCGACAGCCGCCGCCTGCTGTTCCCGATGGCCGCGGCGTCCTGGTCGAAGCACAGCAGCCTGCCGTTCTCAAGGCGTTGGGCTATGGCCTCGGAGTGGCCGCCCATGCCCGCCGTCGCGTCCGCGTAAAAGCCGTCGGGCTTGATGTTCAGGAGCGACAGGCACTCGTCGAGCAGGACGGGTACATGGACGCTCACAGTCCCAGTTCGTCCATCGCGCTGATCAGATTTTCGGCTGTGAACGACCCGCTTTCTAATTCATCCCAGCGCCCGGCGTCCCATATCTCCACATGGTTGGAAACCCCCGCCACCACGGCGTCCTTTTTCAAACCGGCGTAAGCGCGCAGGTGCTGGGGCAGCAGAACGCGGCCCTGCCCGTCCGGTTCGAGCTGGGCCGCCCATGAGAAGAACATGCGCTGCATGTTGCGCGCCTTGGAAATCGGCATGGCGTCCATGCGCCCGCCGATCTCGCCCCACATATCGGACGAGTAAACGGCCAAGCAATTGTCGGCGCCGATGGTCACATAAAACGAAAAACCCAGTGTTTCACGCAGTTTCGCGGGCATGAACAGCCGCCCCTTCGCGTCTATCGCGTGTCTGAAGCAACCGTACATTGGCCCACCACCTTAAATGAATATCGGGTGAAATCTGTGAATCGTCCACCACTTTCCACCACTTTGATTTAGTATAACCGAAAGCGCTCAAAAAGGCAATAGGTTTTTTGCTAAATTTTGAATTTATTTTTTATATATTTCTACAAATTCACTTATTTTACACAAATAGAACGAACATAATACATATGTTCTGTTTTTGCGGGTGTACAAAAAGTGGTATCCGGCGGCCCCGGATACCACTATATGCCCGTATAAACGCTAATTCTTCAAACGCCGCCCGCGGCCTTCCGCCGCATCCGCACAACATATGTACGGGCACGGGCACGCCGGTTCAGCTTTCGGTCTGTTTGGGTTTTGCCTTCTCCGCGTGGTTGACGGCGGAGCGGAACTCGGCGCGCGTCTTGCGCAGTTCGCCCAGCGACACCGATATGGTCTCCTCGGCCTTGCGGAGTTCCTCGTCGAGGTAACTGAGCGCCATTTTCTGCATCTCCACCGTCTTGGTCTCGGCTGTGTATACAATGTCGGCGGCCTTGCGCCTGGCGTTTTGCAGGATCTCCTCCTGCGACGTGACGCGCCGCGCGTGTTCCTCGGCCTGACGCTTGGTGTCGTCGGCCTCGCGCTTGGCGCTGGCCAGCACGTCGTTCCGGTTCTGCACAATCTGGCGCGCGGCCTTGATGTCGCCCGGCAGCGTGGCCCGGAGTTCGTCGATTATTCCCAGCACCTTGTCGCGGTCTAAGATACATTTATCCTGCCCAAAAGGCAGAGCGAACGCTTTTTGCACCATATCATACAACTGATCCACCAATTCCTCGGCGTCACTTGGCATTTTTTGAAACCTCCTTTAACTTCACGGCTATGTCCTCATACACGCACCCGGGCACAAACTCGCGGAACTCCCCTCCTAAGCTGCCGATTTCCTTTACCACGCTCGAACTGAGGTATTGGAAGCTCTCGCCGGTGGTCAGGAACAGCGTGTCTAAATTGGGGTTCATCTTGCGGTTTAAGAGCGACATCTGGAATTCCATCTCGAAGTCCGACATGGCGCGCAAGCCCTTCACGATCACGTCCGCGCCTAATTCCCCGGCGAACTCGGCCAGCAGGGATTCGGAACTCACCACGCTCACGCTGCCCAGGCCCGACACCATGCGTTCCAGCATACCGACGCGCTCCCCCACGGTGAACATGGTGGTCTTCCGCATATTGATCATACAGGCCACATACACCTTGTCGAAAATATTCGACGCGCGGAGTATAATGTCCATATGGCCGCAGGTCGGCGGGTCGAAACTGCCCGGATATATTGCGATGCTCACTTGACGTCCTCCCGGTATAACAGTGTTATGGCCTTGCGCCCGAACTGCCTGCATACGCGCCGCGCGCCCCCGGCGTCCGGCGGCGGGCACGCCGCGCCGCTCTCGCACACAATTATACCATCATTCAGCAATAAGTCAAATCTTAGTATTTCCTGTACCGCGTTGTCTAACAGCGGCGAAGCGTAGGGCGGGTCCAAAAAAATCAGGCCGTACCGCTCCCGCGCGCCGCCCAGAAACTCAGCCGCGCCGCACGTGTAAACGCGCGACCTGCCGTCTAACCCGCAGTGTTTCAGGTTTTTTTGGATGACTATGGCCGCTTCCGGCCACTCGTCCACGAAGTCGGCTTGAACCGCGCCCCTGCTCAACGCCTCGATGCCCATCTGGCCCGTCCCGGCGAACAGGTCAAGCACGCGGCGGCCCGCTACGCCGTCCCGTATCATGTTGAACACCGCCTGCTTGACGAAATCCGCGGTGGGCCGCGTGTGCCGGCCGGGCAATGCGTAAAGTTTACGGCCTTTCGCCTCTCCGGTTATCACCCTCACGGTTCCGCGCCCTCCGGCGCGTGGAACGCGCGGTATATATGGCGGGCGGCGGCGGCGGGTATCACTTGGGCCAGTTCGCTCTCGGACGCGCTTTTTATGGCTTTGAGCGTCTTGAAATGCCCGCGCAGGGCTTCGGCGCGTTTCGGCCCCACGCCGGGTATGCCGTCCAAGGCGGATTGGAGGTTGCTCTTGTCGCGTTTCTTCTGGTGGTATGTTATGGCGAAACGGTGCGTCTCCTCCTGTATGCGGCCCACCAGCGCGAACAGCGCCGGGTCGTGTTCAAGGCCGATCTCGCCGCCCTCGGGCGTGATCAGCGCGCGCGTGCGGTGTCGGTGATCCTTGACCATGCCGAACACCGGGACGGATACGCCCAGCGCCTCCACTGCCTGACGCGCCATCGACGCATGGACCGCGCCGCCGTCGATGAACAGCGCGTCGGGCGTTTCGGAGAATTTGCCGTCGCCTTCTGTAAACCGCTTGAAGCGCCGCGTGAGTATCTCCTGCATGGCGTGGAAATCGTCCTGTATCGACGCATCTTTGATTGCGAACAGCCGGTAATCTTTCTTGCGCGGCTCGCCGTCCACATGCACGGTCATGGCGCCCACGCGGTGGGACGGCCCGGTGTTGGATATGTCATACGCCTCGACACGCCGTACCGCGCCGGTCAGGCCCAGTACGCGGGTCAGTTCGAGCGTCAGCTTGCGCACTTTCTCTTCCTTGGTGGTCAGGCGTTCGGCCTCCTCTTTGGCGTTGGCGTTGGCCATTTCGACGCGCGCGGCCTCGTCGCCGCGCTTGGGGGCGTGCAGTTTGACGGCGTATCCCGCGTTTTGGCGCAGCAGTTGGGCCACCGCATCCCTGTCCTCGATGCCGCACGGGATCAGGATCGCCTTGGGAAGCTGGACGCGCTGCCCGTAATACTGCTTCACGAAATCCGACACCAACTCGCCCGGCTCGTGGTCGGGCGGAAGCGTTATAATGTCGCGGCTGTACAGTTCGCCGCCCAAGTAGTGCAATACCGCCACAAAGGTATGGGCCGCGCCGGCGTGACAGCCGATGACGTCCATGTCGGACATCGCGCCCGCCACCACCTTCTGGCGCTTCGACAGCTGCGACACGGACTTGTGCCGGTCGCGCAGGGCGGCGGCCTTCTCAAACAGCAGTTCGTCGGCGGCCTGAAGCATTTGGCCCTCTATGTCGGCTAACAGTTTGGCGTGTTTGCCCTCCATCAGCAGGACGGCCTGTTCGACGCGCTCCCGGTACTCCTCCTCGGTGACATCGCCGCCGCACGGCGCGATACAGCGGCCCATATGCTGCTGCAAGCAGGGACGCCCGCGCCCCGCGTCACGCGGAAATTTGCGCTCACAGGTTGGCAGTTTCATGGTCTCCGACAGCGCGCGTATCACGCCGAAGGCGGCGCTCCTGCCGCAGTACGGCCCGAAGTACCGAGCTCCGTCGTCCTCGCGCCGCCCCGACAGGCCAAAACGCGGGTACGGCTCGTCCGGCACCCGGATAAACGGATACCCTTTGCCGTCTTTGAGCAGGATGTTGTACTTGGGCTGGTGGCGTTTGATCAGCGAACACTCCAAGACCAGCGCGTCGAATTCACTCGCGGCCACAATGGTGTCGAAGTCATGCACCTTTTCGACCATGGCCGCCGTCTTGGGCGTGTGCGAACCGCCGCCTTGAAAATACTGCGTGACGCGGTTACGCAAGGCTTTTGCCTTGCCAACATAGATCACCTTGCCGGACTTGTCGGTCATGATGTACACGCCCGGCTTGAGCGGCAATGACGCCGCTTTTTGTTTCAGCGCTTCCCTATCCACGGCGGCTCACCGGCAAATGAACATAACAAAAAACCGCCGGACACGGCGGTTTCGCCGAATACGGCGGGCGGCTCATTCCAACGATTCCTTAGACACCAAATCGACCAAAAGCTGAACCGCTTCTTCCTCATCGACGCCCGACGCCTCGATGGTGATCGCCATGCCCTTTACCACGCCCAGCGACAAAACGCCCAGCAGGCTCTTCGCGTTTACGCGGCGTTCGTCTTTTTCTACCCATATACTGGCGTTGAACTCATTGGCCTTCTGTATAAAAAACGTAGCGGGCCGCGCATGGAGGCCAACCTCGTTTTCAACCGTGACTTCCTTGGAATACATACGGTTCCCCTCCACAGTAATGATTACCCATTTTTGTGATTATAACAATTATAGGCCGTCACGTCAATAGTCCATGCCTAACGCCGTAAATTTTTGGCACATTGTACATAAACACCGCCGCTTGTTCACAGTATGTTAACAATTCACACAATCCGCGCAAATAATAATCAGTATCAATTAGTCATTTCAGTTCCGCTATGGTCACGCCGTCCTCGCCCTCGCCGTACCTGCCAAGCCGGAACGATTTCACGTGTTTGTGCCGTTTGAGCGCCGTATGCACTGCCGACCGCAGCGCGCCGGTTCCCTTGCCGTGTATCAGCGTGACGCTGTTTAACTTGGCGAGTATGGCGTTGTCCAAGAACTGTTCCGCCGCCATGACCGCCTCGTCCGTGGTCATGCCGCGCAGGTCGGCCTCCGTGCTGGCGCGCGCCGTCACAGACGCGCCGGTCATGCCGCGCGGCGCGGGGCGTTCCGGCTTTTCTTCGGTGAGCCGTATCTCGGACAGCTTGGCGGTGACTTTGAGCAGTCCCGCTTGCAGTTCCACCCTGCCGTTCTTATCGGGCGGATGGACGACCACCGCCTTGGTTCCCGAGCGCGTCAGCAGCACCGTGTCGCCCGCCTTGAGCGGCCTCTGCGGCAGTTCGGGCGCTTCGGGTTTGGGCGGCATATCGCGCTCGGCCTTGTTCAGCGCGGCGCGCAGATTGGCGCGCGCGTCGTTCAGCGCCTGATGGTTTAACTTATCCTTCTCGGCCTTTTGCAGTTCGCCCAGTTCGGCCAGCACCCTGTCCACCGTCTCCCGCGCCTCGCGGATGACGGACGCGGCCTCCGCGCGCGCGCGCTCGTCCGCGCGTTGAAGTTCGCGTTCTAACTTGCCGCGCGTCTCGCTGGCTTTCAGCGCGTCCTGCTCGGCCTCGCGCCGCCGCATCGACGCCTCCTGTGATTCCTGTTCCCAAAACTGGCGCTGGGCCTCGAGTTTTGAGACCACATCCTCGAATTCGGCGTCCTCTTTGCCTATTTTATGCCGCGCGTTTTCGATAATCTCCTCATCGAGTCCCAAACGCTTGGAGATGGCGAATGCGTTCGACTTGCCCGGCACGCCGATCAGCAGCCGGTACGTGGGCCGCAGCGTCTCGACGTCGAACTCACAGGAGGCGTTCTCGACGCCGGGCGTGGTCAGCGCGAACACCTTCATCTCGGCGTAATGCGTGGTGGCCACTGTTTTCGCGCCCAACAGCCGCGCGCGCTCGACGATGGACACGGCTAACGCCGCGCCCTCCACCGGGTCGGTGCCCGCGCCCAACTCGTCGAACAGGATCAGCGTATCGCCGTCCGCTTTCTCGAGCATGGACACGATGTTCTTCATGTGCGACGAAAACGTGGACAGCGACTGTTCAATGCTCTGTTCGTCGCCTATATCGGCCATTACCTGGCCGAAAACCGCCGCCTCGCTCCCGTCGTCCGCCGGGATATGCAAACCGCAGGCCGCCATCAGCGACAGCAGCCCGATGGTCTTCAGCGTGACCGTTTTGCCGCCCGTGTTGGGGCCGGTTATCACCAAGGCGTCGAAATCCGACCCTAAGCGCACGGTCACCGGCACGGCGGCGTTCCTGCCGATCAGCGGATGCCGCGCGTTCTTGAAGAAGATGACGCCCCTGCCGTTCAGGCGCGGTTCGCACCCGTTGACGGCGTATGAGAATTTGCCGCGCGCGAACACCGAGTCCAATTCGATCAGCGCCTGATAGTTTGCCCTCAAGGCGTCGGAATTTTGGGCGCAATCCGCCGACAGTTCGGCCAGGATGCGCTCGATCTCTATCTGTTCCAGCGCGGCCAGTTCTTTCAGCTCGTTGTTGGCGCTGACCACCTGCATGGGTTCA
>Ga0082212_10012122_pt1 | contig 10878 bp, 9 predicted proteins | sample TergutNt197P3_FD_71548 | JGI IMG/M metagenome (GOLD analysis project Ga0082212, IMG submission 71548) | Neocapritermes taracua P3 segment gut microbial communities from Petit-Saut dam, French Guiana - Nt197 P3 | ecosystem: Host-associated > Arthropoda: Insects > Digestive system > Gut ...
CCGGTGGAAAACTTTCTGGAATTACTCAAGTGCGTGTCCTGTTAGGTATACAGCATATTTCTTTAATAACATTCAATTATTAAAGCTATGATCATAGACATAATAAAAGACAATGAGCAAAGAAATAAAATCGGGTTTCTTTCATTATTCCAGAGTTTGCTCGCGCCATAAAATGAATAAACAATGAAGGTGACAACCCTGTCATTATGTTAGCAAAGTATAAAAGATAAGTAGCTGACGTCTGATAGAAGATTCTAATCAGGGATCCGATATACATCTATATAAATACGAAAATTTACTTCGTATGTAAAATTATCCATACAAACGTTAAATAAACATAAAGTTTAGTACTATGTTATACAAGGTATTATTTTTTATATATATCTTTGCATCGTCAAATACTAAATTTATTAAGATATGAATGTAGACAATATGAAATCTCAGATGCGGAAAGGAATACTGGAGTATTGCATCCTTTTGATTCTGGACCGCCGCAGGGCTTATGCGAACGACGTCATACAGTTGTTGCAGGAAGCGCGACTGATCGTGGTAGAGGGTACCTTGTATCCTTTGTTGACACGATTGAAAAATATGGATTTGTTGAACTATCAATGGATAGAATCGACGCAGGGACCTCCACGCAAATATTATGAATTGACGGCTGAAGGCAAGAAATTCCTGGTGGAGCTGGAGCAGGCCTGGAGTGAAGTGGGGGATACGATTAAACATTTACAAGAACTATAAAAATTATAAGATTATGAAAAAGACATTAACTGTAAATCTCAATGGAAGGGTTTATACCATTGATGAAGACGCTTACCGTTTGTTAGACAGTTACCTGAGCAACCTTCGGATTCATTTTTTGAAAGAAGAGGGCGGGACGGAGATTATCAACGATTTTGAAGCGCGTATAGAAGAATTGTTCAGCGAAAAAACTCGTCTGGGGTATCAGGTTATTACGCTTGAACATGTGGAAGAGGTGATTGCCCGCGTAGGCAAACCGGCTGATTTTGCTGTCAGCGATGAAAACGAACCGGAAAGCCGAACACAAACGCCTGAAGCCGGGAAAACCAAGAAGAAATTTTTCCGCAATATTGATGAAAAAGTATTGGGCGGCGTTTGTTCCGGTATTGCAACCTACTTCGACTGGAATGTGGCGGTAGTACGTGTTATTCTTGTTATTTTACCGTTTGTACTTTCTTCGGTCAAAGCCCCGATTTGGCATATTTCCGGTTCATTATCAGCATGGGTTTTTATAGCTTATTTCATTACCTGGATCATTGTTCCTGCCGCCCGTACGGTGGAACAGAAATTACAAATGAAAGGTCATCCTGTAACAGTTGAAAACATTGGTAAAACAGTTGCTGCCCAGTCAGAACCGGTAACGCCCAAAGAACCGAAAGGATGTTTGTCAAGTTTTGCCGATGTGATTATCGCTTTAATAAAAGTATTTTTTATTGGCTTGGGCTGTTTGATTGCATTACCTTTGCTGTTTGCCTTCTTTGTGGTGGTCATCGTTTTGTTTGCCGTCCTGTTTGGTGTAGGCGGCGGTTTGTTAGGCACTCTGCCTTTTTTTCTGGTAACTGATCATCCGGTTTTATCAACCATTATGGGCGTTATCGTGCTGGGTATTCCTGCTTTTGCCTTATTTTACACTTTCATTTCCTATATTGCCAAGTGGAAACCACTGCACCAGTCGGTTAAGTGGGGGTTACTTCTTGTTTGGATTGCAGCTTTGGTGGTGTTGTTAACTTCGGGAGGATTCAGGTTTCGGATCAATAGAGATAAATTGTATAACAAATGGAACTGGACGAATTTTGCCGATATTAACGAGATACGGGGGAACGGTAATTTAACACAAAAAACAATTGATTTTGATGAAGCGGTCACCTCTTTGGAAACCGGAAAATTTTTGTGTTCGAACTTGCAAATTGAACAAACAGAAGCTGAATCGCCTTCTATCGAAATAAGCGGCGATGAAAATTTAGTTGAACAGGTCAGGTATGATCTGCATAACGGACGGTTGGTTTTATCGGCATCCAACCGGTTACGCTGCGAAAATAATTTAAAAATCATCCTGAGAACAAGCGATCTTAAAAATATTCAGATGAATGCTGTTGCAAAAGTTCGCATGGATCGTGCATTTGCGAGCGACAATTTAGATATTAGAATTAACGGCGTCGGCAATTTTTATGCGGATAGCCTGTATGTAAATTCATTGATGGTTCGTTCGGAAGGCGTTGGAGCGGCTAATATATCGGGGAAAGCGGGTAATGTGCGACTTGAGACGGCAGGTGTAGGAAAAATTGATGCGATGGAATTGCTTTCCGACACAGTCTATGCAAAAGTCGATGGCGTCGGTTCTATTCAATGTAATCCGGTGGAATATTTTGAAGGTCGTTCACACGGGGTTGGCTCCATTACGTATAAAGAGGAGCCTAAGCACAAGAATGTGGGTTCGTTTGGAGTTGGGGTAATAAAAAAGAGGTGAATTATATACTTACAAATTCGGAATAGCAGTTAGCGTTTCCAAAAATGCGACGATGGCATGGATGTCATCGTCGCTTATTTTTTTATTGCATTGGTATTTACCCATTATCCGTACCGCTTCCGGGAGCGATTGCCGGCTGCCATCATGGAAATAGGGTTTGGTCAGTGCGACATTTCGCAGTCCCGGAACTTTGAAACGATGACGGTCGTTTTCGTCGCCGGTAATGTTAAATTTTCCCAAGTCTGCCGGTGTAATTTCCCATCCGCGATCCTTGAAATAATCATGGTAGACGCCCATCGTTTCAAAAGATTGCCCGCCTAACATGACGCCTGCATGACAGGTGACGCATTTATTTGATTTGAAAAGTTCATACCCGTAAATGGCTTTGGGAGAAATGGCATGTTCTTCGCCTTTTAAGTATTTATCAAAACTGCAATCCGGCGTTAGGATTGATTTTGTATATGCCTCAATAGCATCAGTGATAGCATCTTCCGTAAGTTTATAGCCAGCGGCTTGTCTGTAATTCTTATCATCCGAAAGCCTGCTGATAACCTCGTCAAACGACTTGTTCCCCATTATTTCGGAATTAGTGATATGTTCCCTGATTATGTCCTGCATACTGGAAGCATGTCCGTCCCAGGATTGAGCAATGTTGAATTGTGCATTGAACAGGGTCGGCGTATTGTAGTTTCCTAATCGTTTACCGGCCCCAGCAGCAAACTGGTTATTGTTCGCCCCTCCTTTATCGGGATGATGACACGAAGCGCACGAAACAGTTTGATCGGCGCTCAAACGGTTATCATAAAAGAGGCTTTTTCCAAGTGCGATTTTTTGAGGGTCGGTATCCGGAGGGGACGGGACGGGTCTTACCGGTTCAGATTGATACTTCTTTGCCGCAAGCGTATTCGGATAATACTTTTCGCGGTGACTTTTTATCCAGCTGCTGAGAATCGTTTGTTTGGCGGGGGTAATGGACGCTCCCCAATGAGTAAGGTAATAGCCGACAGGCGGCATGGAACTGCTGAAAACGGTTACTTCTTCAATTTTTAACAGGCTAACCTCATCGATGGCCTCTCCCTTTTTGATATGTTCAAAGCAAACTGCGCTGTTGAATTGACGGTTATTGTTTTTCTGATGACAGCCAACGCAAAATGCACTGTCGAAAATAGCAATTACCTGTGCATCTTCGGTAAAACCGTCGGGCGGTATCGTGTTTATTAAATAAAACATCGCCGATGTGATCAAAGCGATAGCAATGATAACGCCCGACAGTGCGGTTATTCGTTTAATATTCATTACCCTGTTACCGGATGACGCTTTTTAGAAGCGCAGGATTGGCTTGATGGTTACTCCTTTGTGTGAGTCGTCGAATGCTTTTTCAATGTCTTTAAAGTCGTAAAACCTGACGAGCTTATCGACCGGAAGCCGGCCTTCCCTGTAGTACCGGACTAATTCGGGAATGAAAGTTTGAGGATTGGATGCACCTTCGCACAAACCGGTGAGTGTTACGCTTGGATTCATGATGAGCGCTTCCAGCGGAATACTGACTTCAACCGGTCCTGTAACGCTGAGCAAAACCGCCATACCTTCACGTCGCAGACAGCTGAGCGCCTGGAGCGTGACATTGGGTATTCCCGATGCTTCCACACTGTTATGTGCGCCGCCTCCTGTGATTCGTTTAATTTCCTCAACGGGGTCGGTTTCCTGGCTGTTGATTACGTGCGTCGCACCCAGTTCCTTTGCCAGCGCTAATCTTGAAGGAGCAATGTCCACGCCGATAATCGTACTGCATCCTGCGATGGCGGCGGCCATAATGGCGCTCATGCCGACGCCTCCGCATCCGAATACGGCGATCGAAGTACCTTTTTTCGGCTGGATGCGAATTAATACAGCGCCTGCACCTGTCTGTACGCCACAACCCAGCGAGCATAGACTGGCCAGGTCATCGTCCGAATCAATGGCTACTTTTATTGCATTGCGTGCATCAACGATGACATGATCGGCAAAAGATCCCTGTCCGAAGAACGAAGAGATATCCGTTCCATTTTGAGAAAATCTTTTCGTTCCGTCGTTATACGCGCCGTCGAAAAATAAGGTGTTCAGGTTGTCGCAGGCATACGGATGATCGTCAAGGCAGTAATCACATTTCCCGCAGGACGGGAATGAAAGGATGACGCGGTCGCCTTTTTTCAGGGTGGATACTTCACTGCCCACTTCTTCAACAATGCCGACGCCCTCATGTCCGAGGATAATTGGCAGTGTGACAGGTATAAACGAATGGAGCGCAGCCGCATCGGTATGACAAACGCCGCAGGCAATTGTTCTAACAAGCGCTTCTGTTGCTTTCGGCGCCGATAATTCGACTTCTTCCAAAGATAGTTGACCCGGCTTGTGGGTCACGGATGCAAGTACTTTCATGAATAGTTATCCGTTAAATCGTAATTAGTAATTCGTAATTAGTAATTTACTTAAAGTCCCTTTAGTACAAGGTTTCTCCAAAGCACCCTGATACCGCCGCCATCGTGTATCTGAAGGCATATGCGTCCTTTGCCGTTTCCGATTTTTGCGTCGTGAATATGGATCATTTCCACGCCATTCAACCAGGTTACAATATGTTCGCCCTGCGCCAGGATGCGCATCGTGTTCCATTCGCCCATTTTGAGAACAGATTCTTTTTCGGGAGGAGGCTGGATAAGCCAGCCGCGTCCATAGGATTCATAAATTCCGCCAGTGTGCTGACCCAACGGCGCCACTTCGCACTGCCAGCCGTTTATTCTAACGCCTGACGGGATAAACGAACGGAAGAACACACCTGAATTGCCGTCGGCTTCCTGTTTAAATTCTACGGTAAGATCGAAATCGTCATAATATTCGCGCGTGGCAAGATAACCATATTGTTTGTCGGGGCCGCTTTCACATATCAAAAGACCGTTTTCCACGTACCATTTTTCCGTTCCGTAGGCTTGCCATCCTTTCAGATCAACACCATTAAACAAACTGACTACTTTCGTTTTACGTGGCAATTCTTTGATTTTGATATTTCGGAAGGATGCAGGATAGCCATGGTCCTGCAGGCAGAGAACACCTTTACGGGCGAGGCCGTATTCCGGATAATCCTCCCATTTACCGCTATTCTTACGTTCGAACCAGTCGTCTGACCATGCCTCAAACGCCAGTATCTTAACGCCGTTAAGCCAGTGTTCCACATGTCCGTTGTCGAAAACAATTTTTGCATTATTCCATTTACCTGCGGGATTTACTTTCATCAGGCTTTTGTCAGGTACATGCATGGCATAGTCGGCGCCCAACTTTTGCCAATCCTGTAACGCTTCGGGGAAATTATCATCATCTAACAGCTGATATTCGGGGCCTGTTGCATAAGGTACTTTAAATAACGGATGTTCAAAGACATGATATAACATGCCGCTGTTTCCGCCTTTCGACAGTTTCCAGTCCCATGACAATTCGAAATTTTCATATTCCTTTTCAGTAACGATATATCCATCCTCATCGCTACCTTCGCCTTTGGCCTGAATACAACCGTCGACAACATGCCATGGCTGCGTTAAGGCAGGTCCGTTATAGTCTTTCCATCCGGCCAGTGTCTCGCCGTCGAAAAGGAGTTTCCAGCCTTGCGCTATTTCATCTTCCGTCAATGTGTTGTGCTTTGTTTCGGTACACGAAAAAATGCCGGAAAGCACAATACATGCTGTGCAAATAAATACGTAAAAATAATTTGATCTTTTCATAGTCATAACAGTTTTAATATAAAATTATGTCGCAAAAGTAATTGAAAATTCAGGAAAAACAAAATAATTCAAATAATAGAATCGTAATTTGTAATTCGTAACTGATTAGTACGCTCGTGTAACTGACAGCGAGAAGATACTGATGATTATATCCGGTACGGTTATGAGGGCGTCGATGCAGGAAGATACGGTTGCGCCGGTTGTGATCACATCGTCAATCAGCAGGATATGTTTTCCGCAAAACTGTTCGGAATCGGTTAGTGTGAAAATTTTTTCGACATTGACATGGCGGTCATAAACCGATTTGAGCGTTTGCGACTGGGTGTCAATGGTTCGCCTTAACAGTTTAGTATCTATGTTACATCCATATACGGAAGCGATTCCTTTGGCGATCCATTCGGACTGATTATAACCCCGTCGTTTTTCTTTTTTGGGGTGAAGCGGGATCGGCGCTATTGTATCGATAGATGCAAAAACGCCCTCCGTTTTTAGTTCACGCGCCGCTGTTTGCCCCAAAAAGGCAGCTAACTTTTTGTTTCCATAGTACTTTAGAGAATGGATCAGTTTTTGGGTTGTTCCTTCTTTTTCAAAAAACAGAAAACCGGTGGTCTCGTTTACTTGCGGATATCCGGAAAACAAGTCATGAACCGGATTTCCTTTATTTATATGGTAGTTGGTTCTGGGAAGACTGCAATGGCAGTGAAGACAGATGAACTGTTCCCTTTGGACAAGCGGATGGCCGCACAACAGGCAAAGATTCGGATAAAACAGGTTTACTAATTCGTTCAAGGGGTTAATCATCGTCCATTTTTTTGAGTATTTTTTTTAAGGTGTTGACAATAAGATGCGTTTCAAATCCTCTTGCTGCGGCGAACCGGCACAGCTTCTGATACATATCCTGCGATGAGCGGCCTTTTACAGTTCGCTTTTTGTTTGATAGGATTTCCGACAGTACAGTCAGGTATTCATCTTCATCAATCATTTCGATGGCTTCGTTATACACTTCCGGCTGGATGCCCCGTAACTTCAGTTCGTATGCGATTTTGATGCGTCCCCAGTGGTTGAATTGAAATTTGTCGTGCACAAAGCTGCGGGCAAATCGTTTTTCATCGATGAATTTGTCGTGGACAAGTTTATCGATGATGCGTTTTTTCGCCTCTTCTGATAGTTCTCCGGCCTGCATCTTTTTTCGTATATCAAAAAGGCAACGTTCTGCCTGTGAACAGTATCCGGCTAAGTCGTTCAGTGTTTCGGATTCGGTTTTCATACATTATTATTTTATAATGGTTATAAATCTTTCTTTTCCGGACAGATCACGGATTACACTGGTATTTGTAAAACCTTTTTTATGTAGCATGTTAACTATCAATTTACAGCATAGCGGGTTTATTTCAAAAAAAATCATTCCGCCCGATTTGAGTTTTTTTAATGCAAAATCTGCAATGGCTTCGTAATAGATGATCGGTTTTGTACTTGGAACGAATAATGCTTGATGTGGCTCATAATCCAAAACATTTGCGCTCATGGCGGCTTTCTCGTTTTTTTTGATATAAGGCGGATTGCTTACGATCAGATCGAATTTATAAATTGAATTTTTTATAAAATTTTCCGTATCAAGTATATCTATATTTTTAAATAGAATCGATTCATCATATTGAAAGGAGTTTCTTGACGCTAATTCTAATGCCGGAATTGAAATATCTACAGCCTCTGCAAAACATTCCCGAAAGTGATTGGCTAAAGCAATTATTATGCATCCACTTCCGGTTCCGACATCAAGGATGCTAAAAGACAGTCGTTTTGAACGTGCGTTGATATAATCCGACTTGATAATCATATCGACAAGTTCTTCCGTTTCGGGGCGCGGTATCATGACGGACGGGTTCACTGCAAGCCGGTAACTGTAAAACTCCGTTTCGCCAAAAATGTATTGCAGAGGCTCCATCATTTTAAGGCGGTCAACAATTTCATAAATCCGGTTTTTTTCATTTTCCGGGATTTGTTTATCTTTGCAGAGAATTTGTTGATTATTGGACAATCCGCATACCTTTTCCAAAATGATTCGGATAAAACCGCGTATCTCTTCCGGAGGGTAGAGCGCCTGCAGTTGGTCGTTCATGTAGGTTGTTATGTGCTTCATCTTCGTTTTTTATGATTAACGCTGTAAAGATAGTAAATGTTTTCAGTTTTCAAAAATTCGTAATTCGTAAATTGAAATGAACCTGTTCATGTCGAGATGCCTGGAGTTGGCTGCGCACGGGAGGGGGCTTGTCGCCCCGAATCCGATGGTGGGAGCGGTGATTGTGTCGGATGGCGCAATCATCGGCGAGGGGTATCACCGGTGTTTTGGCGAAGCACATGCCGAAGTGAATGCGATCGCTTCCGTTAAGGATGAAGCATTGTTGCGACATTCCACTTTGTATGTGAATCTGGAGCCCTGTTCGCATAACGGAAAGACTGCCCCATGCGCCGAACTGATTATCCGAAAGCAAATTCCACACGTTGTGGTAGCCTGTACGGATCCCTATCCGAAAGTAGCCGGACGCGGTATTGAGATGCTGCGTAGCGCGGGAGTGGAAGTGACTATCGGCGTCATGGAGCGGGAAGCTGTCGCGCTAAACCGTTTTTTTATGACGGCTCACAGGCATCACCGTCCCTATATTATTTTGAAATGGGCGCAAAGTGAGGATGGTTTTATCGACCGTCATCGAAAAGATGTCTCGGAAAAACCGTCGCAGTTCTCTATACCAATCACCCGGATGATGGTTCATCAGTTGCGTTCGGAAGTTCAGGCTATCATGGTCGGAACGAATACAGCGCTCATGGACAATCCTTCGCTGACAGTGCGCCACTGGCCGGGGAAATCTCCGGTTCGTGTACTGATCGACCGTAATCTGCGCGTTCCCCGCGGAAATCGCCTGTTTGACGGCAGGCAGCAGACACTCATTTTTACAAAACACGATATCCAAACAGGGGAAGCGCCGGGTTTTCAAGACAGGAAAAATGTTAAATATCTCAAAATAACTGACACGGATTTTCAACTGAAAGATTTAACGGCAATTCTGTATAAAAATCATATTCATTCGTTATTAGTTGAAGGTGGAGCGTGCCTCCATCGCTCTTTTATTGAAGAAAATTTATGGGATGAAGCAATTATTGAAACGGCGCCTGTTTATTTGGAAAAAGGAGTCAAATCAGCAGCCCTGACGGTTTGTGATAATATACAATTGGCTGATAAACAATTTATTTATTCAAATTGTTTCACCGGCGAAAAGCCTTCGATGATAGAAAGATTTGTGAATTGCAACTTTTAAAAAATAAAATATCATACGCTAAAATATTATAAAATTGCAGAATATGTAGCCTAAACCAAAAAATGTTCTTACTTTTGTCCACGCTAAAAAGAAAATATCAATGGGAAAAATAAAATTTTTCGGATTATTATTCATTGGAGGTTTGCTATGTTTATTGTCCTCCTGTCTTGGAAATGATAAAATTGAGACAGAGGAATGGAAGATGTATAATGCGCAGATTGCTTCGTTTACATTACAGAGCGATGAAATTGATTTGTCGGCAGTAAAATTTACGATTGACCAGTTGAACAACAAGATTTACAATAAAGATTCGCTACCTTTTGGAACGGTTCTTGAAAAGAAAGTGTTAGCGACAGTTGACTATGATGGACCTTATGTCGTGAGTAATCTTTTGATAATTGAACTAGCGACAGGCGATACCGTTCAGAGCATTTCCGATTCTATTGACTTTTCAGCGCCGGTAATGATAACCGTTACGGCCTTTGACGGCGTATCGAAAAAAGAATACGAGGCAAAGTTGAACATTCATCAGGTGAATCCCGATACGATGATTTGGGAACAATATGCAGAGATATTATCTGGAAGAATATTTCAGGATATGAAAGTCCTTTTATTCGATGGCAATTATTATATGTATGTCGTAGAAAATGGCGATTACCAACTTTATCAATCGGATATTTCAACCGAACCTGATTGGGAAAAACTTGATTTGAATGGATTTCCCGATCATGCCATCCTGTCGCAGATAACCGAATTTGAAGATAGGATGTTTCTCATTACAGACGACGGCGACGTCTATTATTCGGACGACGGACAAAAATGGATGCAGGCAGCAAGCGAATGGCCTGTAAAGGCGTTATCAGGCTATCTGCCTGCCGATTCGATTTCCGGCAGAAATGCTGTTGTGTGCGGTATTGCCGACATTGAAGGCGTCTTGCATTTTATTACCATAGACAAACAATTTGTTTATACGCAAGGACAAACGGTTCCGTTGTCTTTTCCGCTATCAGGTTTCGGCAGATTAAATTATGAGACACGGTATTATCCGCGTTTAGTTATTGCTGCAGGACGAGATAGGAATAATAATTTGTCGAATATGGCTTATGCGACAATGGATGGGAAAACATGGGCCTCGCTTACAAATCCGGAAGCGGCATTTTCCCGTCGGGATGGCGCTGCGCTAGCCTATTACAATAATTGTTTCTTTATTTTCGGAGGAACAAGCGAAAAAGGCGCAGCACTAAAAGATATTTATTTTTCAATCGATCAGGGTATTACATGGTTACATGAGATTTATGTCCTGAAAGAAAAAGAAGAGGAAGAA
>Ga0082212_10012123_pt1 | contig 10877 bp, 5 predicted proteins | sample TergutNt197P3_FD_71548 | JGI IMG/M metagenome (GOLD analysis project Ga0082212, IMG submission 71548) | Neocapritermes taracua P3 segment gut microbial communities from Petit-Saut dam, French Guiana - Nt197 P3 | ecosystem: Host-associated > Arthropoda: Insects > Digestive system > Gut ...
AGGCCGGTCATTTCGTAAGTTCCGGGCGCACCGGCTTTTACGACGAGTTCATTATGGGACATGACCATATCGTTCCACCAAGCGTCTTTGACATTGCGTTTGAGGAGTACGCCGAGCGGACCGTAATCCCAGAAGCCGTTGAGTCCGCCGTAGATTTCGGACGATTGGAACAAAAAGCCTCGGCGTTTGCACAAGGCAACGAGATTTTCCATTTGCATGGTTGGAAGGATTGATAACACAGATTACTACCAGTATTTTACCATAAAATTGCTGATATTTTCATACATTGAGGGGCGTTTTTGTTCCGGCGATTGAAGTTGCTACGAGTAAGTTTGTGAGCCAGACGGCTCTTCTACTGTTCCTGCACCGGGACAGGTTGCCAAACCGGTTTTACCGATTATAATGGTAATGTCTGTTTGTTTGACAACTCAATTTTCCCTACATTTATGGCAAAACCTATGAAGATTCAATTCGACCCGAAGGATTTCTCCTCGAAGTTCAGACTCGCCGCCTCGGTCGCTGCCGCCAGAGACACGAAACCGATCCTCCAAAACGTCAAGATAAAAGCCGACAAGAAGACTGGCGTCATTTTGCAGGCAACCGACACGGAACTCGGTATCCGAATCCAGGTTGACTGCGATGTTGCAACAAACGGCGAAGCCGTTCTCCCGACAAAGAGGCTGACCCAGATTCTTGACCTGACTGGCGAAGAACAGTTGACCATCGAAAGCACCGACAACAATACAATCATCGGCGGCGAAAAAGAACACTACGAACTGAACACGCAGTCACCGGACGAGTTTCCCAACGTCGAAGAATTCGAGGAAACCGCCTACCACGACATCCCCGCTAAGGCACTCAAAGAAATGATTCGCCGCACGGTTTTTGCAACCGATACCGAAAATGTCCGGTATGCTCTCGGCGGCGTGCAGTTTGAAATGGTCGAAGACAACATTTCCGTTGTGGCGACCGACGGTCGTCGGCTTGCTTGGCAGGAAGGAAAGGGTGGTTGCGTGAACGACCACAAAGTGGAAACCGCAATTTTGCCCGTCCGCGTGTTGCAAATTCTGGAGCGGGTGTTGAGTGACAAATCCATTGACGAAGACGACGACATCAAGATGGCAGTTTCCGCCAATCGGGTGCTGTTCCATTGCAAAGACGTTACACTGTTCTCTCGTTTGGTCGAAGGACGTTTCCCGAAGTGGCGTACTATCATCCCCAACATTGAAGACGCACCTGTTACCATAGAGGTCGGCTCGCTGTTGCCGGCAGTCCTTCGTGCGCAGATTGCGACTTCCGATCTGGAACCGGGAGTCTTTTTCGTCTTCGAGAAAGGAAAACTGGTCTTGAAGGGGGAAGGAAAGGAAATCGGAAATTCGACGAGCGACGTTCCCATTACGTTTGATGGAGAGAAGAAAACGGTTAAACTCGACCCGAAGTTCATGACCAGTTACCTGAAAGTTTTAGATTCCAGTACGGTTTTGTCGATTTATCTGCCGCCCGACAATGACCCTGTCAAGATCACTGCCGACGACGGCGGATACGTCTACGTCGTGATGCCAATGTCATCCTGATTATTGGCTTCACTATACTGAAAACGGCATGAAAATGGTCATTTTTGTCATTCCGGCGAAAGCCGGAATGACGGAAGAGAAACGTCCAATTTGTCCCCATTTGCGGTATAATCCATATCTTCTTGTCATCCACTCGACTGATGCCAGAAAAATTTCCTTCGACCTGACAACGTTGAACTCCAAAAGGTTGTCAACGCAAAGCGGATACGCTCTATCGCTTAATGCTAATCACCGTTTGCAAGATCGAATCGCCGGTCTGCGTGGACTTGCTGTTCAATTCGTAAGCCCTTTGCGAGGTAATCATGTCAATCAATTCAATCACCGGAGCAACATTAGACATTTCGAGATGCTGCGCTTTCAGCATGCCCATCCCGTCGATGCCGGGATTGTTGACGACGGGCATCCCAGAGGCTTCCGTTTCGCGGAACAGATTTTCTCCTACCCGAAGCAAGCCTTCGGGATTGATGAACGTTGCCAATTCGATTTGCCCGATATTCTGTAATTGCGAGACATCGCCATTTTGGGCAACCCAAACGATACCGCTGTCGTCGATTTGGATTTTTGTGGTGCCGTCGGGAATTTGAATTTGCGGTTCCACTAAACGACCGGTATGGGCACTGCCGAGGACGAGCGATCCATTGGCGTTGACATTAAAATTCCCTGCTCTGGAGTAGAAGATATTGCCGGTAAAGGGGTCGGTGCATTGGTAAAAACCCTCTCCGGTGATGGCAACATCGAGGTCGCGTCCCGTTTCGGTAATGTGACCGAGCGAGAAATCGGATTGAATGCTCGTGACCCGGGTTCCTACGCCAATGGCAATTCCGGTGGCGGTAAATTCGCCGTTAATGTCTTGTGAGCCGGGATACCGAAGGTTGTCGTAGTAGAGGTCTTCAAAGTTGCAGCGTTGCTTTTTGTACGCCGTTGTTTCCATATTGGCAAGGTTATTGGAGATGGTGTTGAGTTTTTTCTCCATTCCCAACATTCCTGTCCCGGAGGTGTAAATCGTTTGAAAGGGCATCGTTTTAAGTGAGCGGGGCGGCGTGAGCCTCCCGGTTTTGAGGGAAAATGTCCTTGCCCCAATAATCGGAGTCAAATTAGCGAAACTTTAACGATATTAACGATTTTGTCGAAAGAGAGTCGGTGAAAGTGTAACCATCGGATGTTCACCGCAAACCATTGATCGATACCCTATTTTGCTCTTACAAACTTGCCATCGACATGAGAGGTTGTTTTGAAGGGTAACGGTTCCGATTCAGAAACTGCTCTTGCAGACTCTTGCAAAAATCCGTACCATTCGCCGCCCACTGGTTTTTTGCGCCAGTGACGAGTCGATTCACTTTATCGAATTCCCATGTTAATGCCCCCTCAAAAACGGACATTGCCCCTCATCCTGACCCTCATCGTTGCCCTTTGGATTGCCCCATCCCTTTTTGCGCAGCCGTATCCGCTCCCTCAAATTCCACAGCCCAAGATTCCACAGAATCAAGCCGACGGGTTGAGCCTCACCCTCACACGGACACCGCCCGGTAAACTGGAACAGGCTCTTCGCCAAATCTGCGGGCATCGAGTCGCCGCCGAATCACAAAATCAATACGTCTTCACCACAAACCAAAACGACGTTCGCCGTCAGTGTGGACTCCGCATTGACCCCCAGTCGAATCAGGCACTCCTTTCAGGCGATAAATTGCTTTGCGATTCGGTTTTTCAACTCCTCACCGCCATCGACCAACTGCCGCCCGCTGGCAAAAAGCGGCAAATCGTGACCTACCATCCCCGCGTTCAGACGGAAATCCTTGCACAAGCGTTTGAGTCTTATCGAACCCCAGCCCTGGCACCGAAACCTCGCGGTGAAACAGACGTTCGATACTTAAATTCCAATCTCCAACAGAAATTGAATCCCATCCAGCAGGTTCAATTCCAAGATGGAAGTTTTGACGGAGGAATCGAACAAATGATGCCCGTGCCGGGAATGATGCCGGGGGATGGAAGTATGCCGGGTTCTCCTCTGTTTGGTAATCCCGCCGCCGTCGGGTTGCCCGATGACTTTAAGTATTGGTTTATCCCCGATTTGGACCTCGCCGTCGTTGAAGCCGATGGTGCCCGACTCAATAAATTTATCGAAATGATCCGGCAGATCGAAGACATCAGCAAACTCAATAAACCGCAAATCGAAATTGTGCATCTCAAGCACGTCAGCAACGTTGCTCTCGGTGATGTGATCAGAGGCGAACTTTACTCTGAAATTTTCCGAACGGTGCCGGGCTCTGCTCGCATTATCCCGATGGTCTCCCCCAATGCCATGATGCTCATCGGCTGGGGAGAAGCGATGGAGGTGGCAAAGGAATTCGTGGCATCCCTCGACAAGCCGGCGGTACCTGAACATTCCCAACTCCATATTTTCAAACTCAAACACATTTCCGCAACGCAAGCCCGAACGACATTGCAAGGTGCCCAAGGACCATTTCTTGCCCGAGTCGGAGGAGGATCAGGGTTCATGGCTCGCATTGCCATTTTTGTCGATACACGGACGAACTCTCTGATTGTTCACGGTGTCCCAAACGATTTGGAGGAATTCAAGCGAATCCTTGACGAAATTGATGTTTCGGACTCTTCTGTCCCGTTGCGTATGACAACTCGAAAACTGAAAAACTCCCTGGCTTCCGATCTCGAGCCCACTCTCACCAAAGCACTAACGGGCGGTGCAACAGACGGAAGGGTTCCCGCCTTTGAACTGTTGATTCAAGGCGAACAAGGGCAACGACTCATCAAGTCGGGGATTCTGTCCAATGTAACGATTACCCCAGACGTTCGAAACAACACGCTCATCATCAATGCGCCGGAAAGTTGCATGCCCTTCATCGACGAATTGATTACGTTGCTTGACGTTTCCGCTCCCGAAGCCGTCATAAAGGTTTTCGACATTGAGTTTGCCGATGCCGAGTCACTGGTTAACATGTTGAAAGTTTTGATGCCCTCGAATTTGGACGGAGTCACGGGACCGCAACTTCCTGGTACCGCCGGAGAAGATGCGTTGATTCAGATTCGACTCGCCGTCGATAGACGTACCAATAGTATCGTTGCCTCTGGTTCACGTAGAGACTTGGAAGCCGTCGAGGCTGTGGTGAATAGACTTGATCAGGAAAGTTTCCAGACTCGAAAATTGGTCGTTTATCCTTTGAAAAACATGAAGGCGGTTACATACGAGACCAATGCCGAAGGTCGGGCACTGATAGACCCCACTAAAGGTACCCCCGTGGTCAGCGGTGTGGCTACCATCGTCAACGAATATATCACCAGCCGCCGGAAAATCCAACAAGAATCCCGCGGAGTAATTAGCCCCTATGAGCAAATTGAAAGTGAAGTGATTGTCGTTCCTGATTCGAAAACCAACTCGCTCATCATCAGTGCGACTCCAAAATACTTTGATGAGATTATGAAATTGGTGGAGGAGATCGATCAATCACCGGCACAGGTGGTTATTCAAGTCTTGATCGCCGAGGTTACACTCTCCGAAGACAAAGAATGGGCAGCGGAATTGGGTTTTCAAGACCCGCTCCTCTTTTTGCGTGGGAGTAGTGTACCCGGCTTGAACTTCAATAACCTTACGGATCCATTGGGAAATGACCCTGTCCGTACAGGTTCCGTCGGTACGCAACTGCTCTCGAACTTTGGGGCAGGGAGGAGCGGCGGCGGCGGCGGGATGGTCTTTTCGGCAAGCAGCGATTATCTCAACATTATGATTCGGGCATTGCATGAAAAGAGACGTTTGGAAGTTTTGAGCAATCCGAAAATCACTGCCATGAATAATCAACGAGCCATTGTCAGTGTTGGTCAGAAGATTCCTCGGTATAAGGGAATAATAGATTCTGGATATGGCGTATCGCGAGACAACATAGAAGATGAGGATGTCGCTATGGAACTAGTAGTAACGCCCACCATCAGTCCTGAAGGCATCATCGTGATGAACGTGGTGATCAGAAAAGACAAGGTCGGACCAGAAATACAGGTGGGATCAACCCGTATGACAACAATTGATACCGCAAATATTGGAACAATAATTAGTGCGGCAAACAACGAGACGGTCGTTCTCGGAGGACTGATTACCAAGGACGAGAATAAAATACTTCGGAAGGTTCCTTTACTCGGCGACATTCCCTTTTTGGGCAAAATGTGGCGGCACGAAACTACCAAAACCGAACGAAAGGAAATATTGGTGATCCTGACACCCCGAATTGTCAAAAATCAGGATGACAAGGATCAGGTCAAGCAAATGGAAACTGCTCGCATGAGTTGGTGCTTGAGTAACGTAGTGGAGATTTATGGCGACCTCGGGGCGTACAATGTAGTCTCGGATCGCCCTTACACGGGCAACGCTCCGGTCATTACTCCGGGACCTGTGAAGACCGAAGCCCTGCAACCGATGGAGTCGCAGTTCATTGCCCCGACGTTGCCGAAGAAGAATTAGGCTTTCGTTCGAAAAGTAATATACCGTCATTCCCGCGAAAGCGGGAATCCAGAGAGTTGATATGAAAGCCTTCTGTCTGGATTCCTACCTACGCAGGAATGACGGTGTTTTGGCAAACTTGTCGACGGACTGCCTGCCTGCCTGTGTTACATGCATCCCGTTTCCCTTGCACGATCCGCTCGAATTGTGTACCATTCCATTCATGAAAACATCTCGATTTTTTGCCGTCCTATTTTTCCTGTTCCTCGTTCTGCCTGTCCGGGCAGAAATGCCGTTCGTCATCGACTCGGCATGGTGCGTCCCCAATAACGAATGGTTGCAGTGGTCGTTAACGACGGGTTTCGTCAATTTTTCCAACCGCAAAGGATTTTCAGACGACTTTCCCGAAGAGATTCAAGCCGATAAACCAATGTATGGGGCCGTCATCACTGACGGCAACAAAGTAGGGGTTGTTATTGCATTACCCTTGAAAAACAGCAAAAAATATTCGTTATCGTTGCCACTCTCCGGCTTGGACTTCACATTCAAATTCAAACTACAAACCAATATCGTCATTGCCAGTATGTTCCCGGATATGACGTACAAAATGTTCCAACATAATTCATATTTGTTTCTCGTTTCGTCCGGTTTTACCAAAGCCGACACGCTCGCATTGGAAGACTATTGGGTTGACTTGTATAAAAAGTTCCCATGCTCTTTGATTAAATACTACCCGGAGCGGACATTGCTTCCCACGTTGCCTCTGGAACATGAAAATGAAAGCGATTTTATAAAATTTGTCAGAGCAAATTCTGCCTGGGACTACCAAGACGGTCAATACGTTGGAAAAGTTGAATCGAATTTTTGGGGGATCGAGGACACCGACGACATGACGAAAATCGTTTGGGAACTGGTTTATGCCGAAGAATTATCCACGCCCCCCGACAAGGACAAGCCGTTCCCCTTTGGCGGGTTTGCCGATTCCGGTGCTCTGGCAAGCGGTGCTTTCCGCATTCCATCTGGAAAAGAGGACTTTGAAAAAATTACTCCTATATTCATCAAGTACGGCACGACGGTGATACCTCAGGAAGAGCGGGGCGAAGAGGGACATAAACGCGAATTTGGTGCTGGTTTCTTTTACTTCTCTTATAGTAACATTGAAGAAAAAAAATCGTCGCTTCAAGATGATTGGCACATCATTTCGGACGAAAATTTTTCTATATGCTATCCGAAACAGGCGGAAGATCGACCGGAAGAAGACGATTTACCGAGCAATGCGGAATTGGACAAAATCAACGAAAAATTTGCACGTATGATCCTTTCCTACGTCATCGGTATTCGGCAGGCTCTCGTATCGAAGGACTGGACGCAACCGCTGGACGTTGCGGTTTTGTTTGAGAATGATGTTTTATTTTTTGCATGTTCTTCTCCAACCGGTAATTCCTTTGCGAAAGAGCAGAGCCAATCGGAAACAGTAACGTGGCATCAAATGCAATTTGCACTTTCCGAGTTTGTACCTGTACTTTTTTTGGGTCATCCCGAAGAGTTTCACATTGACGCTGTGTTTGGATATGAATCGGACAAAATCTATGCGGCATTTTCATGGGCATCTGACGACGTTACCGAAGAGCAGTACGAAATACTTCAACAGCAACTTGGCAAAAAATCAGTGCTTCCAAGCAAGCGGTTGCGGAGAAAATGGTAGTGCCGAAGACAGTATCCCATTGCAGATCGGAGGGGTACCAGTACCGATTGGACTTCGAGAACATTGAACGTGGGCATCGTTTCACCTGCTGCATTGAGGAGGATTCATTTTGGAATGTCGTTGCCTTTGCAAAAAGATTTTTTCGATGATTTGTGGGAACTCTGGGTGAGTAATCGCCCAGAGCCACCCGGTACGTTAAGGTCCAATCGGTGCGTAGTCGGCGGCAAATCGTGCTTGTAGAATGACCGGACCAGGCTCATCTTCCGGCGCAAGACCGTAGTTCAGCGGAACAGGTGAAACCGGCGGTCTCCTGGGAAGGGCAGGCGGCACCACCGCCACTTCTGCCGCCACTTCCGAGTGCGGCTTTTTCGGAGTTTGTGCTTGAGTCTTCGACGAAACTTGCTCCTTTTGATGGGAACCCCACAATGAAGAAAACATTCCATTGACCCCATCAGACACCGAAGTTTTCAGACCTGCCGCCAGCGGCGGCGAATTTGATTTTGTTAGCGCAACCGTCTTGAGTGTATCTTGGGACACCGCCGCTTGCTTCGGTTTTGGCAATCGTTTGGGCTCCGCAACCGGCTCTGCGGCAAGCAACAACTCTTCCGATTGTTGTTGTGCCGCCTGTTGTCGAAGTTGTTGTTCTCGCCGCATCCGTTGCATTGCCAACATTTGCTGTCTTTCTTGTTCATCTAACTGCTGCTGTACATATTCAGCCTGTCGCAAAATTTTTTCCTGCAATTTTGCTTTTGCCGCCATTTTTCGCTTTTCTTCCAACTTCCGCTCCACGTCATTCATTGCCGCCGACACTCCCTCAAGATACGCTTGATCGAGGGCTGCCTCCATTTCCCCTTCCGAAATTCCGTGAGACTCCTTCATGGCGGTCGTTGTTGGTTTCACTACGGTTCGCTGTGTTGCCGGTGCGGAAGGCATCCCCTCGCTACGTTGGAAAGCGGGCTTCGATGGGATCGGATGGAAACGCGGCACCGGCATTTTCGAGCGGGTTTCCGGCAGAACGGCTTCCGGCTCCTCCTCTTCGTCCTCCTCCTCTTCGTCCGCTTCACCGGCATCTATCATTCCCGCCGCATAGCGAGGAAAACCTGGAGCATAACCCGTCGGTGCATACCCAATCGGCGGATACCCTGCCTGCGGATAACCCGCCATCGTTATTCCATTGATCGGTTGATTCGTTACCGGATTGACCAATGTGCCCATTCCGCCTGCCTGCATCACTCCTCCCGCCACACCCTGTGCTTGCAACGCCGAAGCCAGAGCAATCGCATTATTTGCCACCATATTCACCGCAACGGCACCACCGCAGTTCGGAGTCAAGCCGCAAGGATGCGCCGCCGTACAATTTGCCGTCATGGTACACGCCCGAAGAACGATATTGTTACTCACCACACCGCTTGGCAATCGGACACCGAGGGGAGTCATCGTACCAGCGGGAGTGGCGACACCAATCGCCGCCACCATTCCGCCTGAAGTGATTGCTGATGCTCCCGGCACAATACCCCGGCTTACTAATGTACCGGGCATGGCACCTGCTGCGCCGTTTGGCATCATTCCATTCGGACTCGCCCCCCGCATGGTTGCCATCCTATTGGACGGAATAGTACCTCCGGGAGTATTCCCGAGGGCGGCATTGAGTCCTGCCAGCCCGTTTTGCAGATTAGTCGGCATCAGCGTCTGCGGATTGCTCCCAGCCGGCTTGCCGCAGTTGGGAGTCAGACCGCACGGTTTTTGAGGAAAACAGAAGGGGGTTAAACCGCAGGCTCTTGTGGCACCTCCGAGAGAAACTGGCATCGCAGTGTCCTCTGGTTCCACCCACATTCCGCAACCCAGGGTTCGGCAACAGGGATTTCTTGGAGAACATCCGTTTTTAAGCCCACAGTGGCGACGGAATCCCTTCCGGTTTTTTTCGTCACTGTCCTTTGCGAGACAAGAAAGAAGTCCTCGGCTTTTGGGTTCGTCCTCAGGAACCCCGGAATCGGGGGGACAGCCGATCCAAGGGGTACGATTGTACTCAAAAGCCCAATCGCCGCGAAAGAGATGCCCGCGATGGGTTTTCTGGTGTGAACAACCAGCAAGGACGATTGCCGACAAAAGGGCAACGTAAACAATGAGTTTTGGGAATAATTGTTTTGACATGGCGACCCGATGGTCCTAGAAACAGGTTTTCTTGCGTCGTTGGGAGTCCGCCGGAATGCGGAACTGCCCCGTCGTGTCTATTTATCGGCTCGCACAATCGCTATAATCAGTAAAATCGGTAAAGTTTGACTATTTTTACAAAAAATCCCATTGCTGATGCTTTCGAGAAAACGAAAATCGTCTGCGCAGCTCTATGATCTTGCGAAGATTCTTTCTTTATAACGCTTTTAAAGAGCCAGCCTTTCCGCCGCGGTAGCCGCCGCGTCCGGATTTTCGTCGATATATATCCATCTTCGCCCGAGCTTTGAGCAGACAGCCGCGAGCGTTCCTGATCCTCCAAACGGATCGAGGCAGGTATCGCCTTCTTTCGTGCAGGAAAGGATGATACGCTCGAGCAGCGCTTCGGGTTTTTGAGTCGCGTATCCCGTGCGTTCCGCGGCAGTGCGCCCGACCATAGGTATTTCCCATACATCTTTCATATTGACCATGGTATACCAACCGTATTCGTCGCGGTATTCCTTAATACCTTTGAAACGATAAGGTTTGAGCGCGCGGTTGTACGATTTCTCCGTCTGCGGGAAAAAAGTATGCCGGGTTTTACTTTTGGCATAAAAAAGAAGAGTGTCGTGCTTGTTTGAAAAGCGTTTCGTTGAAGAACCGCCGCTTTTATAAGACCAGATCACTTCATTGACGAGATGGTCGCCGCCCCCAAACACAACGTCGGCCATGACCCTGGCGTAATGAACGGCGCGGCGATCGAGATGAAGCCATAACGAACCGTCATCCGCAAGCAGGTCACGGGCGGCAATGACGCGTGCCGTGAGCATTGTCAAATATGTCTCCATCGCTTTTTCACGCGAATGATCCGCTCCGTTTCCTGTCCAAACATCGGAGAATGCCGCCGTTTTTATCATGGCTTCTCCGGCCGGTGTTTTTACCTTCACCCGCGACTTCGGATTGCGGTTTGAGAAATACGGAGGATCCATATAAACGAGAGAGTAAG
>Ga0082212_10012124_pt1 | contig 10877 bp, 8 predicted proteins | sample TergutNt197P3_FD_71548 | JGI IMG/M metagenome (GOLD analysis project Ga0082212, IMG submission 71548) | Neocapritermes taracua P3 segment gut microbial communities from Petit-Saut dam, French Guiana - Nt197 P3 | ecosystem: Host-associated > Arthropoda: Insects > Digestive system > Gut ...
GCCAACGTCTAAGACGCCGCCGTCGTTGAAAGCGTTTTCATAACCGTAGTCGCCGCGTGTGCGAATGTTGTTTGCATCCGTTGATTCGTAATAGAGACAACTTGTATTAACAACGCCTTCGCCGTAAGGTACAAGGTCTTGCATGAGGATGGCTTTCATATCGTAAAACGTTACCCAATCGCAACCGGTTGGGTTAGTTTTATAACCATCCATCAACACGTTGAGGTATGCCAAATCTGCCCAGTTCCAGATTTGGAAAGGTTTTTTATTTACTGTTATGATTGCTTTATTACTTGTTACACTGTCGCACTCGTTTATGGCATAATAACATATTCTTTTCCCGTTGTCGCTCATCGATACCGGATACGGAAGTGAAAGCGAAATGTAATCGTCGGAAGCAACAGCGGTCTCTATGAGCCAGCCTTGCGCTGTAATATTATTTCCTGTTACCGTGGGCGTTGGAAGTAAAAGAGTCGTAATACTTTCCCCGTTATCAAGCGGAGATAATGAAATATTTCCTACGGAAGGCGGAGTTTCTACTGTAAATGAGACCGAACGGTGCAAAGTTCTGCTGGTAATATCCATAAACATTACTCTCACCGAGTCTAAACCTTCCGGTAAACTTTTTTGATACGGAGTAGCATATCCTAAACCGCGTGCCGCCATATCTTCTGTTCCATTAAAAAACCAACGGGGATAAGTGGCAGCAGGCGTTAATGGAGTTTCTACCTGAAAATCAAAAGTTGTACCGCATACCGTTTTTCCTTCAATGGCGTCTGCATACATACCATTCACCATGAGAGACAATTCAAGGTCACGACCGGCGTCTCCTACCGCATAAAAATAATTGGCATAACCACCCTGCCCGTAGGCTAATACAATGACGCCATCGGGATTGTCAATCATAGCCGTTGTTTCTAAAAAGGTACCGTCCACCGGATTGCTTACTCCAAAATAATATCTTCCAAAAGAATATCCGCTGTTTCCTACATTATGCGCTACCCATTGAAATTGACTTGTCGGGAGTGTTTCTATAAGTTGCGGCGCTCCTCCATTAACAGATATGGAGGTTAAATGCTCGCTTGCATGCGGCGTTATTATTATCAAATAGTGGTCTATATGCAAATATACGTGCATTCCATCTACATCGAGCGGACTTGCCAACACGCTACGGGTTCTCTGTTCTATGGGAGGTAGCCATGATACACCCGGCTGCGACGGATCGCCAAGACCTACCGTACTATAAGTAATATGGTATGTGCAAACACTCACCGGCGTAGTTGAAGTTATATAACAAGCTTTAGCAGTGGGATGATTGCCGTTTTGATCATCTATTCTGACATCTTTATAACCTCCTGCCGAAATTAAAAATTGATTGGTAAGACCATCTGTATAGGTAAAATCCACTGTGGTATTTTCTTTCGCAAATACCCGAACAAAACCGGAATTGCCGGATAACGTCTCAACAGTCGGCATAATAAATTTGGTTCCCCATTGGTTGGTAGGAGCCAACTGTTCCAACATATATGTATGACGATTACTTCCCGCAGATACCGACTGTACTTCGCCGCATGAAGTATTTTGAAAAAAAGCAACCGGTTTATCAGATACAATTTTTGCACCGGCAGCATTCCAAGTGGCACACATAATCTGTCCTTTATTTAAAGAAATGCTGGGAACTCCCGTATTAGTCATATTAACAGTGGTAGCATCCTCAGTGGCAACCATTACAAATCCATTATAATGAGGAGCGCCGTTTGAGACACAATTCGTACCATAAGCGCCCATACCGGAAAGCATATACTCTGTTCCCAATTTTTCTACAGGCAAAACCTGAGTCGCCTCCATACTGGCATTTGCCGTGCTTATAGCCACTACCGTAATCGGATGATCAGAGTTTATCTCTACGGAATTGTCAAATTTACAATTACCATAACTCGCCGATACGCCATAGTAACAAGCCTTAGTTTGCGACTCGGATAGTTTGCAATCTTTAATCTGACCGGCGGGAACATTAAAGGAAATATTGTCAACTGCCGGATTAGTAGATGCTTTAAAAGTAAGATATACGGTTGCTTCCTCCTCTACTGCAGTTATCCGCAATATCAATTCCACAGTTAAACCCATAAGACCGCCACTGGAGACTTTTTGAACTTGTGTTACACATTCATTTTTTCCAAAAGCCATAAAAAAATGATTTCCCGCATTTGTCGCATCTTGCGCAAAAGAATTAATAGTTACCATAAAAATCAATAGTAACAAAAGAAGTGCTGTTTTAACTCGTTGCCGTATCATATTTCCTATTTTTTAAAATTTTGTAATTATTTATCATTGTAAATATTTTCACTCTCTTATATTTTTTATCTACTTTCTGTTATATTTTTCTTTCTACAATTTACTGTTTATCAATTAATTAAAACAATTTTATTTATCAAAATTCGTTTTATGTTAACAAACCACATTTTATTATTTAATATAACATCAAAATTTTTGTGCAAAAATATATTGAAAACAAAAACAAAAAAAACCATTTTACATAAAGGGAAAAAGCATTTCACACCCGACATTAACAAAAAATTAAGAATTATAATTTTTTACACCGTTTCAATATGTTTCAAATAAAAAAAACACGAAAAACGCAACAAATTATTTCGTGTATTAAAAAATTTACTATTTTTGCAAAAATTTTTATTTAGGTACACATTAAATATTTGGTGATTATGATAAACGAAGCATGGTACGACTTTTTTTTAGAAAGTCTTCACAAAAGGTATTCAAAAAAGACTGTTTTGGTGCAAGCATTAATAGATTTATTATGCCTTGAGCGTGAAGCAGTGTACAGAAGGTTACGCAAAGAAGTTCTATTTCCCGTAAACGAAATAGTAAAAATTGCCGACGCATGGAACATCTCTTTAGACGAAATGACCAGCATTCACGCAGGAAATGTCTCCTTTATGATGAAACCCATCAATTATTTCGACCCTTCCGAAAATGAAGAAGTTGAAGTAAAAAGAAGAGTCCAGCGCCTTGAACATATCAAAGACTCCGACACTTCGGAATGTATGGAAGTTTGCAATAAATTACCCCGCTCTTTAATTACCGGATACCCACTGCTGTATCGTTTCGATATGTTCCGGTGGGCTTACCAATACGGAAATAGAGACGAAACCCCTACATTTGCTTCAACTACCTTTCCGAAATTCATAGAAGAAAACATGCTCGAATATTATCAACTCATCAAACACATGTCAAACATGAGTTATATATGGAATCACCGAATGTTCGAATATCTTGTCTCCGATATTCAATATTTCCATTCCATCTTCTTAATCACCGACGAAGACAAAGAACTTATCAAACATGAATTACTGAGGCTACTCGACTATTGGCTGGAAGTTGCCACAAAAGGCTATTTCCCGGAAACTAAAAAACGGGTGAACATCTATATCTCCAAAGTCCACATCGACACCAATTACAGTTACTTTTATACCGAAGACTTAAAAATGTGCCGTGTGTACGCCTTCGATAAATATGACTTTTTCTCCTATAACGCCGAAATGGTAGATAACTTCAGAACATGGATGAGAATGAAAAAAAGAACCTCCATCCAAATCTCCGAAGTAGATGAAAAAAGCCGACTGGACTTCTTTAACAAACAACGGGAAATGGTGAACACATTATAGGGACGTCGCTGAGGTTGTCTTAAAAGAACGCTGATGACGCGGATAACACGGATTTACACGGATAATAAATGTATAATGATTTTGTAAACATCTAATTATCAATAATATAAAAATCTGCGATAATCAGCGTCATCAGCGTCATCCGCGTTCAAAAACACTTTTGAGACAACCTCACATTGGTATTACGTTTCTAACGTAAAACAGCGTTGAAAAATAAAAACCCGTTGTATTGCATTTATAAAAATCGTATCTTTGCCCCTGACAAATGAAATTGAACTTTACATGACGTTTGAGCAGATTACCAAAGAGTTGAAAGCAGGGAAATATCACCCTGTCTATTTTTTACAGGGCGAAGAACCCTATTTTATCGATTGCATTTCCGATTTTATTGAGGAAAATGCGCTGTCGGAGGCAGAAAAAACCTTTGACCAAATGGTTGTTTACGGGCGAGACGTCAACAAAGAAAGTGTTGTCGGACTTGCCAAAGGCTTTCCGATGATTGCCCAACGGCGGGTTGTCATCGTGAAAGAGGCGCAGAGTATCAGCAACTTAACCGGCTCGAAATCGAAAAATCCGAAGGCGCAGGAAGATTTGTTGGAAAAATATCTCAACAGCCCCACGCCCTCAACGATTTTGGTCTTTTGTCATAAATATAAAACGCTCGACAAACGGACAACGCTGTATAAAGCGTTTGAAAAGGCGGGCGTAGTGTTTGAAAGTAAAAAATTGCAGGACTACAAAGTGGCGGCATGGATTGGCGACTACGTGAAAAGTTACGATTATAACATTCATCAGGCATCGGCGACGCTTTTGTCGGAATATTTGGGAAATGATTTGTCGAAAATAAGCAATGAAGTACAAAAGTTATTCATCGGCTTGCCCAAAGGAAGCGCCATCACCAACGACATCATTGAGCAAAATATCGGCATCAGCAAAGATTACAATGTTTTTGAGTTGCAAAACGCTTTGGGAAGGCGCGACTGGCTGAAAGTGAACAAAATCATCAACTATTACGAGGCAAATCCGAAAGATAATCCCGTTCAAATGGTCATTCCGATATTGTTCAAATATTTTGCTAAAATATTGATATACCATCGGTTAAAAGATAAATCACAGGCGGCTTCGGCGCTCGGCGTCAATCCTTATTTTCTCAACGATTATGTTGCTGCCGCAAAAAATTACCCGCAAAGCAAACTCATCGAAAATATCCACGTTTTACGGGAATACGACATGCGCTCCAAAGGTTACGGCGCAACGGGAAACCTGTCGAATGGCGATTTGTATAAGGAACTGATATTCAGGTTAATGGCAGGTTAGATTCTACACAGTTCCTCATAAAGCCGCTGCACCGGAAGTCCCATGACATTGAAAAATGAGCCTTCGATGCGTGTAATTCCCACATATCCAATCCATTCCTGAATGCCGTAGGCGCCGGCTTTGTCGAACGGACGGTAATTTTGGACGTAGTAGGCGATTTCCGTTTCGGTTAAATCTTTGAAATAGACCTCTGTTTTTACGGAAAAGACGCTTTGAGTAGCGGCAGTCGTAATCACCACGCCGGTGATGACTTCGTGTTTTTTCCCCGACAGTTTGCGTAACATCGTCATGGCGGCGGCTTCGTCTTCGGGTTTTCCCAATATTTCATCGCCTAAACAGACTATCGTATCGGCTGTAATCAAAATAAAACGCTCCGGAAGTTCCTCTTTTGGGAAAGAGTTGGCTTTTTGCAGAGCGATATACTCCGCCACCTTGTCGCGGCTCAAATCTGCCGGATATGTTTCATCGGCAGGCGCCGTTTTCACTTCAAAATCAATGCCTAAGCCTTGCAAAAGCATCTTCCGTCTCGGACTTTGCGAGGCTAATATAATATGGTATGCGTTTAATTTTTCCGGCATGAGGTATATATTATATAGGTAAAACAAGTGGGCAAAGGTACGATTTTTTCCATTCTCAATTCTCCATTCTCAATTCTCAATTAATTTGTATCTTTGCCGAAAATGTAAACAGCATTATAATTTGGAAAAATCGCTTATTTTAGAGAGCCATAAGGCGTTGGAAATTTTTGGAGTTCAAGAACAAAATCTCCATCTGATAAAAACATATTTCCCGAAATTGTCGCTTGTGGCGCGTGGAGAATTGTTGAAAATTATCGGCGATGCGGAAGAAATTGCCCGTTTTGAAGAGAAATTTCAAACGATAGAGTGGCATTACGACCAGTTCGGTAAAATAGAACTCAAAGATATTCAAAACATTATGGACGCCGTTACTTCGGGGCAATATCTGGCGGAAAATAAACCGTCCGAAGATATTTTGTTGCACGGCTGCAACGGACGCGTGGTGAAGGCACGCACGCCCAACCAGAAAAAGTTGGTGGAACTGTACCGTAAAAACGACCTGATTTTCGCTATCGGTCCTGCCGGTTCGGGAAAGACCTACACCGCCATCGCATTAGCCGTTAAAGCATTGAAAAACAAAGAGGTAAAGAAGATAATATTGAGCCGTCCCGCCGTAGAAGCCGGAGAAAAACTCGGTTTCCTCCCCGGCGACACCAAAGAGAAATTAGACCCCTACCTCCAACCGCTTTACGACGCCCTGCAAGATATGATCCCCGCCGCAAAACTGAGAGACCATTTAGAAAACAACATCATCCAAATCGCACCCTTAGCCTTCATGCGCGGACGTACCCTGAGCGACGCCGTCATCATCTTAGACGAAGCGCAAAATACTACTACTCAACAAATTAAAATGTTTCTCACCCGTCTCGGAATGAACGCCAAGATGATTGTTACCGGCGACATCACCCAAATTGACCTGCCTCCGGCACAAAAATCGGGACTGATACAAGCAATGCACATCCTGCGCAACATCACCGGCATCGGAAGAGTAGAATTTGACAAAAACGACATCGTCCGCCATAAATTAGTACAACGCATCGTAGAGGCTTACGAGAAGTTTGAGGCAAAAAAAGAAGAGAAGAAATAATGAACGGATTATTGACAATAAGAGAGGCAAGCGAATGGGCAACGGGGTATGTTGGAAAAAATGTAACCACTGCTAACATTTCCTATTTGATACAGTATGGCAGGGTAAAAAAAATCGGAGAAAATGGCTCAACGCAGGTTGCTTTGCAGGAACTTCAACATTATTATCACTCTTTCAATGGTTCGCGCGAAGTTAATTTTAAGGAACGGCTGGGCGATGATTTGAATTGGGCATTGTCGTTTGAACAATATAAAGAGGCGGAAACAACCAAACACGTTCACCGTTTGCACCCTTACAAAGGCAAATTTATTCCGCAACTCGTTGAGTATTTTTTAGATAGCCATGTCGATAAATTCAAAACCGAGACCTATTTCGCAAAAGGAGATATTATTTTAGACCCGTTTTCGGGAAGCGGCACAACCATGATACAAGCCTGTGAATTGGGAATGCACGCCGTAGGAGTTGATATTTCGGCATTTAATACGCTGATAGGAAATTGCAAAGTAACAAAATATGATATTGCCGATTTGCAAAATGAAATTGACAGAATCACAAAGTCATTAAACGAATTTATTAAAAATTCCAACGCCATTGAGTTTGAAGAAAAATTACTGTTGGAACTCAACCAATTCAACAACAAATATTTCCCTGTCCCCGACTACAAATACCGATTGAGAAATGGCGAAATTGACGAAAAAACATACGGAGAAGAGAAAGAAAAGCAGTTTTTGCCGATTTACGAAGCGCTTGTTAAAGAATACGGCATCAAATTGAGACAAGAAAAAAACGAGACTTTTTTAGATAAATGGTATTCGCAACACATTCGAGACGAGATAGATTTCGTTTTTGAACGGATAAAAGAGATAAAAAACGTCTCGACAAAGAAAATTATCAGCATCATTTTAAGCCGTACCATCCGCAGTTGTCGCGCCACCACACACGCCGATTTAGCCACGCTTTTAGAACCGATAACAACCACCTACTATTGCAGCAAACACGGAAAAGTGTGTAAACCGCTATTTTCGATAATGAAATGGTGGAAAACCTACTCAAAAGATACCGTCAGCCGCTTGCAACAATTTGATAAATTGCGAACAAATACCTATCAGTTATGTTTGACCGGCGATAGCCGAAATATGGATATTTTCGAGCAGGTGAAAAAGAAAAACGCCGAATTTGGAAAATTGCTCGAAAAACAAAAAATCAAAGGCATTTTTTCATCTCCTCCTTATGTCGGCTTGATTGACTACCACGAACAACACGCTTACGCCTACGATTTATTTGGTTTTGACCGTAAAGATGAGTTGGAAATCGGTCCGCTTTTCAAAGGACAAACCAAAGAGGCAAAACAAAATTACATTCAAGGAATTTCGGACGTTTTGAATAACTGCAAACAGTTTTTGGCAGATGATTATGACGTATTTTTAGTGGCAAACGACAAATATAATATCTATCCGACCATCGCCGAAAACGCCGGAATGAAAATAGTAAATCAATTCAAACGACCGGTACTAAATCGAACGGAAAAGGATAAAACGGCTTACTCGGAGGTGATATTTCATTTGAAAAGGAGGTAAATATGAAATGTTATTATGCAAGTTTTAATGTTGGAAATGTAGAGGTTTGGTCTTCCGAATTATTTTTAAAGAAAAAATTGGTTTTAATAGAGGTAGAGGAATCAATAGAAGAAATTGCCGAAGAAATTTCTATATGGACGTTTTTATCAGAAACAGAAATTGCAGAATCGTTAAATCGTGCTATAAAAATTTTAAAAAGACATGGCATATACAAAGACAAAGAGAATAATTTTGATTTTTTCATTTTAGAACAATATGTTTGGAAAGATATACAGGATAGAGAAATATTTATGAGTAAACTTAAAATAGATGACGATGGCGCTAACTAACCAACAAAAAGAAGAAATATCAATCGAAGTTATAAAAACTTTGGTCTTACGATTTGAGAGTTTTCCCGAAGACGCCTCAAATAATCGTAATGCCCCCTTTCATGAATCTTTTTTAAAAGCATTTTCTAATAAACTTGAAAATTACGTTTCCGACGTGCCTTTTTTTATCAGTTTATCAAGTTGGTTACATGGACTTAATACAACTTTAGGGCAATCTTTTTTTGAAAAGGTGGCTCATATTCTTTGTAATGGTGGAAAACGAGAATTTACCTCTAAAAAATTAGGGAATTTAAACATCACCCAAAGACAACAAAATACAATTACACAAATAATTAATGATTTAAGTACTTCGAGTAAACTGCCTGATTTACAAAAAGAAAACAGCGAATTATTGCAATATGATAATTCACCAAAAGTGAAAGCAGAAGATTTTTCGGCAGATGTGTTTTTTGAAGATTCGAATAAGATTGTCGCTATTGAGTTGAAAACCGTAAAACCAAATTCAGGCGGAATGAAAGGCGAAAAACAAAAAATATTAGAGGGTAAAGCCGCATTATTTCATTTATTCCCGGATAAAGAAATACATTTTTTCTTCGGTTTTCCATTCGACCCAACTGTGGATGTTGAAACCGAATGTGTTACAAGTTATGATAAAACACGTTTTTTTAATTCTATTGTAAATGCTCATAAATTCTGTGCAAAAGACGAGTTTCTTGTAGCAAGTGAATTATGGGATTTTTTATCAGGTAAAAAAAATACAATGGAAGAAGTTTTAGAGATAATCAACACCATTGCAACACCCGATTTTATTTCAAAATTCCATTTGTTACAGGATAATTCCAAACGAACAAGCAAAGAATATGTATCACTGCTAACAGAATGGAATTTATTTTCGGAAAAAGAACTAATTGAAAATAATACTATCATTCAAACTAATCTAACAACAGAAACTCTTAAAAGAATTTACAATAAAGTCGCTTTCGAAAAAGATGGAAAGTATAATTGGAAAAGATATAATCAGTTAAAAAACACCCCATGAATAAACACGAAGTAGTAACTAAATTGCAGCAGGTTAAACCCTATTTGCAGCAAGAATATGCGGTAAAAACAGTAGGTTTGTTTGGTTCGTTTGCCGACGGCACTCATACCGACAATAGCGATGTGGATATTATGGTAGAATTTGAGCGTCCTGTCGGTTGGCAGTTCTTTACGCTCGAAAAATACCTCGAAAAAACGCTTAATCGTAAAATTGATTTAGTTACCGCCAATGCTGTAAAAGAACAATTAAAACCTTTTATTATCAACCAAATACAATATATCTAAAAATTAAACCCTCATGATTTTAGTAATATACACCGGAGGCACTATTGGAATGGATAAAAATCCATTGAACGACCGGTTGGAAGCGGTTGGAATAGATAAACTACGTCAATATGTGCCGGAGTTGGAAAAGTTTGAACATAATATTGATTATCACAGTATCAGTCGGCAGATTGACAGTTCCGATATGACGCCCGAAATCTGGGAAGAGTTGGCTCATATCATCGAAGAAAAATATAACAACTACGACGGTTTCGTCATCTTGCACGGCACCGACACCATGTCCTACACGGCGTCGGCGTTGAGTTTTATGCTCGAAAACCTGAACAAAACCATCGTTCTCACCGGCTCGCAACTGCCCATGAGTTATCTGCGTAACGACGCCCACGACAACTTCATCACCTCGCTCATCATCGCCGCCGACCCGGAAGCGCCCAAAGAAGTCTGTATCTATTTCGAAAACAAACTCTTTCGCGGCAACCGTACCACCAAACTGAACGCCGAAAACTTCGACGCCTTCTTCTCCGGCAACTGCGCCCCGTTAGCCGAAACCGGTCTCAACATCAAATACAACACCTGCGTAACAACCCAACCGCCCATCCGTCATTGCGGACGGTCAGTGAGCGCAGCCGAACTGACCCCGCAATCCTCAGAAAACAAAGGAAATCTAAAAGTACATTACGGTTTCGACTCCAACATCGCCATTCTAAAAATTTTCCCCGGCATCACCCAAAACGTCATGCACCATATATTAAATGTAGAAGGACTGCGCGGCGTCATTTTAGAGACGTATGGCAGCGGCAATGCGCCGACGGCGGCGTGGTTTTCCGAAGAGTTAGAAACCGCCATCAAAAAAAACATCATCATCTTCAATATTCTGCAATGCAAGTCAGGCGGCGTTGCCCCGTCAGCCTATTCTGCCGCTCTAAGGGTGAACGGCATTGTTACCGGCAACGATATTACCGGCGAAGCAGCAATTACAAAAA
>Ga0082212_10012125_pt1 | contig 10876 bp, 9 predicted proteins | sample TergutNt197P3_FD_71548 | JGI IMG/M metagenome (GOLD analysis project Ga0082212, IMG submission 71548) | Neocapritermes taracua P3 segment gut microbial communities from Petit-Saut dam, French Guiana - Nt197 P3 | ecosystem: Host-associated > Arthropoda: Insects > Digestive system > Gut ...
AGCGCAAAGACAAAATGGTTGCGATGAGGTTTTCGCAGAGCGATCATGCGGTAATCAAACTAAAAGCCGATAAAGCAAAAATGAACTTCACCGAGTTTGTAACGGTTGCGGCTCTTGGTAAACCCATCATAATCATTGACGGAATTGATGAAGTTCTGAAAGAGCAGAAAGCTACCGGCAGAAATCTAAACCAAATGACAACCCTATGCAATATGGGGAAAATCTGCGCTCCTGATTTAGAAGAAGTTAAAACAGGATTTTCCATCATCACGGACAAGCTGTCAGAGCTTCTGCAAAGGTGCAGTTAAATGGCGACGTTTATCGCGATACCTGCAAAGACTCAAAGCAAAACAGCGATGAAAAAGGTTTTGGACTACGTTATGCAATCTAAAAAAACGGCATATGTGAGTCCCGATACCAGCGGGAAGTACAAACTCATAAGCGGGCAGAATTGTATGCCGGAAACGGCGTACAAAGAGTTTATGAATACAAAAGAGCAATACCGGAAAGCAAACGGCGTATTTTATAAACATTATGTTCAAAGCTTTAAACCGGACTGCGGCGCGACGCCGGAGCTGATACATCAGATAGGTGTTGAGCTTGCCGAGAAGTTTGAAGGGTATGAGGTAATAATCGCAACCCATATCGACGCCGATCACTGGCACAATCATTTTATTGTGAATTCGGTAAGCTGTGAAACAGGGCTGAAAATCCAGATAAATGAAAAGGGCTTGGAACGGCTTAGGGAAGCATCGGATGAGATATGCAAACGGTTTGGCCTTGAGGTACTACCGCCATATCAAAAGCCTAAACAGCGTGCAATGAATCAGCGGGAATATCGTGCGGCTCTGCGTGGTGAAAGCTGGAAAATGAAGCTCTTGTCAGCCATAAAAAAGGCAATGCAGGAAAGCGGCTCAAAGGCGCAGTTTATCCACAATATGAACGGCATTGGCTACGGCGTGAAATGGGTAGAAAATCATAAATATATCACCTATACCACGCCGCAGGGGCAGAAATGCAGAGACAACAAACTGTTTACGGAGAAATATTTAAAGTCAAACATGGAGGAATACTTTGATGGACTTGAACAAACTGATGGAAATAAACGAAGAAACCAGAGAAATACTGACAGAGCCGTATCAGCCAATCCTGATTGGAGTCAAACAAGAGCAATGGAACGCGCTGATACAGCACACGGCGATGGTTGGGACAGCGATCATCGAGAATACGGCGCTCATAGCGAAGCTGCCGACGCAGGAAGGTTTAGACAATTTGGTGAAGCAGGAAATCCGGCAATACAACACAGAGATGATAAAGGATATAAATTACCGGACAAGGAAAGTGGCGGAAATAATCACATCCGGACTGACGGAGAACGAGAAATCCATTCAAAGGACAGTATCAGAGCAAAACTCAAAAATGCTGGCAAAACTGCAAATGCGGGATTTATCACCGACAAAGTTAAAAGTCAAGTGGGCGGTGATTGGGGCGATATTGCCGGGGACGCTCTTGCTTTGGCAGCTTCTATCGAATCTATGGTAGAAAGTTCAAAACAAAAAAAGAAAAAAGGTGTCGCGGAACAAAAGCGAAAACGGCAGAAAAAAACACAGGAAAGGGAGTGGTCGATGGAACGATAAACAAATCCGCGAATACTTTTATCCAGCCGCAGGTGCGGCACTGTACTTAGATAATTGAATATGAAAGGGCATAGACATGACAAAGAATACCAATAGCATATTACAGGATGATAAAAACATTTTCAATTCTCCCGGACGTGAAATGACAGTGGGCGGCTTAAACGTAACCTTGAACTTTCTGTCTGAAAGCAATGGGAAATCTGTTGATACCGCTAAAAAAATATTGATTCCCTCACAATATCAAGATATTCCATTCAAAACGGTCTAATCGGGTTGATTTTGGGAGTAGGTTGTCGTACAATGTGGATTAAGGGGTTCCCCGGACAGGGAACCCCCGGGTGTACCTTGAAAACTGAATCAGTCGAAACCATAATCACCCATCCAATAAAAAGATAAGGAGATGGTGATTATGGAAAGTAAGAAACGTGTTTGTTGTTTATATCGTGTTTCAAAGCACGAACAAGTTGACAACGATGATATTCCGGTGCAAAGAAATGCGTGCCGGGAATTTGCCAAACGTCAGGGATGGGAAATCGTTAATGAGTTTTACGAGAAAGGCGTCTCAGGGTTCAAAGTGTCAAGCCAAAACAGGGATGCCATTCTGGAAATTCAGCGTGAAGCCGCTTTGGGCAATTTTGACATACTGCTGGTATTCATGTTTGACCGTTTAGGCCGTCGGGATGATGAAACTCCGTTCGTTGTTGAATGGTTTATCCGTAACAATGTAGCGGTTTGGAGTGTCAATGAGGGCGAGCAGCGCCTTGACAGCCATGTTGACAAACTGCTCAATTATATCCGTTATTGGCAGGCTTCCGGTGAAAGCGTTAAGATGTCTATCAGAGTCAAGTCCGGCATCGCTGAAATTGTTTCCGAGGGGCATTTTGCGGGAGGTAAAGCTCCGTTTGGTTATCGTCTGGAAAGATGCGGACGGTTCAACCCCAAAAAGGGAATGAGGATGCTGGGCTATGTGGTTGACGATGAAGCGAAAGTGATTGTCAAAACAATTTTCAGCAAATATGTCAACGAAGGATACGGTGCTCAAAGGCTTGTGAGGTATTTGTATGAACAGGGCGTTGTAAAACCAAACGGCAAACCTTTCAGCTTATGCAATATACATCAGATGCTTAGAAATGAACTATACAACGGATATGTTAAACGCGGTGAAACACGCACATTTGTCCCTGCATTACAACTTATTGACGATGACACATTCAAGCGGGTAGCGGAACTGCGGGCGATGCGTAATAAAACCGCTCAAGACAGAAGAAGGGTTCCGATGACTACAAAAAGCGCAGGGCTACTGTCAGGCAACATTTTCTGCGGGCACTGCGGGAGAAGGTTAGCTTATTCCGGTTCGACCGTACATCACAGAAATAAAAAGGGCGAAATCGTAAGCTATAACGCAGCAGGATATTGCTGCAGATACGGGCAAAATCTTGGCGGAAGCAAATGTCAGCAAAGATATATATCTGCGAAAATAGATGGTGTTGTCAAAAGTGTATTACAGCAGATATTTGAGCGGATACGGGAGACGCCGCCTGCGGATTGCCTCAAGAAACAGCATGAACACGCTATATCGGATATAAGGGATAAAATCAAAACCGCGACCCGCGACATTTCTAAACTGAACAAAGAATTATCGGCATACAAAAGCGAAGTCATAAAGGTCATTCAAGGAAACAGCGGTTTTACCGCTGAAGTCCTGAATCAGCTTATCCATGATTGTGAAGAAAAAATATCAGGACATGTCGCGGAACTCGAACACTCAAAATCCGAACTGGACGAGAGCGCCAGCCTCTATGAAAAGACAAAAGAGGAACATGTGCGGATTAGGTCATGGTCTGAGATTTTTGACGAGAGCAGTCTGGAGACACAGAAAATGGTTGCTGCAAGTTTAATAAGCGCGGTAAGAGTTAGCAGAGGGTATAAGATAGAAATTGATTTGAATCTCTCTGTTAAAGAATTCGCGGAAGTCGTTTCATTTAACAATGAAATGCTTAACGTTTCGGTAGAAAATTAAAGTACAATTTTTTGTAGTTTTTATATACATTGCCTTCGGCAACATATTGGAGCAGAGCGGCAATTTCAGCAACCCGTACAGGTACGCCGGCTACGAGTACGACGGCGAATCGGAGCTGTACTATCTGAAAGCCCGCTACTACGACCCGGCAATAGCCAGGTTCATGCAGGAGGACTCGTACATGGGGGACATGGCAGATCCGCTGAGTTTGAACCTTTACGCCTATTGCCGCAACGAGCCCATGATGTACTATGACCCGGATGGTCATACCCTTATTTCGGCAATAGTGGCAGCAGTGGCAACCGTAACCGGTGCCGTCGTCAAGGCAGCAAAAGATGCCATAAAAAAGGCTTCTGCCAACAGTAGTTCGCAGGAGAAAACCAGTAGCGGCATAGATGTGCTGATTATTAACCAGTCATGGGGGTATAAGACCGAATTCATTAATAGTATCATCAACTATGCCGGCAACACTTGCAAGTCTTCCATTGATATTATTGCAGGCGGCTATAAATACAAGATATATGAAGGGCTGCATTATTATATTGACGATAATGGAAAGCCAATTTATTACAACAAGGACACAAACGCTGTAAGGGACGTTGCTGTAAAGGCGGGTTTTAGGGATGAAGACATAAAGTTCACAAAATTGAAGGACGATATTTGGAAAAGCACAATAGAAATCAAAGGGCTGTTTGAGGGTGTCGACGGCATGTTAAAGGAAGGCGTACATTATTATCGTGACCCAACTGGCAAGGCGTATTTTTACGACGCAGTAAGAACACTTAATGAAGCTCAAGGAAATACTGTTAACTATGACAATAAAACAAAAACTATAACGATTGAAGACAAAAACGGCAGGATTGAGGGTGCGCTGCTTAAACCGGGAGAAGACTATTATATTGGCAGGGACGGCAAAGCATATTCCACGCAGGGGATTCCAGCCTCGTTTCCTACGATTGTCCGCGAAGCATTTCAAAATTATCAAAGAAGCGCGGGAGCAATTTACGGCGACTTTGATGGGGTGAATGGATTGCAATGTGTGGACATAACAAAGTGGTTTATTGATACGTTTACAACTCTCACTTGGTCTAGAGGCCATGGCAAAGAACAAGCGGCAAATGTCGCGGCCGCTAACAACTTACCGTCGCCGACCTCATCACCAACAGGCATATCAGTTTTTAGCGTAGCCGGAGGCACGAAGGCTTGGGGCGGCTCTGACACCCACAATTACGGACATACCGGTATCTTGCTTTATGTGGACGAAGACAATAAGACGGCTACAGTTATCCATACAGGGAGTTCTAGAGAGGACAAAACGCCGAACTCATGGCTAAGTACATACTCGTATCCGACAAGCGGCGTCACATTCACTAACTTAGGCGATTACTTGAAATAAGGGGGAATAGTCATGAAACACGCAATAACTTTGTTAGCGATTTTACTGTTGGTATCAATCGCTTGCGTTGCCTGTGCTGATAGTGTGGTTTTGAGCATCAAAAGATGTGCCATAAAAGCACCAGTGACGATCACAACGTGAGCATTGCAAAAGGCGCCGCCTAAACTCTTGCAACAAGCTTGATTTGAGACGGGGGCGAGGAAATTGACGGGAGCTTCCCGTGTTTTTCATTTCAAGAAGTAAAATACCGTAAAACCCTGAAGTTGCTGGCCAAAGAAACTGGCTCGCACAAAATGAAACTTTTCACGCGCCCTAAATGCAGAAAACCGCACGCGTACAAGCGTGCGGCCTGCGCGGCCGTGTACGGCTGCGTCAATGCAGACAGTGTTCAAGGACAGCCTTCAACAACCGACAACCAGCGAAAGGGCGTCAGAAAAAAATGTCGTCAACACAGTTTTTTTCAAGCAAGCCTTTCATCCGCAGGTATTCAATCCGTGCGTCGTCCCTGGAATCGCCGTCTTTGGCTTTAATGATGCCGGCATACCTTTTCCTGACTTCAAGCTTTTGCTTTTTGGCCTTCAGTTCGCGGTACGCGCCCCTGCAATCGCAATAATTTGAGAGGCGCAAAAAATCCGGGCTTTCAAACATGCCGATAATTTTATCGACAGAGGAAAGCGTGATTAAAACACTCTTTTCCATAACATCCTCCAATCTGCAACAATGTCATGTTTTTCTGGACGCAAGCCTGTAGTCCTCGCCATTCATGTTCAGGATGACGCAGTCGCCGGCGAGCTTGCCGACAAGGGCTTTTGTCAAAACCGTATCGCCTATAAAGCCCTTCCATGCGCTGAACTGGTAGTTCGACGTGACAAATACGCTGCTGCCCGCTTCGCTCCGTTTGGCAACGACGTCAAAAAGAAGCTGGGCTTTTTTCGCAGTGAGGGTAACGTAGCCGAGTTCGTCCAGCGCCAAAAGGTCGGCCTTCATGAGCGTTTTCATCATAGGGGCAAGCCTTTTTTCCGTGCTTGCCTCGCTTAGCGCCGTAAGCATGTCGCTCACGCGCATGAATTTGACCGTGTAGCCCAATTGCACGGCCTCGCGGCTGACGGCAGCCATCAGGTGGGTTTTCCCGGTCCCGTTCCCCCCAAGCGCGCACACGTTCATCTTGTTTTCAATGAATTGGCAGCTTGCGAGGGATTGGACGTGCTCTTCTTTTAAATGCGGTATGGAAGGCAGCAGCCTGAAGGTGTCAATCGTTTTGCCGTTGGGCAGGCCGGCGCTGCGGACGCGCCGCTTGACCAAAGCGTCATGGCGCCGCGCATTTTCTTCCGACATTAGCGCAACAAGGGCTTCTTCAATGGACATGCCCGGTTTCACATAATCGCTGTACGATTCGAAAACCGGCATTTTGAGGGATTGCGCAAGACTTTTGACAGCGCTGTTATTTTTCATCGCTGCCCTCCCCCCCGGCGATCAGCCTGTCGTAGTCCGCAAGGTCAATGTGCTTGATTTCAAACGCGTCACCGGGCACATCTTGCCCATAAAGGTAATACCGCACCATCTCCGCAGTCGGCTTGCCTGTGCTTATGGCGTCGTCCAGGGCAGCAAGCACGCGTTCTTCGCCAATGCCCCTGACAAGGAGCATGACGTCTACGAGCTGCTTGTTTGCGTCTGCGGCAGGGCAAAGCTCCAAAAAAGCGCGGCAGTTGGCAGGCATCACGCCCTTGCTGATTGGCAGGGCCTGGCCGGCGGCGCGCGGCTTCCTTGACAGCGCTTCGAGATAGTGGTCAAGAATATATTGGTCCTGCCCGCCAGGCCGCTGCCTTTTATGCACGTGCAAAAGCTTGCCTCTGAAATATATGCTGAGTTCGAAGGGCGACACGCGCAACGTGACATTTTTGCCTGTGTACCCATGAGGCACGGAGTAGCTTGCCTTGCCGTACCTGACTGTCTGGTCCGGGTACACCTTTGCCTGCACGGTCTCGTCAACCTCAAATGGCGACGCTGGCAACGGCGCAAGCGAGGCACGCTCTTCCATGAACAAATCCCATATTTTTTGCGGCCGGCCCTCTAATTTATGCGTCATGTTGTATTTGAGCAGGCAGGCGCTTATGTGGTTTTGCAGCTCTTCAAAATCTTTCGCGCGGGGGATTGGCACAAATGCTTTGTTCCTTGTGATTTTCACTCCGTTTTCGGCGTTGGACTTTTCCCAGCCGGAAGCCCTGTTGCAGAATTCCGCAGTGAAAGCGTAGTGGCTTTCGACCTTCTTGAACCCCTCCTGCGTCACGGCATTTTTGCCGCTCCCGCTCAAAACCGCGGTCTTAAGGTTGTCGTAGACGCAGCGCCGGCTGACCCCCTTTAGCCAAGCAAAGGCTTTGACGTGCCCGTGCAGGAACGAGAGCATTGTCCGGTCGGGGTATGCAAACGCGCAAACAGCCCCGCTGTAGGGCAACGCGAAAACTAATACCTGAACGCGGCTTTTGACACCGTCGACAATAGCGGTGGCGTCCTCCAGCCAGTCGACTTGGATGCAGTCGCCCGCCTCGTGCCCCAAAGGTATGAACTCGTCGCCGTGGGCGTCTCTGATTTCACGCACTATGCGCTTTGCATGCGGGTACGATATCGCAATCCCGTGCTCGGACACGAGCGCGTCCCAAATGTCTTTGGCATTTAGCCGCTGCTTGCGCGGGAGCGAGGCGTTTTCCAGCAGCATGCGCGTTATTTCGCCTTCTGCCGCTTCCCTGAGCGGGGCCTTCCGGGGCGCTGCGGCGCGCATGTCCGGGGTGGCTGCGCCGTCGCGGTATTTCCTGACCGTCCTGCGCCCGACGCCTAAAGCCGCCGCAATTTTTCTGTCGCTGACGCCGTTTGCGTGCATGGCGCGTATTTTCCCGTACGTCTCCCATTTATCGGGCGCCATGGCCGCACCCCCTTTTCCCCAGGGAAACTATGCCCTGAATTGTTTCCAGCGTTTCAGACAGGTTGAGCTCCAATTCCTTTATGGCATTCATGTGCGCGCCGGCCTCTTGCGGGGACATGGCTGAAAACGCTTGGCGGAGCGCAGCCATTTGAAGCTTCAGCGATTTTACGGCTTCGTCAATGAAGCCCAGGGGCGAAACCGCGTTGCGGCGCCCCGCCCGGCCGGCTTTGGCCGTCTGCCGCCTGTCCGCCATCCGCTTGAGCGCGTCCCTCGGCTCCTTAAGCATCTGCGCTTTTACCGCGTCGGGGCAATCCTTGTCGTTGTACCCTGCAACGAGAAGTTCCACAGCCGACTTGGGCAGGCCTTCGCGCACCGCCGTTTCGGCGAACGCAAATTGCGCCGCCTGCGGGAGCCGGGCGACTTCAACTGCGCTGCGCGGTTCAAGCAGTCCGCTTCTGACCATCTCGTACACGTTGGCGTCAAGGCGCACGGCAAGCGCCAGCCGGTTGCTGACCCAACTTGCGGATTTGCCGAGCATGGCTTGAATCTCCGGCCTGGGCACCCCTGCGCCTACGGCCTCCTGCAGCAGCAGCCCTTCGCAAAGCGCGCCGGGCTTTTCCTGCAGCGACAGCAGCAGCAGTGAAAGTTTGGCCCGGCTGCCTGCGCCGCTTGTTGCGTCAACCTCGATGGCGCCCATTTTTTTGACTCCGAGCTCCCTGAGCGCCGTAAGCCCGCATTGCCCGGACAGGAGCAAGCGGTTGCCGTTTTTTGCCACCCCCACTATCGGCGTGTGCACGACGCCAAGCTTCTCTATGGCTTCCTTGCAGCGCTCTACGGCGCGGCGGTCGACCGCCGCAGCTAAAGTTTTGTTCCCTTCGACAGCCGCCACGTCAATTTCTTTGACCTTGTTTATGGTTTTGGCCATTGTTTTGTCCTCTCCTTTCTTTTTCGTCCGCAATATTTCCTACGATACGATGTTAACCCGAAGAAGTGGTGCAGCGGAACGAAACCTAAAGCAACAGCCGCCTAGTTTTTTCGTGCCAGCCCTTTGCAAACACGCTGCTGGCTGATTCAACGGCAGCCCTTGCCGCCCCGCAGGGGAACTTTGGAAAGAATGGCCGCATGGCCTCACGGCGCGCCAACGTGCCGGCAGCCGTGGGGAAACGCCTTTCGGACACCTTCGCCTCGCCTTCTTTGACACGGGCCTTCGCTGCAGCGCCGACAAGATTTTTGGGCACTGGCCCGAAAGCCGTGAATTCTTCCCCGAACTTCTTTTCCAGCGCCTGCTTGCGGGCTTCTTCAAAAGATTTGAACGAACGGCAGACCGTCGAGTGCGAAAATTTGCCCAGCCTGAATTTTTCCCGCGTGGCTTTTGCCGCGCCTCTTTGGCCAATTTCGGGGTTTGCGCTGTAAAGTGCGCAAGCGTAAAGGTACACTTGAATTGGGTACGGCCTTCCGGGGATCAAAAACCAAGGGATCACCGTCACATGGGCCCCGCCGGCAAAAGTGTACCTTGGGCACACTATTTCATGATGTTCAACATATTCGATTTGATAGCGGGCATAGCTGACGCTTTCCGCCGCAGCCAAAAAAACAGCCATGCACGCAGGGGGCTCAATTGTTATTTCGTAATCTTTTTGATTCTCAAGTTCATAGAAACGTGTTATGATGTACATGTGGGGCAGCCCCAGCCTTCATTGTATTTTGTCCTGCAAGATTATGATACTTGAAGAGCTGCGTCTGTTCCACTGTTTTTTTGAAATTATAGCGATGGCACCGTTGTTGCCGGGGCGCCGTGGCCCCCTTGCTGTGATTGCGCATAAAAAAAGAGCCCGCTAACGGCTCCCTTTTGCGTAATCTCTTGACGCCATTTTGGCGCCATTGCTTGCGAGCATTTCCAAAATAACATTCGAACCTTACAACTCCATAAGCTTATACCGCTACCTAAAACAAAAGAACTTGAGAAAATATCTGAACGTTTGTACTTCGACGAAAGCGATATTGAATTGTCAATATACAGCGAAAACACAAATCCCAAATCTGTTATCGAACTTATTAAACAGCACCCGAATATCTTTCCACAATTTTACACTTTTGATTCAGAGGTGCGTTCAAAATACAGGCGTATTGACTTTTTGGTATACTGCTTGATGGCTGTGTACAAGGAGGGGTATTTAAGCATCAGATATTTGTTGAAAAAATATGGTTCAGTTGGCATTTATAATTTAGTTCAAGATGAAATAGAGATCGCTTATGAGCAGATGAAAAAAGATGCGTTGGATATTTTTGAAAAAGGAGCTATGAAAGTTTTCAAAGATCTTTACTCCGCTATAATAATAAAAGCAAATGAAATCGAAAACGACAGCTATTTTAGAGGTGTTGCACTTTCTGAATCTCAGAAAGTATCCATGATTGAAGTCAATAAAAATGCTAGTTGAGGGCGTGTCAGGAAAATAAAACTTGGCCAAAGGATTGATTGACACCTAGGGAAGCAGATGAGGCTGTTGAAATATGTCGAATATTTCAACCTGAATTCCCAAATAGTTTAATCTACATGCTGTCAGCAAAAACGGGATCGGCTTAAAATTGTTGAAAACACAAGAAAAAGTTATTTGAAAAAGTAAATGCAACATTTCAGTTGCGTTTACTACTTTCGCGTTTCATTGAGAATCTCGATTTTTGCAGAACGGCAACTGGTTGCGTTTAACTATCCGCAACCAGCCTTGTAAAAAAGCCGTTGCAGGGTTTTTTCGCGTCTGAGAATGATTTTTGTTCAATGGATGAGGCATTTCTAGATTTTCCGAGCCAGAGGCGGCAGCGACCGGCGAAGCCGGCGTGGCCTTGACGGCAAACGGACAAAAGCGCTACAATGGCAGGCAGACGGCAGTGGGCGAACGAGGCATTCC
>Ga0082212_10012126_pt1 | contig 10876 bp, 12 predicted proteins | sample TergutNt197P3_FD_71548 | JGI IMG/M metagenome (GOLD analysis project Ga0082212, IMG submission 71548) | Neocapritermes taracua P3 segment gut microbial communities from Petit-Saut dam, French Guiana - Nt197 P3 | ecosystem: Host-associated > Arthropoda: Insects > Digestive system > Gut ...
ACGCTTGCTTTGTTGGTGGTTGCCGTTTTTAGGTACTACACTTTTTTGTTTATTTTTTCTACATTTCTATTTTAGCAAACACAAATACCGCTAACATCGTATCTTGCAGGAGCCAAAATTTGATTAACGAGTATGTGCATAAGCGTTTCCGTTCCGTAATGCACCTCGCAGTAGACATCATCTGCAATTTTTAACGGTCTTGTCATACCAACAGGGCTTGCAGAAATAAATGTTCTGATTTTTCCATGTGCCTTATCTCGCAGATACATCAGCATTTCGCAGTGTTCGGGACTTTCATAGCACCGAGTAATGATTTCTCGGTATACATCACGCCACGATTTGACAGCAATACGTTCATCACCGAATAACAGCGCAATGGGCTTTGTGCCGACAAAGACAGCGGGGCGTGTAGATAACGGAATTTTTAACTCGGTATCTGCGGTTTTTTCTTCTGAGTTTGGGTTTTCTGCCTTTCTGATTAAATCGTCGAACATTCCGTTGACTGTTTGAACTACATAATCCTGTGTTTTTTTGATTTCTTCAACAGTGTTCATACCGCCGCCCTCCATTTTAACAATAACTTGACAATTACCGCGTCGATTTGCTTTGCAGAATAATCTGTCGGGAAGAACCTGCGGTAACGGGAATTATCAGCAGAATCGCTTTTTGCGGATTTCTTTTCCTCTGATAACACACGGTTAATCACTTCAACAGTTAATTCGCCCGATTGTTTCAACTTTTTCAACCGCACTGCTTGCGATAACGATGGCTTGATTTCAAGTTTAGTAATCACATCAGCGACCATCGCTTGCTCTTTTCGGGACAGATACGACAATTCAACAGCGGGATTGAAAGCGATTTTCTTCTCATCAACCATATCCGCAAGGGCAGGGACGAGTTCAGTCAGTCGTATAGTGCGGAAAATCTGATTTTTGCTCTCGCCTGTCTGCTCAACCATGACTTGGTATGAGTGATTATCACCTTTAACACCGCCATGCTTCAAGGCTTCCATTTTGACCCGATAAGCCCACGCTTTCTCGCTCGGTAACAGACTTTCACGCCTTTGCAAATTAGAATCAACCATAGCGATTACGGCATTATCATCGTCCAACTCGCAGATTATAACTGGAAGTGTTGCAATTCCCACAATCTCACAGGCTCTTTTCCTCCTGTTCCCGCAGAGAAGCTCATATCCGCCGTTATCGCGTTTCCGGACAAGACCCGGCTCCCTAACCCCATATTTCTTTATACTCTCAACAAGAGCCGACATAGCATCATCGTCGTTCACATTGAACGGGTGAAAGTCGGGTGGGTATAATTCCGAGAGCGGAATCATTATAATCTGCTCGTTATTTTTGTCTGTTTTCCTCATAAAACTATCCTCCATTATGGTAATTATTGAGGCAAAAGTGTTAGTCTTAATGAAACATGGGCTGTTTCAAGACGGCAATTTTACCCCGATTTCCGTTGGTTTATGCTGTGGAAAAGAATAAGACCAACCCCGCAAACCCTTGATTTAATCAGGGATTCTTTGAGTTAGTCTTATTATACCATAAGGGGAACTGCTCGGCGTTGAGTGGTCTAACATTAACTGGGAAAAGGGCGTTATTCACATTAACCGTACATCAAACTATACGTCTTTACAAGGAACTTTCACCGATACAACAAAAACGGAAAAATCAAAGCGTTCTATGAAGTTGCCGCCGTTTATAATGGATTTACTAAAGACCTACAAGGACGAACAGGACAAAGAACGGGAACGGCTCGGCGATAAGTGGGAAGATAATGACCGTCTTTTTGTTCAATGGAACGGCTCGCCCATGTGTCCGCATACTCCATATAACTGGTTGCGTAAATTCTGCAAAAAAAGCGGACTTCCTTTCTACGGCGTTCATCACTACAGGCATTTGTTTGCCTCTCTTGCAATCGGTGAGGGCGTTGACATTGTTACCCTGTCGGGGGCTTTAGGACATACAAATCCAAATGTTACGCTCGGAACGTACAGCCATTTACTACAGAACGCACAGGAAAAAATTTCATCAGCCGTTGAAAATGCGCTTGATTTTTCAAAAATGCAAAAATCACAGGCAGTATAAAGACCAAATTTCCAAAATAAAGACCAAACAAAGACCAAATTAAAAAGCCCTTAAAAATAAAAACCTGCAAACCCTGTTAAAGTCAGTGTTTGCAAGTTTTAAAACATACAGGGGCGAGAGGACTTGAACCCCCAACTTACGGTTTTGGAGACCGTTGCTCTACCAATTGAACTACACCCCTAAAACATGAAAAAATTTCTAATTATTACGTAAAAGTTATTTTACCATAATTTTTTGTTTTTGTCAAGTTTTTTATTATAATTTTACATATTTACATATTTTTACAGTAAAAATTTTTTTCAAAATTTTATTGACAATCATAAAATCTGTATGTTATACCGTTACATACACTATGTATAAATTAATTAAGTACCCCATCCTTCATTTTATAAATAACATCAGCTGTTTCCGCAACTTCTAAATCATGTGTAACCACAATCACACAATACCCCTCATCGTGTGCAAGATTATGCAATATATCCATGATATTGTTTGTGTTAGCTATGTCTAAGTTTCCTGTAGGTTCATCGGCTAAGATAACCCGCGCACCGGACGACAGTGCACGCGCAATCGCCACTCTTTGCTGTTCGCCGCCCGACAGTTTCGACGGAAAACGCTTCATTTGCTCTTTGGTAATCCCCACGCTTTCTAAAAGCTCAATGGCTCTCGGTTTCGCTTCTTTCGGCAGAACGCCGCAAAGCTCCATAGGATAGCAGACGTTTTCAATTACCGTCAAAAGCGGAAAAAGTTGAAATGCCTGAAAAATCATGGATATACTTTCACGGCGGTAATGGTCAAGGTCAAGTTGATTAAGGCTGTCGCCGCCGAAATTAACTTCGCCGTCTGTCGGCAAATCAAGTCCTGCAAGCATGGACAGCAGTGTCGATTTCCCCGAACCGCTCGGTCCCACAACCGCATATAATTTTCCCGCTTCAAAAACGCAGTTTGCGTCCGAAACAGCGGGATTTTCCGCGTTTTTATAGGTATAAGTTACGTTATTTAAAGTTAATACAGACATACTAATCCTCCTGTTCCGCCGTAATCTAAAGTACGGTTCATTTTTAATAAGATTATAGCATATTTTTCTATACTTGTCAAGAACAAATATACTTGACAAAAAAATATATTGATTTATAATATTATTAAAGACCTGAACAGAAAGGACAATTTTCATGCTTAACAAAAAAAAGCAAAAAAACCGCGATACTTCCGGTTTCAAAAATCTGTTAAAAAGAGCATCAACAGAAATGCTCATTTTACTAACGCTTCGTAAATCACCGATGTATACTTATGAAATGATGAACACGCTTGAGAGATTAAGCGACGGTTACTTGGCTTTTAATACGCTTTATATCGCTATTTATCGGTTGCGGGAACTTGGTTTTATAAAAGAAACAGAGCGGGTTATGTCGGACGATAACAGGGTTAGAGTTTACTTTTCCATAACAGAGAACGGTGCGGAGTATCTTGGGAATTTGGTTGAGGAGTATAGAAGATTTTCTGAGGTTATTGATGTGATTATGTGTGCGAACGAGGAAGTACAGGGAGCGTAGTTTATACTAATCCCCTACTGTTCCTCTTTCTGAACCACTTTAATCTTAACCGGACTTGTATTGCCGGCGTCAAATTTTATTTTCATGCGTCCCGTTTTTGAAAGAAACTCGTTGTACTTCGCCTTAACTTTCTGATAATTCTCAGGGTGCAGGTGGGTAATCGGCGTTATCAGCATGGGCGTTTTATCTAATTTATTATTGATATAAAGCATATAATGCTGAAAATAATCCGTGAAAGCCTTGATTGCTTCCTCTTCCTTCCCCTGTTCAAGATAAATCAAAGCCAAGCAGACATATAAATCCAAAAGCAATACGTCTTTTGCTTTGAACAAACTGAAATATTCCTTGATGAGGTTTAACGCTTGATTATAATTTTTAATATTAAAATAATATAATATAACATTTAAATAACAAGGAGCGGAATACTGGTTCTTCACTTTTTTCGCGGTTTCAATTGCTTTTGCCGTTCTTTGCTCATGCTGTTCGGCAGAATCCGGTTCTTCGTTCAATATGTGCATCATTGCGCGTAAATCGTCCGGATTTTTACGCAGTTCTTCTTCAAGAATAGAAAGGTTTCTTTCCTTTTTTTTAGCTTTGCTTTCCGCTGTTTCATAAACATATCCGTAGTGATTTGCATATGTGCTAAAATTGCAAACGGGCGCGTAAAACCCTTCTATATATTCGTGAATGGGGTTGACGAATTTTATATCGGGACGGCGTCTTACGATACGGCTCCGCGCAAACATCGCATAATCGTTCTTTTCAACATTCGTATAATCCTTGGTATAATACGTCGCACTGTTGTAATTTTTACTGATAGTCCGGTCTTTGAAAAAGTTCAGCATTTCGCTTAAATCTTCATTAAAAATATCATCGGCGTCAAGGAACATAAACCATTCGCCGGAGCATTTTTCAAGCCCGAAATTTCTTGCGGCGGCAAAATCGTTTATCCAGTCAAAATGAAATACATTATCGGTAAAGCGTTCGGCGATTTCAACCGTATCGTCCGTTGAACCGGTGTCAACGATAATAAGCTCACTGCTTATGCCGTCTAAAAGCGGCTTCAACGCTGTTAGGCAATCGTTTAAGTATTTATGCTCGTTTTTAACTATCATGCCGACCGATAGTGTTATTTTAGGAATATTGTCAATAATTCTGGCTTTCATAAATAGATTTCTCCTCTAACACGCAATAATAAAAATTATAACATATATTTAATTACAAGTCAAATGCTTGAATTTTCTGCATGACTAAGAAAAACGCACCCGCAGTAATTCTGCCTGTATAGATTATATTTTTTTGACAGTTCCAATGAACGCTTATACCCGTCTTTCTTCTTGAAATCTTCGTAAACCGGTTTTATACCGTAAATTTCACCCTGCTCTTTCAGAATTTTATAAATCATTTCCGCGTTCTTATGCGGGCTGACCGAAAGCGTTGTAGTAAAAAAATTAAACTTGTTTTCTCCTGCAATTTGCGCAGTTTTTGAAAGGCGCATTTCTATGCACTTTTTACAGCGCTCTTTTCCCTCCGGTTCATTTTCCAAACCTTTTACAGCTTTAAGGAAATCCTTATTGTCATAATCGCCCTCAATCATTTTTATATTCAAAACAGAGAGCAGACGTTTTTGCTCCGAAAGCCGCTTTTTATATTCAACGGCAGGCATAATATTCGGGTTATAAAAATATAAAGTTATATTATAGTTTTCTGTTAATTTTTCTAAAACCGAACTGCTGCACGGCGCGCAACAGCTATGCAGAAGAAGGCTTTTTTTATTTCCGCTCATTTTACACCTTTCTTAAACCCTGATTTAATCAGCAGTTACGATAAAATTTAATTTGTCAATAGAATTAATGAATATTTTGAGCCAAATATATTTGTCTTTTTTTGTCGATTCTGCCACTTTACTTTACCGGCGGTTTTATATATAATAATTCTACGGGGAGTTTTGTTTGAATCAAAAATTAAAATTAAAATTTTAATTTTTGATTCAAACCTAAATTTATACTTTTCGGTCTAAGACCGAAATTTTGCTCTGCAAAAACGCAAAAATTCCATAAGCTTTCAAAAACATAAAAATTCCAAAGGATTTCAAAAATTTAAAAATCTAAAAAAGAACGGTTATAAATATGAATAATGATTTTCCGCGTATATTGGCACTGCTCCGCAGTGAAAAACATATCAGCCAGAAACAGGCTGCAGAAGACCTCGGTATTGCGCAGGCGTTGCTTTCCCATTATGAAAAGGGGAAGCGGGAATGTGGATTGGATTTCTTAGTCAGAGCCGCCGATTATTATAAAGTTTCCACAGACTATCTTTTGGGGCGTTCTCCCGTCAGCACAGGGCAGTTCCTGCTCGAAAGCGAAATCCCGGAAGCCGGCTTGAATTCAAACAAGGCGGAAAGTTTCACGTTTTCCTCTTCTCTTGCGAAAAAGCTCATCATCAGCGGCATTGATGTGATTTTTTCCATTCTCGGTAAAACCAAAAGCAAAAAGCTTACGCAAAGTATTACCACCATTTTGTCATTAAATATATATAAATCTTTCCGGCTCGTTTATAAACTGAACCCTAAAAACGATAAAAATTTATTTATTATTAATGAGGAAGCGGCTTTCAGAGCCGCCGCCGCGGGAGAGCTTTTAGCGGAAGGCGCCGCACTTACGGCGATTGCCGAAGACCGCAGCGAAAACACCGAAACAGCAATTACCACCGCTTCTCTTGAAAGCGAATACAACAAGCAGGCGGCGGCACTTTTGAACCTTATCAGGAACAGCGAAAATATGCTTAAAAGGTATGAATAAATGATATACGGGACTCTTGTATTTGCAAAGCAAATACAAGAGTCACAGTCCCCTACCGCTTTCTTTTTAAAATAAAATTCAATGCCGTTACACCGGCGCGGTAATTAATCACAATCACCATTAAAAATAAAACGCACAGCGAAATATAATAAAAGTTCATATCCTGCGCAAACATCACCACCGCGCCCATCGCGCTGAGCAGAATCATATTCGCGCCCATTTTCACCGGTTTTAAATCCATATATACGAGAGAACGGGTGTCAATCACTCTGATGATAAAAACTAAAATATAACTTAATAAAGTAGATAAAGCCGCACCGTCTATACCCATAAGCGGAATGAGTATTATATTCAGTATAATATTCGCAACCATTCCTGCGGAAACAGTCAGCAGTGAACGCACCGATTTCCTTGAAGCCACGTAAATACTGCTCATAAATAATGAAAAACAGGTAAATATTACTGCTAAAGTAATAAACGGTGTATGGCGGAATACCCCTGCGAACCCCTCACCCTTAGTCGTTATCTCCAGCACTTTTTTAATGACTAAAAGCATGGCGGCGGCAATCACGTAAATCACCGACTGATAAAAATTAAACACATCAGAATAAAATTTGGCGATTGTGCGGGAATTCTTTTCGGTAATGGCAGACATGTTCCACGCGGACGAAAAGATGCCGGAAACAAGCGCAATCATATTCGGGAATTTATAGGCCGCGCTGTACACGCCTGTAGCGTCAAAACCGAGCATGGACGTGATGAAAAATCTCCCTAAAAACCCCGTTATCCACCACATAACGGTGGTCGGAATCAGCGGTACGGAAAAGCGGTACATGAGCTTCCGCAAATCTTTATCAATCCCGAAAAGGCGCAGATAACCGGAAAGCCGCCCCATATAAAATAAAAACACAATTGACGCTAAATCCGCCAGCACAACCGACAATATATATCCTAAAACCCCGAGGTTTAAACCGAGCAAAAACAGTAAATTTAACAGGACGTTGATTACAGTTGTGAAGATTCCGTCAACGGCGTAAAGCCGCACATTTCCGGACGAGCGGACGAACAGGGCGCAAACGCTTTTAATACTGCCGGTGAATACATAAATATAGATAAGTATACTGTAATCCGATAAAAAGTCAATCAGACCGAACAGGGGAACAAAGGGTATAAAAATAATTAATCCGGTTATGGTAGTGATAAAACCGATTGAAAAAACCTGCGATTTATTGTACTGGGAATCAAGCCCGAAGCGTATAACCGATTCACCGATTGATAAGGTAACAACGCCCATAATGAGCATGCTTGCTATTACAATTAAATCTACCGCTCCGTATCCGTCCGTGCCGAGCGTTCCGGTGTAAAACCGCATCATAACAATCCCGAGCAGTTTTGAACCGAATTGTCCGAGCGCGAGAATTATCGTATTAGACGCAAGCTTTTTATATCTGTCCAAAAAATAATCCCCCCCGACGAACAGTTGACAGTAAAAAATTTAATAAATAAAGGAGTATACAAAATGAAGGGTCTTTTTAAGTTCGTAGTATTCGCGCTGGGAGTGGCTGTAATCGCTTTCTCGGTAAACGCAATCATCAACCGCTTATGCGCTGACCGTTACTGTGCTTGCGGAGAATATGACGATGATTTTAACGAAGATTTCTAAAAAAACCGCTTAAAATCTCACCGCACTCTTTTGCCAATACTTTGCTTCTTACCATTGGTTTATGATGAACCGGCGTTTCGTATAAACTGAGGATAGAAGCAACCGCACCGCCTTTTTCGTCGTACGCGCCGTAAACAAGGCGTTTTATTCGTGCGTTTGAAATCGCACCCGCGCACATGGGGCACGGCTCTAAAGTCACATAAATCGTACAGTCCGTAAGCCGGCGGTTTTTTTTAGAACCGGCGGCTTCTTCAATTGCAATCAGCTCCGCATGCTTTAAAGGGGACTTGTCCCGCTCGGTGGTGTTATGCCCTTTTCCGATGATGTTTCCGTCCGCGTCTATTATGACCGCGCCGACGGGACATTCATTTTCGGAAAGGGCTTTTTTGGCTTCTTCAAGGGCAAGAAGCATAAATTCTTCATCTTGGAACATCAGCTTTTTTGTTCTTTCAATTTAATATGCAGTTCATTAAGCTGTTTTTCATCAACCACCGACGGCGCGCCGGACATAAGCTCGCTCGCGTCCTTGGTTTTCGGGAACGCCGTAACATCGCGTAAACTTTTCGCGCCGCAAAGAAGCATGGCAAGCCTGTCTAAGCCGATTCCCGCGCCGCCGTGCGGCGGACAACCGTAGCGGTACGCGTCTATCAGGAAGCCGAATTTGGCTTCAATTTCTTCTTTTGTCAGCTTCAATGCCTTAAACATACGCTCCTGCAACTCAAAATCGGTAATCCTGATTGAACCGCTGCACAATTCTGTGCCGTTCAGAACCAAATCATAGGCTTTTGCATAGATTTTATCGTATTTACAAGTATCAATGTATTGTAAACATTCGTCCTTTGGCATGGTGAACGGGTGGTGCATGGCGTCCCATTCGCCATTCTCGTCATTAAATTCAAAGAAAGGCATTTCCGTAATCCAGAGGTAATTAAAACCCTCCGACGGGATTATATCAAGCTGACCGGCGGTTTTGGTTCTGAGCGCGCCGAGAACGCGGGAAACCTCTTTGGTCTTGTCCGCCGCGATTAAGGCAGCATCACCCTTTTCACAACCTAAAGCCGCGCAGATTTCCGCAAGCTGTTCTTCGTTTGCGAATTTCCCGAATGAACAATTCGGAACATCGTCAATGTAACGGATATAAGAAAGACCTTTCGCGCCAATACCTTTAGCGAATTCAATAAGCTTGTCTATTTCTTTGCGCGTTAAAGCTTCTGCCGCGTTTTTAACAACAATTCCGCGGACGCTTTCAGCGTCTTTGAATACGGCGAATTCGGTTTGCTTGGCAAACGCTGTTATATCGGTGATTTCCATACCGTAGCGGGTATCGGGCTTGTCTGAACCGAATCGGTTGACAGCTTCATCATAGGTCATGCGCGGAAGCGGGGTTTCAATTTCAACGTCCATAACTTCTTTCATCACGTGCTTTATAAAACCCTCTAACATTTCTAAAATATCGTCAACATCAACGAATGACATTTCAAGGTCAATCTGCGTGAATTCGGGCTGGCGGTCGGCGCGGTTGTCCTCGTCGCGGAAACACCTTGCAAGCTGAATATACCGGTCAAACCCTGCAATCATGCAGAGCTGCTTGTAGATTTGCGGCGACTGCGGCAGGGCATAGAACATGCCTTCATGCAGTCTTGACGGAACAAGGAAATCTCTTGCTCCCTCCGGCGTGGATTTGATGAACATGGGCGTTTCAAGCTCAATAAACCTGTTGGCGTAGAAATAATCCCGCGCCGCTTTAGCTATATTGTGCCTTAACAGCAGGTTTTTCTGCAATTCTGAGTTCCGTAGGTCAAGATAGCGGTATTTCAACCGAAGTTCTTCGTTTGCCTTATTGGTTTCTGTGTGTATTTCAAAAGGAAGCGTTTGCGCTTTTGATGAAATTTGCAGTTCTTCCGCTATAATTTCAATACCGCCGGTTGCTATTTCTTTATTTACGCTTTCGCGGGCGCGTATAACGCCTTTTACCATCAGCACATATTCGCTTTTTACGCTTTTTGCTTTCTCGAAAACGCCGCGCTCTGTATTTTCATCAAACACAAGCTGAACGATTCCGGTTCTGTCGCGTAAATCTATGAATATAAGGCTTCCTTTATCTCTAATCCGGTTTACAAAGCCGCCGACCGAAACAATCTCACCTTCTTTTGCGTTTCCTGCTTCTCCGCAGTAATGCGTGCGTTTAAGCATTTGTTCTGACATTTTTTTATGTTTCCTTTCAAGCGGATTTATACTATTATTACATTTTACCATATTTCCCAAAAAAATACAAGCCCGCAGAACGCAAGCTTGTAAATATTAAATTTAACGGGGTTAATTCCATTATTATTCTTTTACCGCGCCCATAGCGATACCGTTTACAATAAACTTAGAAAGGAAGCAGTATACCACAATAACGGGAAGAATAGTAACCGCTATTCCGAGATAAACCGCGCCGTATTCAACCCTGTACGGATTTCCTCTGAATTCCTTAACTAAAATCGGAATTGTAAACTTGCTTTTTTCATTCAAAATCATGTACGGCAGGAATAAGTTATTCCAAGAGCCGACGAAAGCGAAAATACCCATAGTGAACGCGCCCGGAGCCGCAATTGGCATCATAATCCTGTGGAAAATACCGAATTCTCCCGCTCCGTCTATTCGCGCTGCGTGAATCAGGTCGTGAATTACACAGCTTTCAAGATACTGCTTGGCGAAGAAAACGGTTGCAGGGGCGGCGATTGACGGAATAATTAAGGGTATGTAGGAGTTCATTAGATT
>Ga0082212_10012127_pt1 | contig 10875 bp, 9 predicted proteins | sample TergutNt197P3_FD_71548 | JGI IMG/M metagenome (GOLD analysis project Ga0082212, IMG submission 71548) | Neocapritermes taracua P3 segment gut microbial communities from Petit-Saut dam, French Guiana - Nt197 P3 | ecosystem: Host-associated > Arthropoda: Insects > Digestive system > Gut ...
TCCGTCGTTTGGATGAGCCATTTGAAGCCCTTGAAATCAACTATTATATCATACAGAACGCCCCGGAATGTTATGCTTGCCACTGTGCCGGTCAGCGCCCCGCTGCTTACGTCGACAATGTCCACGTCCTCGGGGCGGATGACGACGTCTACCGGTTCCATTGGCGTAAAGCCGCCGTCGAGGCATTTGAATTTGCGCCCGAATATCTCGACGAGGCCGTCTGCGTGCATAATACCGTCAACGATGTTGCTTTCCCCGATGAAATCGGCGACGAACGCGTTTTCCGGCTCGTTGTATATGTCCTCGGGCGTCCCTATCTGCTGGATCACGCCGCCCTCCATGACCACCACCGTGTCGGACATTGCCAGCGCTTCCTCCTGGTCGTGCGTCACGTAGACGAAGGTTATGCCCGTCGCCTGCTGTATCCGCTTCAGCTCGTTCTGCATATCCTTTCTTAGACGCATGTCCAGGGCGCCCAAAGGCTCGTCGAGGAGCAGCACCATCGGCTCGTTCACGAGGGCGCGGGCTATCGCGACGCGCTGCTGCTGCCCTCCGGACAGGGATGAGACGTCGCGTTTGTCGAAGCCCTTCAGGCTCACCACTTCGAGCATTTCCATCACGCGGGCGTTTATTGTGTCCCTGCCGAGCTTTTTTCCGTCATGCCTCTGCAGCCGCAGACCGAACGCGACGTTCTCAAAGACATTGAGATGGGGGAACAGCGCGTATTTCTGGAACACGGTGTTCACCATCCGTTTATGCGGCGGGACGTCATTAATCCTCACGCCGCCGAAAAAGACGTCTCCGGAAGTCGGCTTCAGGAAACCGCCTATGATCCGAAGCGTCGTGGTTTTGCCGCAGCCGCTCGGACCCAACAGTGTGAGGAATTCTTTGTCGTTGATATAAAGGTTTATGTTATTCAAAACATACTCATCGTCAAACGCCATCGAGCAATTTGAAAGGCGTATCAACTCTTTGGACACTTATCCTCCCCCTCTCGCGGAAATGGGTCGCGCCTTTTCGCAGAACGTAATGATATATCTTCCGTCACTCAATGTCAATGGATGGGAAATACTTTTTTGCGAACCCGACTTCGCCGACACGGAAAGCTTTGCCGCCCAGATACGACAGCAAACCCGCGTCGGTCCTGAACGCGAAGACAAGCCTGTACGAGCACAGCGCCTGGCGGCTTTCGCCGTACGGCCTGTTCAGCCGTTCGCTGCCGTATTTCCCATCGCCGAGCAGGGGATGGCCGGCGGCGGCGAGCTGTGCGCGTATCTGGTGCGTGCGCCCGGTGACGAGAAGGCATTCCAGCAGCGACAGGCCGTTCGCGGACGCCATCGTCCTGTATTTTGTCGAGGCGAATCTCGAGCCCGGGTTTTGCCCGGCCGTCACGTAGACCGTGTTTTTCACGGAATCCTTGAACAGATAACCCTCAAGCGTCCCGGTCGGCGGCGCAGGGCTGCCGTGCACCGCCGCGAGATAGTATTTGTCTATTTCACGGAGCTTTATCTTCTCGTTGATTATTCTGAGCGTTTCGGCGTTCTTGGCGGCAATTACGATGCCGGAGGTGTTCCGGTCGATCCTGTTGCACAGGGCGGGCGCGAAGGAGTTCTCGTCCCGCGGATCCCACTGCCCGCTTTGGAACAGATGGGCCTGTATACGCGATATGAGGCTCGCGTAGTCATACCCGCCGTCGCCGTGGCACAGGACGCCCGCTTCCTTGCTGACGAGCATTATGTTTTCGTCTTCATGGATGACGTCAAGCTTTGGCGCGGCGACGCGCAGAAAGGCGCCGCCCGCGTTTGCGGTTTCGAAAAACTCGTCGTTCACGTACATTTGCACGCTGTCGCCTTCCGCCAGCTTGAGGTCGCGCTTCGCGCCTTTTCCGCCGACCTTGACACGCTTTATGCGGATGTATTTCTGGACGAGCGACGAAGGCAGCGCAGGCGCGTTTTTCGCGACGAACCTGTCAAGACGCTGCCCAGCGTCGTTTTTTCCGACTGTGAACTCTTTCATGCGGAAAACTATATCACAAAAAAGTCTTGACAACAATACGCGTTGGGGCTTATAATCCTTCGGGTGTCACCGGGAGTTGCCGTGCGGCGACGATCGTGGCGCGGGCGTCGGGAACGGCGCCGTGCAGATGCAAGAGGTACATGATGTTAATCGATCTGCGGGAGATAATTGGTGTCCCCGGCTGCCGGGTGTCGTTCGACTACGAACCGGACCTGTCGGATGCGGCCTCAGGGTCGGTCATCCGGATCGGGCAGCCGTCGAGGGCGGCGGGAAGCGTCGTGAATACAGCGGGAGTGTTGACGTTTTCGGCGAATGTGGACGCGGTATGCGCGTGCGTCTGCGCAAGGTGTCTTTCGGAGTTCGAGTACCCGGTGCATCAGCAAGTGTTGGCATATCTCACTGAGGGAGGAGAAAACGGAGAGAATCCGGACGGATACTTCCTTCAGGGAGATAAGGTTGACGCCGACGAAATAATCCTGACGGAGTTCATCCTGGAGCTGGACCAGAGGCATTTATGCAAAGAGGGTTGCGCGGGTCTTTGCGAAAGGTGCGGAGCGAATCTCAACGAGGGTCCATGCTCGTGCAAGGTGGAAATAGACCCCAGGTTGGCTGCCCTTGGGCAACTACTGGAATAGGAATACAGGAGGTGTTCAAGAATGGCGGTCCCAAAAAGTAAGGTTTCGCACGCAAGGAAGAATAAGCGGCGTTCATCGCATTGGAAGCTGACGGCGCCCGCGCTGATCAAATGCGAGAAGTGCGGCGAGCCGCGTGTTCCGCATAGGGCCTGCAAGGCCTGCGGCAGCTACAACGGGCGCGAAGTGAGCGTCTAGCGTTTCACGGTTGACGTTTGACGGTTAAGGGTTTAGGGTCAAGGGTTAAGGATTTAGGAACCGGGGGTTAGGATTCAGGGCGGGGGAGACCCCGCTCCTTACGTTTTCGCCTGATCCCGGGCTTCGCGACGGAAAACATATCTTTATTAGGAGGAACCACCATGACGAAAAAATACCCACACCTCTTCAGCCCGCTGAAAATAGGACCCGTAGTCGCAAAAAACCGGATATTCTCCGCGCCTATGGCCGGCGGCGCCAATGCCGAAGGCTCGCTTACGCCGGAGGGTATGCTGAACTTCGAGGAAATGGCAAGAGGCGGCGTCGGGCTTGTCTGCATGGGCGAATCGCTCGTACACAACGCAACCGGCAACAACCACGGCCGCGTGCTGCGCCTCGACCTCCCGTCGATTTTACCAACGCTCCGCAAATGCACCGACGGCGTCCACCGGCACGGAGCGCTTGTATCGATCGAGCTCATCCACCCGGGACGCCGCGCCGACCCCCTTTGCACCCCGGGCGGCAAGGTCTACGGCCCCAGCGGCGGTATGTGCCATTACGGCGACGGCGAGCATTATGTCACCGAGCTTGACGAGGAGACCATCGACGTCATCGTCAACGCGTTCGGGGACGCCGCGGAAATCGCGATGCTCGGCGGATGCGACATGGTCACGGTACAGGCGGCCCATGGCTGGCTTTTCAGCCAGTTCCTTTCACCCAACACGAACCGGCGCGCCGACCGGTTCGGCGGCTCAATAGAAAACCGCGCCCGTTTCCATGTTATGGTCGCGGAGAACATCAGGCGGAAATGCGGGGACGGCCTCGCGATAGATTTCCGCATCAGCGGCGATGACTTCATGGAAAACGGAACGACGCTGGCCGAAGTCGTCGAGGTCGCAAAAATACTCGACGGCAAAATCGACATGCTCCATATCTCCGCCGCGAGCTTTGACGACAAACGGGCGAGCATCCGTATGTTCCCCTGTATGTTCTATGAACGCGGATGCAACGCCTATCTGGCCGAGGAAGTCAAGAAAAACGTTTCCATTCCGGTCACCACCGTGGGCGCGTTCAACGATCCGGAGCAGATGGAACAGTACATAGCGCAAGGGCGTGTGGACGCGATCGCCCTTGGGCGCGCGCTGCTTGCCGACCGCTTTATGCCTGAAAAAGCGCGGCTCGGGAAGACGGACGATATCATGTTCTGCACGCGCTGCAACGAGTGCATGAGCCTTAACTTTGTCCCGTATGTAAAATATCCCCTGGGCGGGGCCCATTGCGCCGTCAATCCGTGGCAGGGGCTTACGGAAAAGGCCTATGACAAGATATTCCGAAAGGGCAGCCAAAAAGTCCTGGTCGTCGGCGCCGGCCCCGCCGGGATGGAAGCCGCGCTCGGAGCGGCGGAATGCGGTCACGACGTCGTGCTAGCCGAAAAAACGGACAGCTTCGGCGGTTTGCTCAGGAGTGTCTGGCATCCGCAGTTCAAAACGGATATCAAACGTTTCGTCGAGGTGCTTGCGCGAAGGATAGAAAAGCTTGAAAATATAAAGGTCGAGTTCAATACGACCGTGACGCCGCAATACATAGAGTCGATGGCGCCTGATTCCGTCATCATCGCAATCGGTGCGGAGCCGGTCATACCGGACATACCCGGTATCGACAACGCCAAGGTCATCCTTTCGACTGAAATCCACACCAAAGGCCTGGGCGAGAGCGTCGTGTTCATCGGCGGAGGTATGGCGGGCTGTGAAGAAGGCTTGAGCGCCGCGTATGCCGGCAAGGACGTGACGATCGTGGAGATGACGGATACGTTGGCCAAGGGCGCGCCTTTTGTGCATTACATCTCGATTCTGAGCGAGATCGAGAAACTGGGGAATATGCACATCCTCACAGGCGCGCAATGCACCGGCATCAGCGACGCCGGCGTCGCCGTGAAAGGCGCGGACGGAGCCGAGAGGATGATCAAAGCTGACACGATAGTCGTTTCCGCGGGCATGAAGCCCCGGACGGACGAGGCTTGGAGCCTGTACGGCATAGGCGGCCAGTCGGCCATCGTCGGCGACTGCAAAAAAGCGGCGCGTATGAACGAAGCCGTGACAGACGGCTACTTCGCCGGTTTCTGCCTGCAAAAGCTGGACGTGTAGGCTTGCCCGCGCAAAACGCCGCCGTCGTGCCCGCCAAAGATTGAAACGCCTGATAAGAGGATTACAATGAGAATCCGTACGGTAGTTATGGCTGAATAAGAGGCTTGAAATGGCGTCAAAGATCAAATCGATTGCCGACGGAACCCCCGCCTGCGGCACTATCATCCGGGCGGGGGACGTACTGCGCAGGATCAACGGACACGCCATCGGCGATGTTCTTGATTACACTTTTTATACATATGATTCGCGCCTTATACTTGAGCTTTGGGGCGCGGACGGCGGGCTGAAGCTCGTGCGCCTGGAAAAGCCGGAAGGCCTTGACATAGGTCTGGAATTTGACACATACCTAATGGACAGGGAACGCTCGTGCGCGAACAAATGCGTATTCTGTTTTATCGACCAGCTACCCAAGGGAATGCGAAAAACGCTGTACTACAAGGACGACGACGTGCGCCTTTCGTTTTTGCAGGGAAACTACGTGACGCTCACCAATCTTTCGCGGGCGGATATCGAACGTATCATAAAACTGCGCGTCAGCCCGATAAACGTATCCGTACACACGCTCGACCCCAAACTCCGGGCTTTCATGCTCGGCATAAAAAACGGGGAAGCGGGTCTGGGACCGTTAAGGAGACTGGCGGAGGCGGGGATCACGCTCAACTGCCAGATCGTCTGCTGCCCGGGCATAAACGACGGCGCCCGGCTTGAAAGGACGCTCAAGGGGCTGTACGCGCTCGGCGGCAGCATCAACAGCGTATCGGTCGTGCCCGTCGGGCTGACGAAGCACAGGCAAGGATTGGCGCGGCTAAACCCGTTCGACAAGGAGCGAGCGTACGAAACGGTGAAAACAGTCGAACGGTTTGGCAAAATCTGCCTGGGCAAGCGTGGCTCAAGGGTGTTCCACTGCGCCGATGAGCTGTACATCAAAGCCGGACTGGAGCTTCCGCCGCACGAAAACTATGAGGACTACCCGCAGCTTGAAAACGGCGTCGGAATGATGAGACTGTTCACAAAGCAATTCATGGACGAGCTTACGAATACGGAAGAAACGGAGGGCGGGGAGCGCTTTTCAATCGCGACGGGAACGGCGGCGGCCCGATTTTTGTCAAAACTTCTAATGACCGCGAGCGGTAAATATGGTAAAATACCCGGTAAAGTTTACGCGATCCGCAATGACTACTTCGGCGGCGGAGTTACGGTATCGGGTTTGATAACAGGCAGTGACATAATTGCGCAGCTAAAAAGCAAAGAACTAGGCGCAAGACTCCTGCTGCCAATAAACATGCTGAAGCACGGAGAAGAAGTATTCCTCGATGACGTCACAGTGGAAGAGTTGTCAAAAGAGCTGGGCGTAAAGGTGAGGATAGTAAAACAGAATGGCGCGGACTTTCTAAAAGCAATGTTGGGGAGATAGGAGAACGTAATGTCAAGGCCGCTTGTGGCAATTGTTGGGCGTCCAAATGTTGGGAAATCGACGCTGTTTAACAGAATAGCGGGGAAGCGCCTTGCCATTGTCGAGGACACGCCCGGCGTCACCCGCGACAGACTTTACGCGCGATCCGACTGGAACGGGCGCGAATTCGACATCGTGGACACCGGCGGCATTGAACCCCAGGCGGACACGGAAATGCTGATATACATGCGCGAACAAGCCCTGCTCGCGATAGACGTCGCCGACGTCATAATCTTCGTCACGGACTTCCTGGCCGGCATCCTCACGGACGACAAGGACGTAGCCGAACTGCTCCAAAGATCAAACAAGCACGTACTTCTCGCCGTCAACAAAATGGACTCGATCGGACCCGAAAACCCGGACATATACGAATTCTACGAACTCGGCCTCGGAGACCCAATATCCGTATCCGCCATCCACGGACACGGAACGGGCGACCTGCTTGACGAATGCGTGAAACTCTTCCCGCCCCTCACGGACGAGGAAGAAGACGAAAGCCTCATACGCGTCGCCGTGATCGGCAAACCAAACGTGGGAAAATCGTCGCTCGTCAACAACATACTCGGGGAAACCCGTGTAATCGTCAGCGAAATAGCGGGAACGACAAGGGACGCGATAGACACGCAATTCGAAAACGAACAGGGCAAATACATTTTCATCGACACCGCGGGACTCAGACGCAAATCCAAAGTGAACAACAGAATAGAAAAATACAGCGTACTGCGCGCGCAAATGGCGATAGAACGCGCGGACGTCTGCCTGATAATGCTCGACGCGCGCGAAGGCGTGACGGAACAGGACACAAAAGTCGCGGGACTGGCGCATGAAGCCGGAAAAGCGAGCATCATAGTCGTCAACAAATGGGACCTTCTGCAAAAAGAAACGAACACCATGGAAAAAATGCGAAAGGAAGTCCTGCGCGACCTGAGCTACATGGACTATGCGCCCGTCTTATTCATATCCGCATTGACGGGGCAGCGAGTCGAGCGGCTTTTTGAACTGATAAACTATGTGGATAACCAATCAGCGATGAGGATAACCACCGGAATGCTCAACGAACTGCTTGCCGACGCGACGGCGAGGGTGCAGCCGCCGACGGACAAAGGACGCAGACTGAAAATATTCTACATGACGCAGGTCTCGGTAAGACCGCCGACATACGTCTGCTTCTGCAACAGCGCGGAGCTTTTCCATTTCTCGTATGTCAGATATCTGGAAAACAAACTGCGAAGCGTCTACGGCTTCGAAGGAACGCCGATAAGAATGATAATCCGCGAGCGCGAGAGGGAAGGTTAGGGGTTGACGGTCGGAGGGTGTTCGGAAAACCGCTTTTTTGGAGCGAATCCCGAAGCCGGAGGCGGTCGCCACGGCAAACTATGTAGTACAGAACTATGTATAGCGACACAAAAGCAGTTTTTCGAACACCCTCCGGCCGGCGACAGGTAGGGTTAGAATTTGGGGGTTGATGGTATGGAGCTTTCGTTGCTTGTGATCACAATACTGTCCATTGTTCCCGCCTATGTGCTGGGGAGCGTCAATGGCGCCATCATCACGTCCATATCCCTGTACCGTAAGGACATCCGCAAATATGGCAGCGGCAACCCCGGACTGACCAACTTTTACCGCGTGTTCGGCAAGGGCGGCGCGCTGCTCGTCATATTCATCGACGTCGTCAAAACGCTTGCCCCTGTCCTGCTTGGGGGATACCTCTTCCACCGCTACTACGACATGCGGCTGTTCGGGCGCGAGCTGACGGGGCTGTTCGTCCTGCTGGGGCACTGCTTCCCCGTATTCTACCGCTTCAAGGGCGGCAAAGGAATAATGGCCGCGGGCACGATACTGATAATCATAGACTGGCGGATCGCGCTGATATGCTGGGGGCTGTTCATAATCATAACGGCATTGACGAAATTCGTGTCGCTCGGCTCCGTGATAGGCGTGGCGGCATACCCCGTCTTTCAGATAATATTCAACCTCGGCGAAGCAAAAGAGCTCATTATCGCAATAATAAGCGCGGCGCTGGTAATAGTGAGGCATCAGGCGAACATCGGGCGGCTGATACACGGCGAGGAATCAAAATTCAGCTTCAAACACGATTAGGCGGTTTGAATAATTTGCAACGATCGGTTTTGGCGGGCAAGTGAAAAGTGACTGTGAGGATAAAATGAAAATATCCGTATTTGGCAGCGGGGCTTGGGGAACGGCGATCGCCTTGGTGCTTTGCGACAACGGACACGCCGTGACGCTTTGGAGCAAATTCGCGGACGAGGCCGACAACCTCCGAAGAACCGGCGAAAATCCGCTGCTCCGCGGGGTGAAAATACCCGCCGGCATCACCGTGACCGCGGACATGGACGAAGCCGCGTCAGGCGCGGGGGCGGCCGTCATAGCCGTACCGTCCTACGCCGTGCGCGAGACGCTGAACGGACTGCGGGGCAAGCTGCACGGCGACTGCGTGCTTATCTGCATATCAAAAGGCATTGAAAAAGACACATCGTGTCTCTTTACCGACATAATACGCGAAACGCTCGGGGAGAATACGCGCATCGCGTCCGTATCGGGCCCGACCCATGCGGAGGAAGTCGCGCTGCGCATACCGTCGGCGTGCGTCGCCGCGTCCAAGGAAATTCAAACCGCGGAACAAGTCCAGGCGCTCCTGATGAACGAATACCTGCGCGTATACACATCGACCGACGTCGTCGGCGTGGAGCTTGGCGCCGCGCTGAAAAACGTCATCGCGCTGGCCGCCGGCGTATGCGACGGGCTCGGCTACGGCGACAACACCATCGCGATGCTGATGACTCGCGGGCTAGCGGAAATGGCGAGGCTGTGCGTGGCGATGGGCGGGCACAAGGAAACGCTCGCGGGGCTTGCCGGCCTCGGAGACCTGATAGTCACATGCGGCTCGCGCCATTCGCGGAACCGCCGCGCGGGCGTCCTGATAGGGAAGGGCATGTCCTCCGACGAAGCCATGCGCGAGGTCGGCGCGGTCGTGGAAGGCTACTACGCGGCGAAAGCGGCCCGCGAGCTCTCGGAAAAAACGGGCGTGGGGATGCCGATATGCCTTGAGGCATACAACGTCCTGTACGAAGGCAAAGACCCGCGCAAGGCGTTGAACGACCTGATGGCGCGAAGCGCGAAAAACGAACACGCGACAGGCGAGGAAACCTGGGTGATGTGAGCCGCTTACGCGTAAAGAATTTCTATGTCAAGACAACGGGGAAGTGTGGTGATTCCGGATTTTACCAAAATTGAATATTTATTTCATCTATCTCGTGTGAACATACTCGCCGATCGCATCTACAAGCTCCTTCATGTCAGACGGATATACATCGCCTATATTACCCAATCTGAACGTCGGCAGAGCCGTGAATTTACCCGGATAAATAACGAACCCTTTTGATTTAAGCGTCGCGTACATCTCTGCGAAATTAAAGTCCCCAAGCTCAAATGTGGTGATAATGTATGATTGATGTTCAGGCGACACGATGGAACGGATACCAAGTTTTTCAAGACCATCAATAAGTATTTTATGATTTTCCATATAACGCGCCCTGCGAGAAGGCAAGCCGCCTTCTTTTTTATACTCGTCGATTGCTTGACGCAGCGCGAGAAGCACATTGGTAGGCGATGTGAAACGGAACTTCCCTCCGCCCGCATATAAGCCTTGATATTGATCGAACAGATCAAGGCTGTGAGAATATGATTGTCCTTCTCGTTTCTCCAGGAGGGCTTTTTTTACGATAACAAACGATAATCCCGGCAGACCTTCCAAGCATTTATTGGAGCTTGCCGCCAGCGCGTCGATGTCAAGACCGGGCATATCAATATCATAGGCGGCAAAGCTGGACATGGCATCAACAAGGACTTTTTTTCCGTAAGATTTGGCAAGTTTTGTAATTTCTTCGAAGGGATTCAAAACGCCGGTGGTGGTTTCGCAATGGACAAATATGACGACATCAATATCCTTGTCTTTTTTTAGCTTCTTTTCGACCTTTTCAACGTCTATGGGCTGTGTCATATCAAATGTAAGATGTTGTTGGTGTGCAGTATGTTATATTGTAAAGAACTGAAGCAGTTAACATGTTTGGTTCTTATAATCAGTTTGTGTTGTTAGCATGCTGTAAACATTAACTCCACAAAACATGAAGTTAATTCAGCTTGTAACTTCTTGTGTATTTTCAGCATTTGCTGAGCTGCAGACTGAGATGACAGACCTGACAGGAGACCTGACCTCAGGTGGCATTCCGTTCCTTGATTACCGTACATACGCCATGAAAATATTGTTTCCAAATATTGATGATCATGTGGTGCTGCAGTGGGAGCGCCCAGAGCTGATACGCAAGGAGAAGGGACTTCGGCTCTTTGGCCAGCTCATAATGAACAAAACATTTCTGCTCCTTTTCATTCGTACACTTGAAAGCAACAGATATTT
>Ga0082212_10012128_pt1 | contig 10875 bp, 5 predicted proteins | sample TergutNt197P3_FD_71548 | JGI IMG/M metagenome (GOLD analysis project Ga0082212, IMG submission 71548) | Neocapritermes taracua P3 segment gut microbial communities from Petit-Saut dam, French Guiana - Nt197 P3 | ecosystem: Host-associated > Arthropoda: Insects > Digestive system > Gut ...
AGCCGGTAAGGCGCGATGGCTTCGCCGGTTACGACCATCCCAATCAATTTATGCACCGGCAATCCACATGGATAGCCGACAACATGATGCCCGTGATTTCACATCCCGACCAGGACAGGGAAGCGTTCCAAAAACTGGCTGACTTGGAAGAACTCACCGGGAAAAAACCGAATGTTATAATCTTTTTGGTAGACGACGTAGGATGGTCGGATGTAGGCTTCAACGGCGGTGGCGTTACATTCGGACAACCGACGCCTGACCTCGACTACTACGCAAGCCAGGGCTTAATCCTTACGTCCGCGTATTCTCAGCCCACCTCATCGCCTACCCGCGCTTCGATAATGACGGGGCAATACCCTGTCCATCACGGAATACTGCGTCCGCCGATGTACGGCGAGGCCGGAGGTTTACAGGGCACGACCACCCTTGCAATGCTCCTCAGCGATATGGGTTATTTCACGCAGGCTATCGGTAAATGGCACATTGGCGAAGATCCATACCCATATGGCTTTGATGCAAACATCGCAGGAGATTCCCGGGGGAATCCGGATTCGTATTTTGCTCCTTACAATAATCCTTCCCTTCCTGACGGGCCGCAAGGAGAATATCTTCCGGAACGTCTGGCAAAGGAAGTGGTCGTTTTTCTGAAAAATGTGGACAAGAATCAACCCTTTTTTCTGAATTATGCCACTTACTTAGTGCATGGCCCTTTGCAACCAAGACCGGATTTGTTGGAAAAATATCTGAACAAGCCAACGACAGATGCGCACAACAACCCCAAATATGCGGCGATGGTGGAAGCAATGGATAACAGTATTGGACAAGTGCTTGGAGCGCTCGATAGCCTGGGGTTATCGCAAAATACACTCATCATTTTCACTTCCGATAATGGCGGAGTGTATAATGTTTCAAAACAATGGCCGCTTAGAGCTGGGAAAGGTTCCTTTTACGAAGGAGGGATACGGGTTCCGCTGATTATTGCCTGGTCCGATATAATAGAAGGAGGGTGTGAATCTGCACAAGTGGTTTCGCAAATCGACTTTTTCCCCACATTGCTCGACATCATAGGGATAAAAAAGCCTAAGGAACATGTTTTGGATGGTATTAGTCTGCTACCTTTCTTGAGGAATCCATCACGTCAAATTTCTCGTACTTTATTCTGGCATTTACCGGCATATCTCGAAGGCGGAAATGAGCAAACTACCGATCCGATATTTAGAAGCCGTCCTGTTTCGGTAATTAGAAACGGGGATTGGAAGTTGATTGAAAATTTTGAAACGGGAAAATTTGAATTATACAATGTAGTTGATGATATTTCCGAAAAAAACGATTTGATCAATATCGAACGAAAGAAGGCGAAAGAAATGAAAATGCTGTTGAAAAAAATGCAAAATAACACACATGCACCAGTACACTTTAATCTTAATCCTCATTTTATATAAAATAAATAAATGACAGTATGAAAACCAAATATTATTTTATCCTAATTTTAGCCATCAATCTTGGCTTGTCATCCTGCAACTCCGGACAGAAACCCTGTAACGGTTGCATCAACGATTTTATATCGCTGCGTAAAGAATTTGTTGAACCGTCCAAAGAATACGGAACTGCGCCGTTCTTCGTGTGGAACACCACTATCACCCGCGAACAGATTGACCGCATCATGACCGACATGAAAGACAAAGGTTGTGGCGGCGTATTTGTACATCCGCGTCCGGGACTGGTTACTGAATACCTTTCCGACGAATGGTACGACTTGTTTCGCTACACGCTCGACAAGGGCAAGCAACTCGGCATGAACACATGGATTTACGACGAAAACTCGTATCCCAGCGGTTTTGCCGGCGGACACGTACCTGCCCTGATGCCAGAAAGTTACAATCAGGGACAGGGCTTGTGGCTGAACAAATTCGAACAGTTACCCGATAATGTCGAAAATTATTTTATCTGTATGAAGGAAGAAGATGGAAGGTTTACCGATATTACGACCAACCTACAGTCTGAGGCTGGTAAAAAAGGCAACTACTATCTGTTTTCGAAAACGTACCATGGCAAGTCTAAATGGACTGCCGGTTTCTCGTATGTCGATCTGCTTGTTCCCGGAGTCACAGAGAAGTTTATTGAACTCACCTTTCCCGGCTACGAACGCGTGGCAGGCGATGAATTTGGCAAATCGGTGCCTGGATGGTTCACCGATGAACCTAATATCGCACCTCCCGGTGGTATTCGCTGGACGTCAGACTTGTTCGATGTATTTCAAAAAAAATGGGGCTATGATCTGAAAGCCGAGTTGCCTTCGCTGTTCGAGGAAGTCGGCGAATGGAGACAGGTGCGCCACAACTATCAGCAAACCCTGCTTCAACTGTTCATTGACCGTTGGGCCAAACCCTGCTTCGACTACAGTGAAGCAAAAAATTTGCTGTTTACCGGTCATTATTGGGAACATGGCTGGCCTGATGTAGCTCATGGAGGCGACAACATGGCTATGTACGCCTGGCATCAAATGCCTGCCATCGACATGTTGTTCAACCAATTCAACGAAGAATCGCCACAAGCACAGTTCGGCAACGTCCGTTCGGTAAAGGAATTGAGCAGCGTAGCCAACCAAATGGGTTACCGCCGTACCTTGAGCGAAACCTACGGTGGTGGAGGATGGGAAGTAACTTTTCGCGATTTCAAACGGTTAGGCGACTGGGAATATGCGCTGGGCGTCAACTTTATGAATCAGCACCTCTCGCACTTGAGTATATCAGGCGCACGCAAGTACGATTATCCACCCGTGTTTACCGACCATTCGTCGTGGTGGCCTTACTACAAACTGCTCAACATGCACTATGCACGCCTCTCGATGGCGCTTTCTACAGGCGAACAAATCAATGACATCCTCATCCTCGAACCCACCACTTCCGTCTGGATGTACTTTGCCTATAACGACAAGAGTAACAACAAACTTTGGGACATCGGACGCGCTTTTCAAAATTTTGTGACTACCCTCGAAAAAGCACAGGTGGAATACGATCTCGGCAGCGAAAACATCATTAAAGACCAGGGACGGGTAAATGGTAAGAAGTTTGTGGTGAAAAAACGCGCATATTCAAAGGTGGTACTCCCGCCGATGACAGAAAACCTGGATGCTCCCACGTGGCAATTACTGAAAAAGTTTATCGACAACGGCGGTACAGTACTTGCATTCTCGGAGCCCAACCGTTTAGATGGTAAGCCCGATCCTGAAATGGAAAAATATTTTGCCGAAAAGCCCAATGTAAAAAGAATCACCGGATTGAATGCCAACGTTATCCGCGATGATTTTGCTTCCGCGGATATTGCCTTTGCGAAAACGCAAGGAGGTAATTTGTTCCACCATCGTCGTGTAATGGCAGACGGGCAGGTATTGTTTCTGGTTAATTCAAGCCTCGACGATGCGGTAAAAGGAAGCGTTTCCCTTACGGGGAAAGACGCCGTTGAACTGAATACGCTCACCGGCGAAATGTTCGACTATCCCGAAACTGCTGATGGCAAACGTATCCGTGTTGATTTCAACCTTTCCCCTGCCGGAAGTCTCCTGCTGTATGTTTTCAACCAGCGGCAGAAAGGTTTTGATCAACCCGCGCCAGAAAAACAATACACTGCGATAAAAGCCTCGTCGCCACTCACCGCAACGCCTGACGGCAGCAACGTTCTCACCATCGACTTCTGCGACATACAATTGGGTGCTGAAACCTTCCGAGACATGAACATATTCGACGCAGCCGACAAAGCCTACAAATACAATGGCTTCCGCGACGGTAATCCCTGGCATACTGGTGTGCAGTACAAAGACTACACTGTGCGTCGCGATACATTCAAAACAGGTGGTTTCAAAGCCATCTACCGTTTCACGGTCGCGGGAGAGTTTGATATGAGCGACATGCAGGCTGTTGTGGAACGTCCACACCTCTATAATATTACGTTGAACGGAAAAAAAATCATTCCCGAACCGGGCAAATGGTTTCTCGACCGCGACATGGGCATGTTGCCGATCGGTAACATTGTAAAAAAAGGCGTTAACGAACTTGCTATCGAGTTGTCGCCAATGAAAGTACATGCAGAGATTGAAATAGTCTACATTTTGGGCAATTTCACCGTGCATCCTGCAACCAAAGGTTTTACCATCAACCCGCCGGTGACCACTTTTAACGCAGGTAGTTGGAAAGCGCAAGGCTGGCCGTTCTATCATGGTGCTGTATCATACGCCAAAACGTTCGACGTAGCTAATCCTTCCGGACATTATCAGGTTCGCCTGGGTAACTGGACAGGAACTGTAGCTGCAGTAGTTGTCAATGGACAAGAGGCAGGTATCATCGGCTTTGAACCTTACGTTCTTGATGTGTCGAAATTCATCAGGCAAGGCACCAACACAGTGGAAGTAAAAATAGTAGGCAGTAACAAAAATCTGCTCGGCCCTTTTCACAACAACCCTGTACCCGGATTAGTCGGACCGGGAAAATTCCGTCGTGTGAACGCTTATCCGGCAGGATCCGATTATCAGCAGTTGGATTACGGGTTGATGGACGACTTTGACTTGGAAACTGTCTTTGATACAATTTAAGTAACTGTCAAAATATAAATATAAAATACATACAAACAAGGATATCAAAATGAAAAATTTTTGGAAAAAATGCGTAACAGGAGGAATAACTGTTTTCATGTTCGCTACGTGCAATTTATTCAGTAATCACAGTGAGGACGAACCGTCCGGCAATGGTAGTCCCGTGAAAATAGATCCGTCCATTCAGTATCAGACGTTCGATGGCTTTGGAACGGCCATGGCGTGGTGGGGAAACATTGTCGGCGAATTAGACGAGCCTGCGAGAAGCGAAATTATCGATTTGGTATTCAGTCCGACGAATGGACTTGGATTTACAATGTGCAAATATTATATCGGCTCGTGTGAGAATCCGGAATGTCCCTATAATAAACCCAACGGCGAAAAACACCTGGTGGTCGGAAGGGAAATGGACGGCTATACCGATCCCTTGACTCGGTTATATGACTGGAACAGGGATGCCGCGCAAAGGTATGTCATGCAATATGTCCTGGCCAATTACAACATAACGAGAGTCGAGGCCAACAGCCTGACTGCACCGTACTATATGACGAACAGTGGCTGCGTCTCCGGGACTCCCAAAACAGCGGGAAAAGCGACCTGCAATTTGAGGGATGACTGTTTTGACGCTTTCGCCGACTACCTTACTGAAATAATCAAGCACTTCAGGGATTACTGGAACATTGATTTTGCAACAATCAGTCCCTTCGGCGAGCCCGAACAGAACTCTTTCTGGTTAACACCCAACAATCAGGAAGGCTGTTACTACACTGTCGAGCAACAGGACAGGCTGATCAAGTCGCTTCATGCATCGCTGGTAAGTAAGGGCCTTTCGACGTCAATCAGCGCACACGACGCATTTAACGTTGCCGACGCCGTCCCCATGTACAAAGGATACAGCGCCGAGGCGCTATCTTACCTTGGCGCTCTTGGCTCACATGCGTACTGGGGATCGCTATCGAATCGCTATACGTTCCGCGATTACGTCCAATCGAAAGACATGTACTCGGTGATGACCGAATCGTGCCATTGGGCTGGCGCCAAGATTTGCGACTACCAAAGCATGACGCCAGCGCTAAACATGGCGTTCCAGATAACGACCGACTTAAGAGATATGGGCGCCAAACTATGGCAAGCGTTTGAACCCGTTCATGACAGGTGCCATAATGAGTTGTTTAATTCAACATGGGGAGCAATACAGGTTTATTACTATGACTATGAAGACGCGAATCATGTATTGAAAAAGGGAGATTACACCATATCCAAGCAATTCTATGGTATGGCCAACTATACCCGCTTTATCACACAAGGATACAGAATAATCGATGCAAATGACCCGTACACGCTTGCGGCTTTAAGCCCTAAAGGCGATCTGGTCATTGTCACGTATAACACCGGAAGCAACAGCAAAACCTATAATTTTGACCTGACAAAATTCACATCGCCCGGATCGAATGTTGAACGCTATAGAACGACATATCATCAGAATTTGGAAAAGATTGCGAATTTATCAATTTCCAACGGTTCGTTTTCGGATATTTTACCAGCCGAATCCATAACGACTTACGTTATCAGCGACGCGGTATATACCGGCGAACGCTGCAAGAACGTAAACGACAACGTTGTGGGAACAGGCATTGGACGTATCGAATATATCGGAAGCGGCTGGGACTATTACCAGTATCCTTCCCAGACCCATCAATGGCCAAATCCTCTTCAAGCGACGGATTATTATCAAAACTTGGGACTTTACGGAAACGACAACCACTGGAGTGGCGCCATCAATAATTTCTGCCAGATACAGTTCGTTGGAGACCGAATACGGCTCTACGGCGCGAAAGACCCGTCGCACGGAATCGGCAGCATAACAATTGACAATGGACAGGAAGCGCTTGTGGATTACTACGCTCCGTCAAGACAGGATAACGTTCTGATCTACGAAAGCCCCGTTCTTCCCGCCGGGCAGCATACCCTCAAGCTCATGGTAACCGGAACGAAGAATGTGTTATCAACTTATAACACTATTACCGTGGATCGCTTCCAAATAGTTAACGGTGCGATCAGTGGCGATTCGACCACGGCTTCCAACTCGACCGTGGATTCGACCTCAACATCGGAGGGTGGTATTCCAGACGATTCGGGTGTTAATGTCTGGGTTTCAAAACTGAGGCATCTTGATTTGTCTCAAGTCATGTGTTCTGAAATCATCAAATAGTATGGAAGAATTGATCACCAAACCGGATTACCTGCAGTGTCAGCAGCGTGTGGAAGCTTGGTTCCAGGGAGAAATGTTAGACAGAGTTCCTGTCCGGTTCCACCGCCACAATGCGGAATATGAAGTCATCCAAAAGAGTGCCCATGCAACTCTGAAAGAGAGATGGTTCGATGCTGAATTTCAAGTGGACTGTTTTATCAACAGCCTGAAAGGCATGAGATTCAATGCTGAAACGTTTCCGATTTTTTGTCCCAATCTGGGACCTAATGCCTATGCCGCTTTTCATGGCGGAGAACTGCAATTTGAAGAAACGACCTCATGGTACCACGAAATCATCGGCGATTACGACCGCGACCTTTCCGGGATACAGTTTTCCAAAGAAAATGTCTATTACCAAAAAATCCTTGAACTGACAAGCATTGCTTTGGAAAAGAACCGACATCAATATCTTGTCGGATATACCGATTTACATCCGGGCATGGATTGTGCTTTGGCATGGCGCGGAATAAACGACATCTGCATGGATCTGATCATGGACGCCAACAATGTACAAAAACTGTTCGACTTGTCAACAGTTCATTTTCTTGAAGTCTATGATGAATACGACCGGATACTGAAGACGCACAATATGCCTTCATGCAACTGGATGAACCTGCCTGTCGACGGACGTATGCATGTACCCAGCGCCGATTTTTCGTTCATGATTTCGCCGGAAGACTATATCCGGTATGGCTTACCTATCTTGCAATGGGAAGTGCAAACCATGACACACAATATTTACCATGTTGACGGAAAGGGCGTTGCCAACCATATTGACGCAATTTTGTCTGTTCCCGAAATACAGTGTATCCAATGGGTACAGGGCATGGGCGATGACTATCCCATCATGCAGCATTTAGATTTTATCCGTTATGTTCAATCCAAACGAAAGGGTATTATCGTTGACCTTTCCAAAAATGATCTGGATGAATTTATGGAAAAGATGTCGCCGAAAAATCTTTTTTTGTGGATAGCAACTGAAAATGAAGAGGAAGAAATGCATATTTTACAAAAAGTAAAAAAATGGAGCCGGAAAACAATATATAGCATTGGATAGATTTAATGAAACAAAGTCCATGACAAACTATTACCAACTTGACTTTTTGGATAAGGAATTGTTTTCGGGCGACAGACAAAGTCACACCAAGTTTTTGTTTCCCGTATCAGAAAAAATGTCCCTATTGTTTTTTAAAACTGTTTTTTGCTTATTTTTACCGCCTGAAAAAAATAGATACGCACATGGAAAAATTTGTTTTAGCCCTCGATCAGGGTACCACCAGTTCGCGTGCCATCATTTTCGGCAGAGAAGGTTTGGCGGTTTCGGTTTCTCAAAAAGAATTTGAGCAAATCTATCCGCAACCCGGATGGGTAGAGCATGATCCGATGGAGATATGGTCTTCACAAATGGAAGTAATCGCCGGCGCAATGACCAAAAGCAACGTACAGCCGTCACAGATTGCCGCCATCGGTATCACCAATCAGCGCGAAACAACCATCGTCTGGGAACGTTCTACGGGACGGCCTGTTTACAATGCCATCGTTTGGCAGGACCGCCGGACGGCTGACCGGTGCGACCAAATCAAAAGTGAAGGCCATGCTGCAAATATCCGCGAAAAGACTGGACTGATCATTGACGCTTACTTTTCGGCCACGAAAATAAAATGGATACTCGACCATGTGGAAGGAGCCAAAGATAAAGCCGCGCGGGGCGAACTGGCATTCGGAACGGTAGATAGCTGGTTAGTGTGGCAATTAACACAGGGCAAGCTGCATATAACCGATGTATCCAATGCTTCGCGCACCATGCTTTTCAACATACATTCGCTCGAATGGGATAAAGAGTTGCTGGCATTGTTTGATATTCCCGAAAGCATTTTGCCGGAGGTGCGGCAAAGCAGCGAAATATACGGTAAAACGACGATATCGCAACTGTCGGATATTCCGCTGGGCGGTATTGCCGGCGACCAGCAGGCTGCACTGTTTGGACAAATGTGCATCCGCAAGGGTATGGTTAAAAATACGTATGGCACAGGCTGCTTCATGATGATGAACACAGGAGAGCATCCCGTGATGTCAACCAACAACCTGCTGTCCACAATTGCGTGGCGCATCGCCGGACAGACGGTGTACGCACTCGAAGGCAGTATTTTTATTGCCGGAGCGGTAGTGCAGTGGTTGCGCGACGAATTGGGTATTATCCGTTCGTCATCGGAAGTAGAGGCTTTGTGCAGTAAGGTAGCCGACAGCGGCGGCGTATATTTCGTTCCTGCGTTTGCCGGATTGGGCGCTCCCTATTGGGAACAGCATGCGCGTGGCAGCATTTTCGGTATGACGCGCGGAACGTCGGCTGCTCATATTGCAAGGGCTGCCATTGACAGCATAGCATTGCAAACGCTGGACGTATTGCAGGCAATGCAGGCCGACTCGAAAATAGACATTGCCGAACTGCGGGTAGATGGCGGGGCGGTGGTCAACAATCTGTTGATGCAGTTCCAGTCGGATATTACCGGCGTCACCGTTGCCCGCCCAAAGGTGACGGAAACGACGGCGCTGGGCGCTGCCTACCTTGCAGGACTGGCTGCCGGTTACTGGGAAAATATTGCCGATATTGAACAGCAATGGCAGATTGACCGCATTTTCCGTCCCGAAATGGCGCCGCAAAAAGCCGGTAATATTGTTGAAGAATGGCGGCGGGCAATACAGGCCGTTCAGGCTTGGAGCAACAAAGTAGTTTACCTGAATAAAAACTTATAATTATATTCATTATTCATTGTTCATTATTTATGAATCCTTATTTTGCAGAGTTTATTGGTACCGCCCTGTTGATATTACTGGGCGATGGCGTGGTCGCCAATTGTGTGTTGAATAAAAACAAAGGCTTTAATGCCGGTTGGATTGTCATCACATTCGGGTGGGCTATGGCTGTTTTCGTTGGCGTTTTTGTGACGGCGTCATCCAGCGGGGCGCATATTAACCCTGCTGTTACGCTCGCATTAGCTCTTGCCGGAAAGTTTGCATGGTGTCATGTTCCGATGTATATCGTGGCGCAGACAGCGGGCGCCATGACGGGCGCTTTTCTGGTATGGGTGGCATATCGCAAACATTTCGCCGTTACCGAAGACGCCGGCGCCAAACTTGGCGTATTTTGCACAGCGCCTGCCATCCGCAGTTATACGGATAATCTGCTGACCGAAATCATCGGCACCTTTGTGCTGGTATTCGGCGTGTTGTTCATCGCAGCCCCCGAAGTAGGTCTGGGCGCTTTAGACGCCATACCCGTAGCGTTTGTAGTGCTGGCCATCGGTCTGTCGCTGGGCGGCGCAACAGGATATGCCATCAATCCGGCACGCGATCTTGGCCCGCGCATCATGCACGCCTTGTTACCCATTCCCGGAAAAGGCGGCAGCGACTGGGCGTATTCATGGGTACCGATACTGGGGCCATGCTTGGGAGCGGCATTAGCAGCGCTTGTGTATGGTTTGGTGATCTAAACAATGATTTCATCATTCCGGTATTCACGCCACACATTTTCAAACCAGTCGTCATTCTCCGGTATGGGACGAACGTCTTCCCACGTGAAATCACAACTTTGCGAGGTATAGCGTACTTCCTGTATTTTGTTGGAAAATTTGTCGTTGTCCGGCGAAAATTTAAAAGAATCCGGAACATCAATTTCTCCGTTCTCATTGGCTATGATGTATGATCCGCGGCTGCCGCCTCCCATAGCGATATAATTTTCCATAGCAGCGGCATATACTTGCTGTGCGGTCAGCAAATCAATATTTTCAAAAGCCGTCAACAGGTCGGTTGGGTTTGATATAACTGATTGTCCCGCAATGTTCCGTAATTGCGCAGTTGCTTCATCGCGTACCTTGCGTATTCCGTCGGCAGTGCGGATGTGCGCTGCGCAGGCTGACATCCGGTCGCCCAACTCGGTACGTATTTCCTGTGGGGTACGTCCGTTTTTGTTTTCGAGAAATTTTCGGGCTAATTCCAGTTTTTGATCAATTTTTTGGGTGGCAAGACGTATAAAATC
>Ga0082212_10012129_pt1 | contig 10874 bp, 6 predicted proteins | sample TergutNt197P3_FD_71548 | JGI IMG/M metagenome (GOLD analysis project Ga0082212, IMG submission 71548) | Neocapritermes taracua P3 segment gut microbial communities from Petit-Saut dam, French Guiana - Nt197 P3 | ecosystem: Host-associated > Arthropoda: Insects > Digestive system > Gut ...
TTTTTTGTTTCGCCCCCAAATCCTTCAACCGACGCAAGCCGATGGATGAATGCGGCGGAGATTGAGTTGAGTGTACTGTCGAGTCAGTGTTTGGATCGACGGATAGGAGATTGGGAAACGTTTTAAGGTTTAGTCCGCTAAACTTATCTTGCTCCCAGCAGTTGTTTTCTCAACACGTACTTGCTTATCGATTCGTTCACGCAGTTCCGCAACGTGGGAGATAATGCCGATGATGCGATCCGCTCCTGCCATTTCCGTCAGCGTTCTGATGGCAAGTTGCAACACATCCGCGTCGAGCGAACCGAAACCTTCGTCGATGAACATGGCATCAAGCCGAACGCCCCCCGCACTCTGTTGAACAATGTCCGACAATCCGAGAGCAAGGGAGAGCGATGCCATAAATGATTCCCCGCCCGACAAACTGTTCGCCGAACGTGCTTTACCGGTGTAGGCATCCAAGACTTCAATTTCCAATCCCCAGCGTTTTTGTTTGCCTTCGCTGTCGGTCTTCCGCAACAATGTGTATCGGTTTTGACTCATCAGTTTCAGCCGCAAATTTGCCGCTCGGATCACACGTTCAAAATACGCCATTTGGGTATATGTTTCAAAATCGAGTTTGCCGTTTGCCGTCTCTGCCAACTGTTTCACAGCGGCGTAGGATTTTTCGACCTTTTCAAAACCGACGGCGGCGAGGCGGAGTTCTTTCAGAGCGGTTTCCGTTTTGCTTAGTCGGCTATTGATTGCATCCCGCTTTTCGTTCAACATTTTTGTTTCCGAATCGATGACGGTTTTTTCGGTTTGCAATTTCGTCAAGTCGGGCGGCTCTTTGCCGATGGTTTCGCTTTCCAATCGGGCAATATCACGGGTGAGTTGTTCCCCTTTTTTTTCATAATCTGTGATTTCTTTGTTCAACGCAGTCAATTCATTTTCCGTGACCAGTGCAGCCTTGAAATCTAGTGCATCCGTAAATCCGTGGGTTTGCAGAGCAACGTTGTATGCCGCTAATGCAGCCTCGCGGCGAGCCAACAGTTTTTGTTCGTTGGTAACTCGTTCATCGACCAGCGTTTGCGACGACTTTACGGCGGCTTCGGCATCCGTCTTGCGTTTTGTTGACCTGTTCCAATCGGCAGTGAGTTTGTCAAAATTTTTCTTCTCCGTATTCCATCGGGCAGTTACTTCATCAGACGATTTTTTTGTTTGCGTGAAGAGATCGGCAAGTTCCTTTTCCGAAGTTTCCCAGTCGGCATCGGGAACAAATTCTGCGAAGTCGCTGACAAACCGTTTGATGAGCGTGTCAATTTCGGTGTTTAATGTTCCGCACGCCAAGGATTTCGTCTCCCGTTGAGATTGGGCTTTCTCTTTGGCTTCTTTTGCCCTTTTGAGGTTGGCTTCGCTAACGTCTTCTCCTGATAATCGGGCGGGATCAGGATGATTCGGCGAGCCGCAAACGGGACAAGGTTTGTCATCCGCTAAACTGCTTGCAAGAATACCGGCTTGACTACGAAGAAATGATTCTTCCAACGTATGCAATTTTTCATCCGCCGTCTTGAAGGCAGTATTGAGATCGTCAAATTCTTTTTGTGCTCGAATCAACGTGTGTTGCTTGGCGACAATATCCTTGCGGTTCGTTTGCAAAGCGGTGAGATATTTTAGTTTTTCGTTAGCGTCCACTCCTTCTTTGAGCAAGGCATTCAACGCAACTTGTGCTTCCGCAAGCGGCGGCAAAACTTCGACGGCTTTTGCCGCTGTCTCCAACTCGACGTGAGCGGCAACATTTTGCTCTTTTGCTTTTGTCAGTGCCGTTTGAGCGGCAATGTGATCCCTCGTTGCGTTTTGTGCTGCATCGGCAAGAGGTTTGACTTTGTGAAGAGCAACTTCACCGCGATCGGCACGGATTTTGATCTTCGCAATTTCTTCCGTTCGATTACGGTGCTTTTCAGAGTCAAGTCGAAATGCGGCAAGGTCGGTAAACTTTTTGGCAAGTTCTTCCGCAACGGCAAGTTCGGCGGCAAGAGTTTGCTTTTTCTTGTCATATTCTCCAAGTTTTTTGTTCGCTTCTGACAGTTCGGTTTTGCCGGTGCCGATTTGTGATTCCCATTCCGTAAACTGCTCCTCACGTTTGTTGACATCAACTTCATAACGTTTGAAATCGTGAAGAAGCAATTCACGTTTATCATTTTCCTGCTTAACAAGAATTTTGAGTCGTTCCTGAAATTGCTGCAATGCTTCTGTGCCGAAGATGCGGCGTAGTATTTTGACTCGTTCATCCGTACCGCTTTGCAGAAAATACAGAAAATCGTTTTGGGCAATCATCACGATTTGCGCAAACTGATCGCGGTCAAGCCCTATCACTTCGGCAATTTTCGATGCCGTCTCTTTGATACCGCTCTTGGAAGTCCCATCGGGCAACACAAGAGCGACCTCCGGCTGTCCATTTTTCTTGATGCCGCGTTTGATATTGTATTGATCGCTGCCGCAAACGAAGTCCAATTCAACGAATGTTTTTGTCTTCTCCGCCGCAAAATCAGAGCGGAGCATCGCAACTTTACTGCGTCTTTTGCCGCTTGCCTCTCCGAACAGTGCGAACGAAATCGCATCAAAAATCGTCGTTTTACCCGACCCGGTTTCGCCCGTAATAAGATAGAGTCCGTTCGTTCCGAGTTTCGCAAAATCAAGCGTTTGGACATCGGCGTAAGAACCGAATGCGCTCATGGTCAGTTTGACCGGTTTCATTCTTCGTCCTCCGTTTCTAAAAGGGACTACTGAAATTGCTACTCACTAATGAGCATCCACTCTGGTACTACCCCGGTATGTTGTCCATAATCGTCAAGCACAAAAACCTCATCATTGTCGTTCGATTTGGTTGTTTCGGCAAGTTGCTCACGGAAATCGTTCAAAAGATGTTTTAACGAGCCAAGTTGTGCGTCCAACCATCCTGCTCCGGCGGTCATCCGCGCTTCCGTGTTCGAAACGAGTCCTTCGACACGTTCAATGTACCGTGTCAAGCGTTCAATGTTGTTTTTTTCATTGTTGTTCATGGCAGTCTCCTAAAAACGGACTCTGATCATTCCTTTTTGGCTCCCGTCGTGTCCTTTTCCAAAAACTTCTTGATATAACTCTTGCGTAAAGGTATCTGCGGATTCAACGAGCAACACATCACAGCAGTACCTTTTTGCCAACATATCGTGATCTTTCAATTTTTGGTTCACATCGGTTCCAGTGGCATACACGATCACGATATCAACGTCATTCGGCACTTCCTTTTTCGTTACGAAAGAGCCGTCAATCCACATTTCGACAAAAATACCGGCATCACCAAACGTCTCCATTTCTTCAAGCAATTCAAGCAAACGTTGCAACAGCAATTGGCGACGTGTTTTGTTGGAGAATGGTACAACGAGCAATTCTGTCAAACGTTCCTTGAGGTTTTCAAATGGTACACCGTGAAATCCCGGTGCAAAAAGCGGTTCATAACTTTCTTTCACTTTTTTCATTTCACTTGCAACCCCGACAATTCCATTCTATCACATTGAAAAAAACGTGATAGAGGGCAAACTGTTTGATCACATCAAATGGCAGAATCAACTTAAACCAATTCCTCCGTTTCTAAAAGTCTGCGGACGATTTCGGCTTGTTCTGCGGTCATCACCGAACCTTGCACGTTAAGAAAAAACTCGCCAAACAGATCGTAAAGGGACAATTTTTCCACTGTTTCAACATCGGTAGTGATTGTTCCCAGGTCGATGCTGGTGCGTGAGTTCTCAAAGTCGAGGCTCATGATGTTCGGATAGACACTGCGGAGTTTTCCCATCGGATCAACAATTTCCGCTTCATCGGTAAGGATCACACGCAGATAATCGTCTTTGTTTGCAAGCGAAGCGACTTCATTGCTCATCAGCGTTTCGATTTCTCCTTTGATTTCACGCATGTCGTGGAGTGGAACGAGCGGGAATGTTTCAATGTGTTGCTTTCCTTTTTCTTCTAATTCGACGACGGTAACAGATTTTTCCTGCCGCCATTCCGAGAACGAATACTTAATCGGCGAACCGCAATAGCGAATATGTTTTGCACCAACACTTTGGTTGCCGTGCAAGTGTCCGAGAGCGACGTAGTCAAATCGTTCGATCAGTCCCGCATCCACGGCATCGAGTCCGCCGACGGCGTTTAACTCGGATTCTGACCGTATGGGATGAACACCCGACTTGGTGTAAAACTGGTGCGATACCAGTACATTACGAGCGGTGTCATCAACTTCTGCCGCTTCCAACGCCGCCGCAACGGCCTCTTCGTGGCTTTCGATTTCTTTTTCCCCAAACATGCCGCGCACCGATGCCGGTTTGATGAACGGCAACAGCCAAAAATTCACGTCGCCATATTCGTCGGACAAGATGATTTTGCGGAGCGTCCCATCGAAAGTACCACAGAAAAACAGGCGGTTCTCGGACAAGAGCCGGCTTGCGTAACTCATCCGTTCCGGCGAATCATGGTTGCCGGAAATGAGCAACACCGCCGCGTCCAGTTGAGCAAGCGTCGTAATGAAATCATCGAATACCTGTACGGCTTCGGTACTCGGTACGGCGCGGTCATAGACATCCCCGGCAATGATGACAGCGGCGGGAGATTCCGTTTTGATGTACCCGATGATTTGCCCAAAGACATGTTTTTGTTCCTCGATCATTGAAAAGCCATTGATGCTTTTGCCGATGTGCAGGTCGGAAAGGTGGAGGAATTTCATAAGCGGTTGTGCCTGCACTTACGTATTGCCGATCTGTTACTCATCCCTTCATGATAATCAAAATGTTGTACAAAACAAGAGCGACTTCTTAATCACGCCGATACCGGTATAACCCGGAATGCCAATGACGGCACGAAAACTTACGGCAAACGTTTGTTGAAGTATTGGACAACAAAGAACTTATTGATCCCAAACATTGCGCCGGCGTTGCGCCGAAATGGGGTGTCTATGAGACCGAAAAAATACCATTTCGTAACATAATGCTACACAATGACTTATGTCATAGAACCGGCGATGTCAACAAACTTTTCTGTCATCGTCTGCGATTAACTCCGTCATTTCTGTATGCCGTCATATAATCCCTCCAACGTCTCGAAAAAATCTGGAAACGTTTTTTGAGTGCAGTCGGGATTGCAGATGAATACTCCCGGCAACCGCAGACCAGCAACGGCGAAACTCATTGCCATCCGATGATCGTCGTAAGTTTGTACCGTCGCCGGAGTTAATGTTTCCGGCGGTGTGATCCGCAGACCGTCCCGCCGCTCTTCCACTGCCGCTCCAAACCGCCGTAACTCCGTTGCCAAGTCGGTAATCCGATCAGTTTCTTTGAACCGAACATGTTCGATGTTTCGGATTTCCGTTGTCCCTTCAGCAAAAAGAGCGGCAACCGCCAGTGTTTGTGCCGTATCGCTAATGCTGTTCATATCGACGGAGATTCCCCGTAATGGCCGCTCTGGTGACCGGTTAACCGTTATTGAATTTTCATTCCACGTGACTTCGCAATTCATCCGCTCGAGGCATTCGGCAAAGGCAACATCACCTTGCAAACTGTTTTTTGAGAGTCCCTGTACGGTAACGGAGCCGCCGCAGACTGCCGCCGCCGCTAGAAAATAGGAAGATGCCGAAGCGTCCGGTTCAATGCAGTAAGTACCCGGTGTTTGATAAACCGCACCTTTCGCAATGCGGAACGAACGAAAAGTACCATCCATTTCGACGGTAACGCCGAACGATTGCATCATACGCAACGTCATTTCGATATACGGTTTGGAAACCAACGCGCCGCTTACACCAATTTCTACGCCGGACTCTTTGGCGGCAAGCGGAGAAGCGAGCAAAAGAGCCGTCAAAAATTGACTCGAGATCGAACCGGAAATAGAGACGGCAGCAATACCGGCGGGTTTACGTCCATCGCCCTTAATGATCAGCGGCGGAAAACTCTCTTCGGCTTCATAGGTAACATTCCCGCCAAGCGTGTTGAGGGCTTCTGCCAAATCGTTGATGGGACGTTGATGCATTCGCGGCTTTCCATGAATTCGGTAATTACCCTCGGCAAACGCCAGTATTGCCGTCAGAAATCGTGCCGTCGTTCCGCTGTTGCCGACGTAAATGTCCGCCTGAGGTTGCAGAAATTGTCCGCCCTGTCCGTGAACGGCGATTTGACACTGACCGGTATTCCAATCAATGGATAAACCGAGTTGTCCGAGCCCATCGAACATCACCTGGGTATCTTCACTTCTGAGTGCACCGGTCAGAATGGTTTTACCGTTTGCGAGTGCTGCTAAAATCAAAGCCCTATTGGTAATGCTTTTTGATCCCGGCGGGGTTACGGCGGCGTTCAAAAATCCCTTTGGAATAATTGGTTTCGGAGTGGACATCTCTCGGCAATGTGTGGACGTAAAACGGTACCGGTATTGTACCGCGCATTTTTGGTTACGTATCTAAAAAAACTTTAGTTTGTGTGTCGCGGCGGTTTTATGGGATGGTGTGAGGAGATTCACGCCAACTGCATCAAGCGGCGGAGCGTCCACTCTGACAAGAGCACCATACAAATCGCGAGCAAAAGATAATAGAGCATTTTCTCTTGCGCCGTCTCATCGACGACCGCTCGTTGTGATCTCACACCGATTCGCTCCGGCAAACTCTCCGCCGACTCAAAATGAGCAAAATACATTCCACCGCTCCGCTCCGCAATCTCACGCAACAGCGGTTCGTTCCGATTCGGATTCTCCCGCTCCAAATCGCTCATCTGCACCTGCACCGTCCGAACAATTTGTTGCTCCGAGTCGGGAATCGTCCATTGCACCGTCCACGTTCCTTCCATGTCGAGCGGCAGATATGCCAAATACGAACCCGGCACATTCGGATCAAGCGTAACGTCCAACATGCGGAGCGTTCCAGTCGGCGATAACACTTCCACCGGCAACGCTGGCAACGTCAGCGGATTCAACTGCGGATCGTTTGCCGTTATCCGAAGTTGTGCCATCGAACCCATCGAGTACCGCTGTTTGTCTGTTGCCAATGTTCCTCGATCCGACTCCCGTTGCAATCGTCCCTGACTGACGTACCGGATGACCTTCGCAACAATCTGCTCGAACGCTTTGTCGTCAACGCGCCGGAGCCGCCACAATTCGCCGCTACCGAAATACATCACACGTCCTGCTCCGTAAAATTGTTCGACAATTAATGCTCCGCTTTCGTCTTTGCCCAACGTTTCAGGAGAGCCGGAGGACACCAAGAGTGTTGCCGTCGGCTTGACATTTTTGACGGCGAAATAACCGTAATAACCAGCGAAGCGGTTCCAAAAATTCGGTTCGTCCGTAATTTGCAGAAACTCGGCACTCTCGCCGGCTCTCGTGAATTTGAGTGCATGCGGCACCGCACTGTTCCGGTAGCGGTGGTCGAACGATGCCGTCCTCGCCAAAAATTCGACGGGATACAATGTCCGAATGGTATCCATCATGGGATCCATCACCCAGCCGGTAATCATATCGGCTTGATGAACTTGACCCGCCACGAGAATCAATCCGCCCCCTTGTCGTGCCAACCAAAATTCGAGGAGGTCAATCTGTTCCGGCGAAAGTTCCCGCCAGTTCGGATCAAACGCAATGACGATGTCGTACTCTGCCATTTCATTTCGGGAAGAGGGAAATTTGTCGAGAATTTTGTCCGCACTCTGCGAAATGCCTGCTTGCGCCCAGGGGAGATAGACATCGACTTCCATTGTTTTGTCCCGGTTGATTTGCGTGCAGAAAAATTGATAATCCCGGCTCGGAGCGGAAGCGAAAATCAACACCCGGTCTTTGCGGTCCACCGCATTGACTTCGGTTTGTTGCCGATTGTCTTCGGGAATGGCATCTTCCTGCGGCGGAATGACTTCAACGGTCAACCGATGCACACCCGACTCGGTAATCCGAACATTGAAGGAAGTTTCAATCGCCCCATCGGCAGAAAAAGCAATCTCTTTGCTCTCGATTTTTGCATCGTCCAGCGACAATTCGACCTGCACAACACGATCTGCTGTCGTCTGCTGTCTGCCGTCTGCCGTCTGCTCCGCCCCGCCGATCATTTCGATAGGAACTTTCAGGATGAAAGGATCATCGGGAACGACCCGCTCCGGCAGGTTCATGATGCCGACTCGATAATTGAGCGGCGGATGCGTTTCCCCCACGCCAATCGGATAGATCGGGATCCGCAATCGTTCCGCCGTTTCCAACGGAGCATCGAGACTTCGACCGGAGTTGTGTCCGCCGTCGGAAATCAGAATGATACCGGCAAGCGGTTGTCCTCGCTCTCGTTGCAGAGTGTCGAACAGCACATCGCCGAGAGCGGTTGCACTGCCGTCGGCAACGATTTTCTCGTCGGACATTTCGTGCAGGGCTTCATTGAAAGCGAACGTGATGACTTCGTGTTTTTCGGACAATTTTTCGGTCAGTCGGCTTTGTTCGAGCCAATCGGTAGCGGCATCGAGCCGGGTTTTCTCTTCGACATCTCGGTTCGCCATGCTTGCACTGGTGTCGATCAGCACGACGACACGGGAACTGCCGACGAGGTACTCCCACTGCGGATGCAGATAGTACAGGAGCAGACCGCCCAGGGCAGTGATTCGCAACACGAGCAGAATAGAGCGTTGCCATGATTTGAGATCGACGGCATCGATTCGGTAACGGCGGACAAAATAAAACAATAATAGAGCGAAAACGACGAGCGGCAACAGCCAATCGCTGTTGTCTTGGATTCGTCCCCATCGAAAAATTGTATCGGCAATTTCACCGCCCAGCATGGGGAGTATTATACCAAATTTGGATTCATTTAGTCGATATACCACGATTGGTTTTTCGGCAATCGCCTTCTGTTTTCAATGGATTGCATTCGTCGCAGATTCGTCTATAATTATCCTTGATGTCCACTCCCCAAAAATCAAACGAATTTCTCTCACATCATCTTCGATTGCTCATCATCGGCGGAAGCGTGTTGTTACTCGCCTTTTTCGTTTGGTCCTCCGCCGAAGCCCGAAAAAATACCCGCAACCGTATCGTTGATTGGCTCCCCAAAGGAACTGAAGAACTCAAAGTTTTTCAGGAACGTTATTACCGACATTTTTCTGAAGGGGAATATTTGATGGTTTCGTGGAAGGGTTGCAGTATCGAAGATGAACGTCTTGATGCTGTTGCGGAGAAGTTAACGACCCCGCCCCATAGTGGTAGTGCTTCCTATTTTGCAAGGGCAATGACAACCCGGTCTGTTATTGAGACCCTGCTTGACGATGTTTTACGAATGAATGAAGAGGGGGCAAAAGCCCGACTTGCCGGTTGGCTCATTGGTCAAGATCAAAAAACCGCTTGTCTTGTTCTTGTTCCGTCTCCGCAAGGTTGGAAAAATCCTGCTGCCGGTATTGAATTTCTTTTTGCAACTGTCGGGCAGATTACTGGATTATCACGTTCTGATATTTATGTTGCCGGTACCAGTATTGACAGTGTTGCCATTGATGAGATTTCTACGAAGGCGCAGCGAACTCTGCTCCCCTTCTTTTTGTTTTTCAGTTTATTTTTGTTGTTGTGTTGTTTGCGGAATTATTTTGCCGCTTTTCTTGTGTTTTGGGTGGCGATGATCAATGAGGAACTTGCCGGGACGCTTCTCTTTTGGTGCGGAGCGCATGTTGATTCGATTTCTATGTTGATTTCTTCTCTTGTTTATGTGTTGACGATTTCCGGTAGTGTGCACTTGATCAACTACTATCGGGAAACGCTTGCCGAAATGCAGCCGGGTGAAGAAAAAGATGCCCCCAGACAAACGTTTTATAAAGCGATTCTTCCCTGTTCACTTGCTACTTTCACGACGATATTGGGGATGGGATCGTTAGGTGTTAGTAAAATGGTTCCGATTCAGACGTTCGGGATTTATGCTTCACTCGCTCTGTTTTTAGGAACAATTTGGTTTTTTCTGTGTATCCTTTCTGTTTTACAAGAGCGTCCGATTCGGCAATGGTTTCCTGATATGTCCCGCTCCGAAGTACCGGAGAAGCCGAAAATTGTTTTTTGGGAACATTTTGGCCTTTTCGTTTTTCGTTGGCGGTATTTCATTACCGTATCGGCGTTTATTTTGCTTTTTGTTTTTGCATTTGGAATTAAGGACCTACGGACTTCGGTTACATTTCATGGATTGTTGCCGAAAGAGGCGAAAGTTTTACAAGATTACAGTATGCTTGAAAACAAAATCGGCGGACTCATTCCGATTGAAGTTGTTGTTCATTTTCCTGACGGCGATACTAGGAAGATGCTTGATCAATTGTATTTTTTGGAATCGCTCGTTGAAGAACTGCAACAAACGGATAACGTTGATGCGGTGGTTTCGGTGCTGAATTTTATCCCGAATTTACCGGCACAAATTAGCGGAGGGATGCAAGCCGTCTCCATGAGGGGAGCAATGGAGGGAATGTTGAACCGAAAACAGGATGCACTTCGTGATCTCCGGTTTTTCAATATTGTTGAAAACGATATTGCTGATGCGGGATATTATTGGCGAATCAGTCTCCGGGTTTCTACACAGAAGAAGATACACTATGCCGCGATGATTGCCGATGTTCAAGAGCGGCTCGAATCCGTCCGGCACTCGCAAGAGAATATAGACACGGAAAATATACGTTTTGATGTTACCGGCGGTGTTCCGCTGGTGTTTCGGGCGCAGGAATTGCTCCTCTGGGACTTAATTTACAGTTTTACAACGGCGTTTTTCCTGATTACATTGACAATGATTATCGTTCTACGTGGGATTGTGCGCGGACTACTGGCAATGATTTCAAATGTTTTTCCGTGTGTGATCGTTTTCGGAACACTGGGACTTTTCGGTATTCCGATTGACA
>Ga0082212_10012130_pt1 | contig 10872 bp, 9 predicted proteins | sample TergutNt197P3_FD_71548 | JGI IMG/M metagenome (GOLD analysis project Ga0082212, IMG submission 71548) | Neocapritermes taracua P3 segment gut microbial communities from Petit-Saut dam, French Guiana - Nt197 P3 | ecosystem: Host-associated > Arthropoda: Insects > Digestive system > Gut ...
TGTTCGTCCGTTTGAAGTCTGGAGGCATCACCCTGAAGGATGCGCTGCTTATCCCGCAGACTGCCATGATCCAGACCCAGCAAGGCACCGTCGCCATGATTCTGGATGACCAGGCTTTGCCCCAGAGCCGGGCGATCAGGCTGGGCTGGGGTATCGGCAACGATTTTGTGGTGTTGGACGGACTCAAGTCCGGCGAACGGATCATCTCCGATGGCGTGAACAAAATCCGTCCCGGCAGGCCGGTGCGCATTGACGACGGCGCGGCCCCGGCCTCCCAGGCGCCCGCGCCTCAAGAAGCCGGGAAATAGGTGCGCCATGGATACTTCCACCACTGCAGCGCGCGAAACGTTTTTTGTCCGGCGGCCGGTGCTGTCCACCGTGCTGTCCGTAGTCATCACCATGGTCGGCGTATTGTCTTTGCGGGCGCTGCCGGTAGAGCAATATCCCAACCTTGTGCCGCCCCAGGTGCAAGTGTATGCGAGCTACCCCGGCGCCAGCGCTCAAGTCATCTCCGAAACCGTGGCCGCGCCCCTGGAGCAGCAATTGAGCGGCGTGGAAGACATGATCTATATGCAGTCAACCAGTTCGGGCAGCGGCGAAATGCAGCTCAATGTGTACTTCAACGTGGGCACTGACCCGGATCAGGCTGCCATCAACGTCAACAACCGGGTGCAGATCGCGCTCAACCAACTGCCCGAGGCCGTGCGCCGCTTTGGTGTGACCGTGCTCAAGAAGTCTCCGGCCATTTTGCAGATTGTCACGCTCAGTTCGCCGGAGGGTCGCTACGACGCGCTGTACCTGAGCAACTACGCCGGCATTTATATTGCGGATGAACTCAAGCGCCTGCAGGGCGTGGGCGACGTGCAGGTGTTCGGATCGAGAGAATACTCCATGCGCGTCTGGCTGCGGCCCGACCGCATGGCGGATCTCAAGCTCTCGCCTGCCGACGTGTCCAATGCCATCAAGGAGCAGAACGCGCAGTACGCGGCCGGGCGCATCGGCGAAGATCCCCTGCGCAACCCGGTGAGCATCACCTGGCAACTCAATACGCAGGGCCGCCTGGTGACGCCGGAACAATTCGGCGACATCATTGTGCGCTCCTCTGACGATGGTTCGGTGCTGCGCCTGCGCGATGTGGCGACCATCGAACTCGGCGGCAAGGATTACAGTTTTGTGAGCAACGCGAACGGCAAACCGGCCCAGATGATTGGGATTTTTCTCGCTCCGGGTGCCAACGCCCTGGAAACAGCCCAACGGATCCGCCAGACCATGGACCGGCTGGCGGACAACTTTCCCGTGGACGTGGTCTACGATATTCCCTACGACACCACGGTATTTGTCGGCGAATCCATCAAAGAAGTCGTGCATACCTTGCTTGAAGCCATGCTGCTGGTGTTCGGCGTGGTTTTTCTGTTCTTGCAAAACTGGCGGGCCACGCTCATTCCCTGTCTGGCCGTGCCGGTATCCATTTTGGGCACTTTCGCGGGCATGTATGCTCTTGGTTTTTCCGTCAATACCCTGACTCTGTTCGGCCTGGTGCTGGCCATCGGCATTGTGGTGGACGACGCCATCGTGGTTCTGGAAAACGTCGAACGCATCATGCGCACGCAAAGGCTCTCCGCGCGGCAAGCCACGGCCGTGGCCATGAACGAAGTTACCGGCCCGATCGTTGCCATCGTGCTCGTGTTATGCTCGGTGTTTATCCCCGTGGCCTTTCTCGGTGGTCTGGCGGGGCAGATGTACAAGCAGTTCGCCATCACCATTGCCGTGTCCGTGATCATCTCGGGCATTGTGGCTCTGTCCTTCACTCCGGCGCTGTGCGTCCTGCTGCTCAAGCCCACTCCGGAGCAAAAGAGTGGTTTTTTTGGTCTGTTCAATCGTGCCTTCGAGCACGTTACCGGCATCTATGTGGACATTGCCAAGCGTCTGATGCGTTTTGTCCTGATCACGGCAGCCCTGTTCGCCCTGGTCGTGTCCGGCGCCTGGTGGATGATGGGGCATGTGCCCGGCGGTTTGGTGCCGGACGAAGATCAGGGCTATATCATCGGCCTGGCGATCATGCCCGAGGGCGCGGCCTTGTCGCGCACGGCCGCTCTCACCAGCCAGCTTGATGCCGTCATGCTGCAAGCTCCCACGGCCGCGAACGTGATCACCATGACGGGCATGGACATTTTATCCGCGGTTTCCAAGACAAGCACGGCGACGATGTTCATCACCATGAAACCTTGGGACGAACGCAAAAAACCGGAGGAATCCGCCGCTGCCCTGGCACATCGGTTTATGGGCGCTGGTTTGAGCATACCTGAAGGTCTGGTCTTGGGCTTTACGCCCCCGCCTATCAGCGGCATGAGCAACACCGGCGGTTTTGAAGGCTATATCCAGGGTCGCGAAGGGCAGAGTCCGCAACAATTGGCCGCAGCCGCGCAACGCATCGTCGAGGCCGCGGCCAAGCGGCCGGAACTGGCTTCTGTGAGCACGTCTCTCAATGTCAACGCGCCCCAGCTTTATGTGGAACTGGACCGCGAACGCGCCCGCGCCCTGGGGGTATCGGTTGCGGACGTGTTCACCACCATGGCCTCCACCTTCGGGGTGGAATATGTCAACGACTTCAATTTGTACGGCCGCACGTTCAAGGTGCGTATGCAGGTGGACGGGGATTACCGCGCGTATCCGGAGGCCATCCATGAAATCTATGTGCGCAACAAGCGCGGCGACATGGTGCCCTTGAGCGCGCTTGTAACCGTCGAGAGCATCAGTGGTCCGCAGATTCTGGATCGTTTCAACGGTTTTCTGGCCGCGAAAATACAGGGCGGGCCGGCGCCGGGCTACAGTTCGGGCCAGGCTCTGGCTGCCGTGGAAGAGTTGGTGTCCGGCGAACTGTCGTCCGCGTATTCCCTGGCCTGGTCCGGGCAGGCCTACCAGGAGATCGAAGCCTCCAGCGACAGCTTCCTGGTCTTTGCCCTGGCCATTGTCCTGGTTTTTTTGATTCTGGCCGCGCAGTATGAAAGCTGGTCCCTGCCGCTGGCCGTGATCACGGCCGTGCCGTTCGGCGTGTTCGGAGCCTTGATCGCCACCTGGCTGAGGGGCTATGCCAACGACGTGTATTTCCAGGTGGCGCTCATCACCTTGGTGGGATTGAGCGCCAAGAACGCCATTCTCATTGTGGAGTTCGCGGTGGAACAATGTCATGCCGGCCTGAGTTTTGCCGAGGCCGGCCTGGAGGCTGCCCGGCTGCGTTTTCGCCCCGTCGTCATGACCTCCATGGCTTTTATTCTCGGCTGCGTGCCGTTGGCCATCAGTAGCGGAGCAGGTGCAGCCAGCCGTCATGCCGTTGGCACGGCGGTCATCGGCGGTATGCTCGTGGCCACGCTCTTTGCGCCTATGTTCGTCCCGTTTTTTTTCCGCTATATCTCAGCAGCGGCATATAAATTGTTTCCGGGCCGAAAGGAGGGAGATTCCACATGAACCGTCGTTTCCCGAGGCTGATTCCGATACTTTTGCTGGGCATGCTGAGCCTTGCCGGATGTTCTCTGGCGCCCGAATACGTCCGCCCGGAAATGGAAATGCCCGAGGCCTGGACCATGCCCGCCGACGATGCGCTGGATGTGCTGTGGTGGCAGCGTTTTCAGGATACCAGACTCGATGCTTTGGTTGAAGAAGCCCTATACAACAATCGCGATATTGCCCAGGCCATAGCCCGCGTGGATTTCGCCCGTGCCCGGCTCGGCCTGGCCCGCGCGGATCAGTTCCCGCCGCTCGGGGTCATGGGCAATGCGACCCGCGTCCATTCCTCGTTGCGCAGCTATCCTCCGGCCATGCCGGGGCGTGAACTCAACACTTCGCTTTCGGGCAATCTCGGCATCTCCTCCTGGGAAATCGATCTTTGGGGCAAATATGCCAGCCTGACCGGCGCGGCCCGGGCACAGTTGTTGGCCAGCGAAGCCACGCGTGACGGAGTCTGGTTGTCCGTGGCCGGAGAGACCGCCAAGGGCTACTTTCTCCTGCGTTCCTATGATTTGCAGGAATCCATTGCCGCCGGCACCCTGAAGACGCGTGAAGAAGCGTTTACGATCTATGCGGCCCGCTACGAGCAGGGCTTGATCGACGAACTCGACCTGCTCCGGGTCAAAACTGAAGTGGAGATCGCCCGGAACACGCTGTTCGGCGCCCGCCTCGGCCGTGATGCGGCGGAAGGCGCGCTGGCCACGCTCATCGGCCGTTCACCCCGGGCCATCATGACCGAAGGCGTTATCGAACGCGGCAGCGAACTGGACACGATGCCCACCATACCTGTATTTCCCGCAGCCTTGCCTTCGGACCTGCTGGAGCGCCGGCCTGACATCCGCGCATCCGAGGCCGCGCTCATTGGCGCCAATTTCAACATCGGCGCTGCCCGCGCGGCTTTTTTCCCGTCCATCTCCCTGACCGGTTTGCTCGGCTATGCCTCTACAGAATTGGATACGCTTTTTACCGGCAACGCCCGCACCTGGCAGTTTGGCGGCAGCCTGTACCTGCCGCTCGACTTCTGGCGCACCCAGTCCAATTTGTACGGCACCGAAGCCCAGCAGCGCGAAGCCGTGGCTTTTTATGAGAAAACCGTACAGAATGCTTTTCGCGATATGCGCAACGCCCTCTCCCAACAAACGCAATATGCCGACATGGTGCGTTCGCTTGAAATCATGGTTCACGATCTGGACAAGGCCGTGGATTTGGCCAAGACCCGTTACGACAACGGCTATTCAGCCTACCTGGAAGTGCTCGACGCCCAGCGTTCGCTGTTCAGTTCCCAATTGGAACTGGCCACGGCCCGGAGTAACCATTTGGCCAGCATCGTCAATGTTTGCGTCGCTCTCGGCGGCGGTTGGAAGTAGCAGGAAGCGTGAGGCGGGCGCGTGGTCGACGTCGTCCTCAACATTTTCGCCAAACCTTACCAGACGGCATTGTCCGTACTGTCTCTGCTGCATTTCTGCGACCGGCATATTGATATATTTTATTTGCAATTCGAACCTTCCGGTTCACGGTACGACGCCGTGCCGCCCTATGCCATGGCCAGATATTTGGGCAAACGGGCCGTGGTTCACCAGCCGGACATCTGGATCGAATGCGATGCGGTTTTGCCGGAACGCCTGGAAGAGAGAAATTACCGCCTCGCGCTGCGCTACCAGTCGGCTTTCGAGCATACGGACAAACGCTATTTGTTTGTCATGCACAACGATGTGCTGATCAAGCGCGATATCATTGGGGCATTGCTGGCAGGCATTGAGGGGCATTTCGCCGTGGGCGGCATCGGCCAATGCTGGAATTGCCCGGCTGCGCGTGAGGATTTGGTTCGGGCCGCCGATCTCGGCGAGCGCGCGTGCGCGCCGGATCGGTATCATGCATTTCGTCCGGATTACGCCGGGTTAAACCGGCTGTACACCGTCGCCCGAGAGCGTGGTGTGCGCGTGCGGCCCTACTGGGAGGGCTGGGAGACCAGGTATCGGGATACGGCCTGGCCTCTGCCCGAATGCCGGGTCAACGAATGGGGGTGCCTCGTGGATGTGCGGATGGTGAGGCCGCATGTCCGTCCGCAAGGGGAGATATTGCCCTTCGGCGCATACGAGGCTTGCGGCAGCGTGAGCCTGGACATCGACGTGGCCTGGTTCCGTGACCTGCACCGCCTGGGCTTCACGGCCCGGCACCTGGATCTTGATCCGTATCTGCGCCACTGGGTGGGCAGCTACCGCATGACTCGCGACCTGCATCTGCGGGCCGAAATCGAAGCCCGGACCCTTCTGGAAAAGAACTTCGGCGGTTTCGTCGAGTGGTGCCGGGCGGAACAAAACGGTCTGTTCGTGTGAGGCGATGCGCCGTTGCCGAGGGTTCCCATGTTTTCCTGGTTTGAACGAAAAATCGAACCTTTTCCGGAACAGGAAATCCCTGTTCCGCCGGGATCGTTCTTTGCCTTTGTCCGGGAATCCGCCGGAGGCATCCGCTTCCATGTCCTGGGTATGGGGATTCTGGCCGCTCTGGTAGGGGCTTTTGAGGCCTTGTTGTTCGCGGTCCTGGGCAAGGTGGTGGACTGGTTGTCCGTGGTCGAACCTGAGCAACTGTGGCCCAAAGAAGGCAAGACCTTGCTGCTGTTGGCTCTGGTGCTCCTGTCCAGTACGGGTCTGGTCGCCCTGCAGAGCCTGATCCGCTGGCAGATGCTGGCCGGCAATTTCCCCGCGCGTTTGCGCTGGCATTTTCATCGCCTCATGCTCTGTCAGAGCATGAGTTTTTTTCAGGACGAATTTGCCGGCCGCATTGCCACCAAGGTTATGCAAACAGCCCAGGCTCTGCGCGATCTGTATATGATCGTGGTGGACATCCTGGTTTTTGCCGTCATTTATTTTGTGACCATGGTCGCCACGGTCGGATACTTCGATTTTTGGCTGCTGCTGCCGTTTTGCCTGTGGCTGACGGCCTATTTGGTCCTGTTGCGCTGGATTGTGCCGCGATTGGCCAAATCCGCGCAGATCGTGGCCGAAGCCCGTTCCACCATGGTCGGCCGGGTGACGGATGCGTACACCAACATCGCCACGGTCAAGCTCTTTTCTCACGCCGGACGCGAGGCCCTGTACGCCAAAGGCGCCATGCGCGAATTTTTGGCTGCCGTGCAGGGTTTGTTCCGCAAGATCAGTTGGTTTGAAATTTTCAACCATGTGCTGAGCATGGCGCTTATTTTGAGTTCGGGCGGTCTGGCCCTGTGGCTGTGGGCAAAAGGCCAGACCGGGGTCGGCGCCCTGGCCGCCACCGGCGCCATGGCCTTGCGGCTGAACGGCATGTCCCACTGGATCATGTGGGAGAGCACGCAGCTTTTCGAACATGTGGGCACGATCCACGACGGCATGGGTATGCTCTCGCGCACGCGCGCGGTCACGGATCGTCCCGGCGCTTCCGTTTTGCGCGTCACATCCGGCGACATCCGTTTCGAGAACATCTGTTTCAGTTACGGCGACGAGTCGCGCGCGCCGGTCATCAACGCATTTTCCCTGCACATCCGGCCGGGAGAGAAAATCGGCCTGGTAGGGCGCTCGGGAGCGGGCAAGTCCACTCTGGTCAGCTTGCTGTTGCGTTTTCACGATGTGGGACAGGGGCGGATTCTTATTGACGGCCAGGACATCGCCCAGGTCACCCAGGAAAGTCTGCGGGCCAGCATCGGCATGGTCATGCAGGAAACTTCGCTGCTGCATCGTTCCGTGCGGGACAACATTTTATACGGCCGGCCGGACGCCTCGGAAGCGGACATGATCGCCGCCGCCAAGCGGGCCGAAGCGGACGTTTTTATCGCGGATTTGATGGATTCCAAAGAGCGCGGCGGCTACGATGCTCATGTGGGCGAGCGGGGCGTCAAACTGTCCGGCGGGCAGCGCCAGCGTATCGCCATCGCCAGGGTCATGCTCAAGGACGCGCCCATCCTGCTGCTGGATGAGGCCACCAGCGCCCTGGATTCGGAAGTGGAAGTCGCCATTCAGGAAAATCTGTACCGGCTGATGGAAGGCAAAACCGTGGTGGCCATTGCGCATCGCTTGTCCACCATCGCGGCCATGGATCGCCTGGTGGTCGTGGATCAGGGCCGCATCGTGGAAGAAGGAAACCATGCCGGCCTGTTGGTGTCGGGCGGCGTGTACGCCCGCCTGTGGGAACGCCAGAGCGGGGGGTTTCTGGGAGTGGGCGAAAATGAATAGAAGCGGCCGGCATGAAGCAATGAGCACAGTTCTTTTGTTGCTTGTGTTCTGCCTGTGCCTCTTGTCGGGCCGTGAGCCTGCGTTCGCGGCATCCAGGGCCAAAACTCCGGAGCCGCAGTTGTCTTTGCCGGTTTCGGGCAATGTTTCGTCGCCTTTCGGCTTGCGCCGGATTCCCGGGGGACGAGGCTCCAGAATGCACAGGGGCATTGACATCGCCGCCGAAGTCGGCACACCTGTGGCCGCGGCCGCGTCAGGCAAGGTGATCTTCGCCGGCGTCAAGATCGGCTATGGCCTGGTGGTGGAAATTGAGCACAGCCGGGATTTGCTGACGCGCTATGCCCATCTCGACACCTGTGCCGTTGCGGTCGGCAGGCAGGTCGCGTCCGGCGATCTCATCGGCACGGTAGGAGAGAGTGGTCGCGCCACAGGCGCGAACCTGCACTTTGAAACCGTAGTCAGGGGGCGCACTGTGGACCCCTTGCCGCTCTTGGGTCTGGATTGGCGGTCGGCACGGTTCGCCTACCGATCACCCTTGGTGATGCGGCCAAGGCCGGGCGTGTTCGCGCGGTTCACGCCGCAACCCCAGGTGGAGACACGGCTGGCGCCCGCAACGCTGCCGGTTCCCAAGTAATTCCATTTTTCAATCACTGTTCCAATTTGGCCAGTTCTTCTGCCAAATCCGCCTTCAGCCGGTCGGGCGCGGCCGGATCGGCCAGGCCTCGGCGCAGGTGGGCGATGGCCTTCTGTTTGTCGTTCAGATAATGGGCATACAGTATGGCCAGGCTGTAGCGCAGAGCCGTCTCTTCTTTGAGTTGCAGCAAGCGTTCCAGGCTGGCGGCCGCTTCTTCGTTCCGCTCCAGGCCGTGCAGGGCCATACTGAGCAGATAATGCGACCGTATGTCGTCAGGCGTTACCGTTGCCGCACGGCGGGCAAAACGTTCGGCTGACTTCCAGTCCTGCAGATGCAAAAAATGTTCGGTCAGGCCGAGCAGAGCCGGCATATCGTCGGGATCGACCTGGAGTTGCTGCATGAACCCGACCACGCGTTCGTTCATCATGCCTGCCGGCGCATGGGGGGCGGCGTTTTCCGTGGGTGGAGGCAGAGGCGTGAGCAGATCGGGATGAAGAAAACGGTAGCCCACGGCTGTTGCGCAGAGCAGGAGCACTATGCCGGCCAGACCCAGGGCCGTGGCGCGCTGGAGCACGGAAGCGGGAGCGAGTGACTCAGACATGGCGGTCGTGCTCCAGCGCGTTCAGGCGGTGGCTGATATCCCTCTGGCGCAGGGCCAGAAAAGCCGCGTAAGCGGCCAGGCCGATCCAGATGACGCAACTGGCGGACATGAGCCAGGATACTTCGGACATACAAACTCCTTATACTTCTTCTATGGCGGTCAAGCGATCAGCCTGCCGCAGTTGGGTGGCGCGCAGGCCGATCAATCCGGCCCACAAGAAACCAAACGCCAGCACGCAGGCCAGAGCCGTCAGGCGCATTTCCGGTTCCAGGCCGCCGCCTTTGGCTGCGAATACGGCCGGATGCAGTGAATGCCACAAGCGGGCCGAGAGAAAGACCAGCGGCACGTCTATAAAGGCTACAATGCCGATCACCGCGCATAGGGCGGCCTTGCGTTCAGGCGTCAAGTCCTGCTGCCGGAACACCAGGTAGCCGGCATAGAGAAACCACATCACCAGCGTGGTGGTCAGGCGCGGGTCCCAAGTCCACCATACGCCCCAAGAATGCCTGGCCCAGATGGAGCCGGTCAAGAGGGCCAGGGTGGCCAGGAGCACGCCGAGTTCGGCCGCGGCCGCGGCCAGATTGTCCCAGACCCGGTTGCGGGTTTTGAGATAAGCGGCTCCGGCTACGCAGACCACGAGGAAACTGGCCATGGACCACCAGGCCATGGGCAGGTGCAAGTAAAAAATTTTCTGCACCAGGCCCATGGTGCGTTCCAAGGGCGCGTACATGTAGATCAGCCATTGGCAAACGGCCAGGGCCAGGCCTCCGGCAGCGGACAGCGCGCAGAACAGCATTTACTCCTCACCTGTGTAGACAAAGGGAAACAGCGTGAGTCCGGCGGCGACGAACAGGGCGTCAAACGCGGCGATCAGCCCGAACCAGTCCCAATCCGGGGCAAGGGCGTCCGGCGATCCGAACACATGGTCGCCCAAACGGATGCCGGCCAGGAGGACCGGCAGGATCAGGGGAAACAATAAAAGAGAAATGAGCGATTCTCTGGCTGAGCGGCCTTGGGCCAGGGCGCCGAGCAGGGCGCCGAGCACGGCCAGACCGAGATCGATCAGCACGAGGCAACCCAGAATTCGCCAATCGGCCTGCTGGACGGTCTGGCCCAGAAAGGCGACTCCGGCGGGCAGAAACACGGACTGGGCCAGGAGGAGCACGATCAGGATGGCCAGAGCCTTGCCCAGCCATACGGCTTGCACCGGCATGGGCGCGAGCAAAAGGCCGAGGCGGACGCCGCCGGCTTCTTCCAACCCGTGGCACATGTTGCCGATCAGCACCAGGCAGAAAGCCGAGGCCAGCCAGAATACCGTAGCCGCAGTTTGCGGCGGGATTCGCCCGCCGGGCCGGCCGGCCCGGCGGAACACAAAGATGCGCAAAAAACCGAGCAGCAGAGCCTACGCTCCGTCCTACACCGTTGCCAAAAGTGTCTTCGACGCTTTTTGAATGACGTCATAAGCCTTGTCGAAATCATATGAATTTACATAACCGGATATTTCTGAGAGATAACCATCCATATCCTTGCCAAATGCCTTTTGATTCAGTTCACTAATAATAATGCCGGCTTGCTCTAAGCAGCAAGACAAGCAGGCTTCACCTAACGCATACAGTAATTCATCCAGCCTATCAGCTGATATACTCTCTTTGCCTGTTTGACTTTCCTCCATTTTCATGGGTAGGACGCCGGTAAGCTTTGCATATAGATTATCAACGTTTGTTTTGAAGTATACCGTCTCTTTATCGCACTTTTGAATATCCCCCTCTTTAGCGGCCTTTTCGAGGCTTCCCGCCCAGTTTGACAGCAATTGGTTGCCGATATTCGCAAAAACCGGTTTAAGCGCATGCATGCGTACGGCGTAGTCTTTCCAACGGCTGTGTTCCATGGCTTCTGCTAACAAACGCATATCGTTATTTATCCATACGCAA
>Ga0082212_10012132_pt1 | contig 10872 bp, 15 predicted proteins | sample TergutNt197P3_FD_71548 | JGI IMG/M metagenome (GOLD analysis project Ga0082212, IMG submission 71548) | Neocapritermes taracua P3 segment gut microbial communities from Petit-Saut dam, French Guiana - Nt197 P3 | ecosystem: Host-associated > Arthropoda: Insects > Digestive system > Gut ...
CATGCTGGCGCAAATGCGGCGCGTGCGGCGTTCCGGGCTGCCGTTCGCGCCCGAGGCCGGTACCCAGCGCCTGCGCGCGGTAATCAACAAGAACATGACCGAGGACGAACTGCTCAGGGCTTGCGCGCTGGCGTTTGAAAACGGCTGGAGCGGCGTCAAGCTGTACTTTATGCTCGGACTGCCCACCGAGACCGACGGCGACGTGCTGGCCATAGCCGAACTGGCCTCTCGCGTGTACTCCACATGGCGTGAGCGCGCGCCCGACCGCTCGCGCGGCGTTCGCGTGACGGTGAGCGCGTCCAATTTCGTGCCCAAGCCGCAGACTCCGTTCCAGTGGGCCGCCCAGAACAGCGCGGACGAGTTTGCCCGCAAGGCGGACATGTTAAAGAAAGCCCTGCGTCGCCAGTTGTCGTTCAGCTGGCACGACGCCCGGGCCAGCGTGCTTGAGGGCGTGCTTGCGCGCGGCGACAGGCGTTTGGGCGCGGCAATCGAAAGCGCGTGGCGCGCCGGATGTCGCATGGACGCATGGAAGGAACACTTCGATTATCAACTCTGGACGGACGCCATAAGCGCCGAGGGGTTGTCAATAGGGGAGTACACGCGCGCCCGTGAAACCGGCGAACCGCTGCCGTGGGGCCATATCAGCGCCGGCGTTGACGCCGGTTTCCTGCGCGGTGAATACGCCCGCGCCATGGACGGCGGCACCACGCCCGACTGCGCGGCGGCGTGTCCGGGCTGCGGCGCGTGTTCCGCGCCGCGCGGGGAGGTGCGGGTGTGAAACTGCGCATACGGTTCAGCAAGACGGGCAGGGCGCGGTATCTCTCGCATTTGGATGTAATGCGGGTACTGCAAAGGTCGCTGACGCGCTCCGGCGCGCCGGTCGAGTATTCCGAGGGGTTTAACCCGCACATGAAGCTGTCGGTTTTACTGCCGCTGCCGCTGGGGCTGGAAAGCGTGTGCGAGTTGTGCGACGTGAAAATCGGGAACGTGAATATAAAGCAATTCATTGAGAGCCTGAACGCCGCGCTGCCGGAGGGGTTTGAGGCGACGGACGCCCGCCCGGCGTCACGCGGCGCGCAGGACATCGCGTGGGCGGCGTACGACCTCATATTTGAACGCGCCGAGGGATACCCGGACAACGCGGCGCAAGCCCTGACCAACCTGACCGGCCAAGGGCCGTTAACCGTCGAAAAAAAGACCAAAAAAGGCGTCGCCGAAACCGACATAGCCGCGTTTGTAAAGGGCGCGGTCTGGGAGCGTACGGGCCGCCATACGGTACGGTGCCGCGTGACGCTCCCGGCGCAAAACCCGTCGCTCAACCCCGGCCACATGGCGGACGCCCTGCGCCGCGCCGCGCCGCAACTCGCCCCGGACGCCGTATACGGCGTCCGCGCCGCGCTGTTTGACGCAAAAGGCGAAGTGTTTGAGTGATCCGCCGGTTATACCCCAAAACTCGACGCCCTTCTCACGGACAAGCCTGTATAATGACTGTGAGGGGGTGTTTTCATTGAAAATGCGATATGTCATAGAGGAGGACGGCGCGTTGATCCTCAAGCCTGAGGGCGAGATCGACCACCACGCCGCGCAGAGCCTGTTAGCGTCCATGGGTACGCTGATCGACACACGGCGGCCCATGTCGGTCACGCTCGACTTCTCGGGCGTCGGGTTCATGGATTCGTCGGGAATCGCGGTGATCCTCAACTGTTACAGGCGCGTGAGCGAGTTCGGCGGAGTGATGCGCGTAATCTCGGTGGCCGGGCAGGCGCGCCGCGTGCTGAACACCGCGGGGCTGGAACGGTTGGTCAGTATTTCATATGAAGAATGAAGAATAAAAAACTAAAGTTTTTTATTCTTCGTCGAGTTTTGCGCTAAGGCGCAAAACATCGCGGCGTGAAGCGGCGTGAATTGGAAGGAGTTACATAAGATGACCCCATTGAATGAAATGCGCCTGACGCTCCTGAGCCGGTCGGCCAACGAGGGGCTGGCGCGCGCGGCTGTGGCCACGTTCGCGGCGCAGTTAGACCCCACGTTAGACGAGTTGGGCGACATAAAGACGGCGGTGTCCGAGGCCGTCACCAACTGCGTGGTACACGCATACCCTGAAAGCCTGGGCCGCGTACACATAACGGCGAAGATATTCGAGGGCGGTTCCATCGAGATAACGGTCAGGGACACCGGGCGCGGCATACCCGACATCGAGCAGGCGCGGAAGGCCATGTACACCACCGGCGGCGAGGGGCGTTCCGGCATGGGGTTTACCATAATGGAGAGTTTTATGGACACCCTGCGCGTGCGCTCGTCGCCCGGAAAAGGCACTACGGTGGTCATGCGGAAACGTCTTGCCCTGCGGGTGAGCGAAGCGGGCAAGCAATACTGATATGACCAATATAGAGCTGGTACGCGCGGCCCGCGACGGCGACCGCGAGGCGTACGACCGCGTGGTGCGCGAGAACACCGGCCTTATATGGAGCGTCGCGCGGCGCTATTTCGGGCAGGGCGTCGAGCCGGACGACCTGTATCAGCTGGGTTGTTTGGGGTTCCTGAAATCCGTGCAGGGTTTCGACGAGTCCTACGGCACGCAGTTCTCCACCTACGCCGTGCCCAAGATCGCGGGCGAGATACGCCGTTTTTTGCGCGACGACGGTATGGTGAAGGTGTCGCGCGGCGTGAAGGAGCGCGCGCGCCTGATCCACCAGACGCGGGACGAGTTGAGCCAAAACCTGGGCCGCGAACCCGCCATATCGGAGATCGCCGCCGAGTGCGGGCTGGAGGCCGGGGAGATCGCGGCGGCGGAACTTGCCGTCGCGCCCACCGAGTCGCTGCAATACGAGGCCGGGGGTTTCTCGCTCGAGGCCATGCTGGGCGTGGACGGCATGGAGGAGTCCATAACCGAAAATCTGGCACTCAGACAGGCCATAGACGAACTGCCCGAGCGCGAAAAGATGGTCTTGCTGCTGCGCTTCTACCGCTGTATGACGCAGGACAAGACCGCAAAGGTGATCGGCGTGTCGCAAGTGCAGGTGTCGCGCTTGGAACGCTCGGCGCTGGAAAAATTGCGGCGGAAGATGGTGATGGAGAGCCTGTAGCCGGAAAAACGACAAAAAACAAATTTAGGGCTTGACATAATGCCCGCGCTCGTCTATAATATTTACGGCGGGGAATTCAAATTCTATTCCCCAAAAACCAGACTGTCATCGTCGGAGGGAGGGAAAAGAAATGTCGGAAGTGCGTTTGAAGGAAAACGAGTCGTTAGACAGCGCGCTAAAGCGTTTTAAGCGCAACTGCGCTAAGGCAGGCGTCCTTTCCGAACTCCGTAAACGTGAGCACTACGAAAGCCCCGGCGTGAAACGCCGCAAAAAGTCCGAGGCGGCTCGCGCGAAAAAGAGAAAGTTCGGTTAAGACAGCAAAAAGCGGGTATGACGGGATTTCCGTCATACCCTTTTCATTTTGTTTTTGTCAGCAAATTCTGGGCAGTCCCTCGCCCGACAGCGGCGGGAGTTTTCTCATGCCGCCGATCTTAGTGTTCAGCGCCGCGCCGCCGCCGTTTGTGAAACGGCCTATTATCGCGGCGTTTTGGCCGTAACGGGCGCTCCGCATGATTTCGAGCGCCTTGTTTGCGTGTTGCTCCGGGACCACCGCCATCATCTTGCCCTCGCTGCCCATGTACAGCGGGTCGAGCCCCAGTATCTGGCAAAGCCCCAGCACTTCGCGTGAGACCGGCACACGGTCTTCCTCTATTAACGCCATAAGCCCGGCGGCGTCCGCCATCTCGTTGAGAACGGTGGCCAAGCCGCCGCGCGTGACGTCCCTCAGCCCGTGCAAGGGGACGCCGCCGTCTGTCAAGGCGTTTACCATTACAACGAGCGGCGCGGCGTCGCTGGCAATGTTATTGGTTATGCCCATGCGCCGGGAGAGGATGCACGCATGGTGGTCGCCCACAGTGCCGCTCAACAGGATCGCGTCGCCCCGGACGGCGGCGCGCGGGGTCACATCGCCCGCCGCGCCCACGCCCGAGGTGTTGACGTATATGCCGCCGTTTCCCTCTGTCACTTTGGTGTCGCCGGTCACGATAAAAACGCCCGCTTCGTCGGCGGCCTCGCGCATGGAACGGGCGACGGCCTCAATGTCCTCCGTGTCCGCGTTCTCCTCCAGAATGAACGACGCGCTCAGATACAGCGGCTTCCCGCCGGTGGTCAGCAGGTCGTTCACCGTGCCGCAGACGGCGATGCGCCCGATGTCGCCGCCGGGGAAGAACAGGGGGGTTACCACGTAACTGTCGGTTGTGAAGGCCAAACGCTTGCCATTGAATGGCAGTACGGCGGCGTCCTCCATGCCGGAATATTGGTTTCGGAAATGCTTCATAAAGACCGACTCGATCAGCGCGGACGTCTCCGCCGCGCCGTTGCCGTGACTCAGCATGATCTTCATGGCATCACCCCGTAATTAAAGTACACGCCGCAGGCCCCCTCCTGAGACGCCATGCACGCGCCCGCCGGGTTTTGCGGCGTGCAGTCTTTGCCGAACAGCGGGCACTCGGAGGGCGGCGCGCGCCCCAGCACGACGTCCGCGCAGCGGCAGCCGTCCGCCGCGGCCTTTGTTTCCGGCTGGGGCCGGAAGTCCCCAAAGCCGTTGGCCGAGAACTGCGAATACTTGCTTCTGATACGCAGTCCCGAGTTTTTGATCTCGCCTATGCCGCGCCAAAGCGCGTCGGTTTTCTCGAAATATTTGTCCGTCAGCGCGAGCGCGGCGGCCTGGCCGCCCGCGCTGACCGCTGACGGGTAAAGGTTAACCACTTCACACTCGCGCAGTTCCTTTTGCCGCGCGATGGCGTAGATGGCCGCCAGGATGTGCGCGGCCTCGAAACCCGCTATCACAAAGGGTTTTTGGTATTTTTCACACAGCGGCGCGTAAGCGCCGGAACCGATGACCGCGCTGACGTGACCGGGACACAGAAATGCGTCCGCGTCCTCGGTTTGGCAGATGTGCCCCAACGCCTCGGGCATGGTTTTCAGCGCCGTGAACAGCATCACATTCTCTATGCCTTCCGCGATGAGCGTCTCGATAAGCGCCGCGTAGACGGGCGCGGTGGTCTCGAACCCCACGGCGGCCACCACAAAACGCCGCCCGGGGTGCGCTTTGGCCAGCGCGACGGCCTCAAACGGGGAGTACATCAGACGGATTTTGGCCCCGCGGGCTTTGGCTTGCGTGAGCGACGTATGGACGCCCGGCACGCGGAACATGTCGCCAAAACTCAGAGCCTCGGCGCCGCCCTCCAACGACAGTTCGGCCAGTTCGTCGATAAAATGCGGCGGCGTGACGCAGACGGGGCAGCCCGGCCCGGACACCAGTTTGATACCCTCCGGCATGAGCGCGCGGATGCCGTTCCTCATGATGGCGGAAGTATGCGTGCCGCACACTTCCATGATTTTTATCCGGGCGGTACAGTTGCGGAGATAGGCCGTTATAGCGTCTAAATCCATGAAATTATTCCTTTAACATCTCAAAAATTTCCAGCAGTTCCGCCGCCAAGTCTTTCCCCACGATCTCGATGGCGCACCCCGCGTGGACAAGCACATGGTCGCCGGGCACGGGCGACACTAAACTCAGGTTGACGTCTATCTCGTTGCCCGAAAAAACAGCCTTGCCGTCGCGGCCGTTTTCGCTGACCGCCGTGACCTCCATCGGAACCGCTATGCACATTAAATCATACCCCCCACATACGCCTGTCCCAGCGCGAGGCCGCCGTCGCCGCACGGCACGGCCTGATTGGTATAGACCTCAAACCCCGACGCGGCAAGGCGTTTTGTCGTCAACTCCAACAGCAGCGCGTTTTGGAACACCCCGCCCGAGAGTGCGACGCTGTTTATGCCTTCTTCTTCGCGCGTTTGAATACACATTTGCAGTATCATATCACTGATTGCCGTGTGGAAGCCCAGCGCCGCGCCGCGCAGCCCCCGTCCCGTCAGGCATTGCTCGAAAATGCCGCGCCAGCCGAAGACGCGCGCGCCGTTTTCGACGGTTAAAGAAAACTCCATGGGCAGCGGCGGTATGCCGTCCCTCAACTCGTTTTCGGCGGCGTATTGCAGTCTCACGGCGCACTCGCCCTCGTAGCCGTTTTCGGAGCATACGCCCGTGACGGCGGCTATCGCGTCGAACAGCCGCCCCATGCTCGAGGTCAGGAATGTGTTCACGTTGTTCCCGAGCGCCGCCCCGATGATTTGGACGTCGGGGTGCGTTTGAGGCAGGCCCAAGGCGTGGAGGTAACACGCGGCGGTTTTTGCGGCGTCCACGGCGGCGTTGTCGCCGCCCAAGAGTTTGACGTTGGCCAAATGCCCGGCGCGGCGGCAGTTCGCGCCCTCGCAGATCAGAAATTCGCCGCCCCAGATATTGCCGTCGTCCCCGTAACCCGCGCCGTCCATGGCCGCGCCCAACACCCTTTTGAGCCTGTGTTCGGCCATCACCGACGCGATGTGCGCGTGATGGTGGAAGACTTTGACGACCGGCACGCCGCGTTGGGCCGCCAGCGTCTCGGCCAGCGCGGACGAAAAATAACGGGGATGCGCGTCGCGCGCGATCAAATTGGGGGCGATTGCGAAAAGGCCCTCAAAGTCGGCTATGCCGTCTTGATACCGCTTAAAAGTTTCAAAATCCGCCAAATCCCCGAACATCTGACTGAGCGTAAAGTTTCGCCCGTTTAACAAGCCGAACGCGGCCTTCAAATCGCCGCCCACGGCCAACAGCGGCGCGCCGTTGTTGTTTTCAATCAAGATGGGCGACGGCGTATACCCTCTGGCGCGCCTGATGAAATACGGCTTGCCGGACACCGATTGCAAAACCGAGTCCTCAACGCAACGTGTGATCTCGCGGTCGTGGTACAACACACGGTCGGTCAGCGCGAATATCTCGGGTTCGCCGGTGATGATGGGCGCGGAACTCTTGTTGGCGCTGGTCATGATCAGGCAGGGCGTGTCGCGTAATATGAGCGCCTGCAAGGGCGTGTACGGCAAGAAACAGCCGCAGCGGTTATTTGCGCCGCCCAAAACGCCGGGCGCGAACGGGTTGTTTTTCATCTTCAGAAGCACGATGGGCCGCGCGGGGGAGAGCAGCAGTGACTCCTCGGACTGTGTGATCTCGCACACCCGGGCGGCGGTCTCGACGTCCCGGAACATGATTGCGAACGGCTTGCGTTCGCGCCCCTTCAGCGCGCGCAGATGCCGCACAGCGCCGGCGTCATACGGCGAACAAGCCAAATGATAGCCGCCCACGCCCTTTACGGCGATACCGCGCGGCAAATCCGCCATGGCCTCCCGGAACGCCGCATCTCCCTTGAACAAGCTGCCGCCGCGCTTATAGAACAGCGAAGGCCCGCAGCCGGGACAACTGACGGTCTCGGCGTGGAACCGCGCGCCGCCGGGCGTCCGGTACTCGGCGCGGCAGGAATCGCACAGGGGCAGACCGCGCATGGCGGTGTTGTCGCGGCTGTAGGGGAACGCGCGCAGGATGCTGAAACGCGGGCCGCACGCGGTACAGGTGTTGAAATAATGCCCGTGGCGGCGGTCGCCGGGCTGGAACACCTCCGAGGCGCAGGAGCCGCACATTGCGATGTCGGGCGGAAAGAAACGCTGTCCGTCAAGGCTGTCCTGACCGTCCGCGATGGAAAAACCGTCCGCCTCGCAAGCCCCGGCGGGGGTTATGCAAACGCTCTCGATGAACGAGTGGGGCGGCTTGTTCTGTTTAATGCTCTCCACAAATTCCGAAAAAGCGCGGCCACAGGCGTGGATCAGCACCTCGCCGCCGCGGTTCCGCACCGTGCCGCGTATCCCGAACCGCTGGGCCTCGCGGTAGACAAAGGGCCGGAACCCCACGCCCTGCACGGTTCCGCGTATGATCACATGATAACCGGTTTCGCCTTGTTTTTCAGCCATTCCGCTATCTCACCAAACCCCTGACCGGTCTTGCATGAGACTTCAAAAACCGGCGCGCCGGGGTTCAACTTTTTCACGCCGTCCATAAAAAACGCCGTGTCGAAGTCCACATGCTCCAGCAGGTCGCGTTTATTCAACAGGATGATGTCCGCTTTCTCGAAGGCCAGCGGGTATTTATACGGTTTGTCGCTGCCCTCGGCCACCGATGAGATTAGTAACTTTATATGTTCGCCGATCATAAACTCAGCCGGGCAGACTAAGTTGCCAATGTTCTCAATAAACAGTACGCCCTTTGAAAACCCGGAGCCGCCGAACGCCTCCGATACCGGCGGGGCGTCGAGGTGGCACGCGCCGCCCGTGTTAATCTGCACCGTTCCGATGCCCAGCGCTTCTAATTTTTGGGCGTCTATGTCGGACTCAATGTCGCCCTCGATCACCAAGGCGGACAGCCCCAGTTCTTCGATGATGCGTATCAGGCACGACGTCTTGCCCGCGCCGGGCGCGCCCATGACGTTCACGCAAAAAATTGCGCGTTCGGTGAGCCTCCGATTGAATTCAGCCGCCAATTTATCGTTTTTGGCGTAAACCGACTCCATGACCGATATTTCTTTACCCATTTTTCATTCCTCGACCTCTATATTCTTGATATAAAACTCCCTGCCGACCTCGGTGGGCGCGCCCTCGCCGCCGCAGGGGCAATCGAACGAAAACGGCTTCCGCGCGAACAGGCCGCCGCAAACCGCGCACTTGAGCATGGGCTTGACGGTTTCTATTTCTATCGCCGCGCCCTCGCAGACGGAATTCTGTGCGATAATGTCAAAATACATTTGAACAGACACGCCCGACACGCCCGACGCCTCGCCGACGGTCAGCGTGATTTTCTTCACTTTCGCGCCGTTTGCGTACCGCGCGGCGGTTTCGATGATGCGCTCGGTGAGCGGGTACTCGTGCATATTACGTCCCTTCGTCCCGCTGTACCCTGTTCGCCGTGAGCCCGTCGGACGCGGGGGTCAGCTCGGGCCGCATGGCGAGGCATTTCTTGGGGCAGGCCTCGACGCACGCCCCGCAGACGATACACTGAAAACGCCCGATTTCCCACGCCTTGCCGTCTTTGTCGGTCTTGATGGCGTGTGTCGGGCACTTTTTGCCGCAGATGCCGCAGAAAATACAGGCGTTGATGTCGATGTCCACGTGCCCGCGCACCAGCGGGTCTTTGGGCATGGGCGCGAACGGGTAGGCCAGCGTGGCCTCCTTGCGGAAGAGGTTCGAGAATATGGTTTTTGTCATGGGCAGAAGTGACATAACCTCGCCCTCCTTTACCGTTCGGTACAGCTGATACACGGGTCGATGGTCAAAACCAAGACAGGCACGTCGGCCAGCTCCACGCCCTTGAGCATCTCAAGCAGCGCGGGCAGGTTGGCGAAGGTGGGCGTACGAACGCGCATACGCTCAAGGAATCTGCTCCCGTTGCCCTTGACGTAGTACAGCACCTCGCCGCGCGGCTGTTCCAAGCGCGCGAACGACTCGCCGTCCGGGCAGCCCGTCACCTTGACGCCGACCGGGCCGTCCGGCATGATCCCGCGGCACTGCCTGATGATGCTGATGGAGTCGTAAATTTCATTGATCCTGACATTCACGCGGGCCATGCAGTCGCCGCCCTGTTCGGTACGCACGTCGAATTTGACATGCGGGTAGGCGGAGTAACCCGCGGTACGCGCGTCCTCGGCGATGCCGGAGGCGCGCGCCATAGGCCCGACCGCGCCCAGCGCGGACGCGTCGTCCTTGGACAGCGTCCCCACGCCCGCCAGACGGTGGATGATGGAGTGGTCGCTCAGGAACACATGGGCGACGGTGTGCAAGCCTTCCTCTATTTTACACAGCGCGTCGAGCGTTTTCTTGAATTGCTCGCCGTCGATGTCCTTACGGACGCCGCCCACCTTGCAGACCGAAAAGATAACGCGCCCGCCCGTGGTCATGTCGAAAATATCCAGCACGTACTCGCGCAGACGCCAGCACTGCATAAACAGGCTCTCAAAGCCGATCGAGTCAGCCAGCAGCCCTAACCAAAGCAAATGGCTGTGTACCCGCGAAAGCTCCGCCCAGACGGTGCGTAAAAATTCGGCGCGTTCGGGGACGGTGATGCCCATCGTGCGCTCGACGGCCATACAGTAGCCCATGCCGTGCATGAAGCTGCAAATGCCGCAGATGCGCTCGGCCACGTACACGTATTCTAAGAAATCTTTCTTCTCGACCAGCTTTTCAAGACCCCTGTGAACGAAGCCGATAGACGGTATGGCCTCGATCACCGTTTCGTCCTCCAGCACCAGGTCTAAGTGGATCGGCTCAGGCAGAACGGGGTGCTGCGGGCCGAAAGGCACGATGGTACGCTTGCCCATTGTTGTTAACCGTCCTTTCCGATTGATTCAGCCGAAGCGTCAAACGGGTGCTTGACCGAGGTCTTGTAGAAATGCCCGCCGAAATCCAGATTCATATTCAGGATGTTCAGGCCGAACAAGTCCTTCATCTCGTTCTCGTACAAAAACGCGTAGGGGTACAGCCAGCCGATGCTCTCCACGGGTTCGGCCCCGTCCATGCCGAACCGCAGGCTGACCAGCTTGCCCTCTTTTTCAAAGCTGTAGAGCAGCGTGAAATGCTGTGACACGCAGATTTGCGCCAGCCGATACCCGGCGTTTTTCAAGTCCAGCGATTTGTTTAATAAATCGACCTTCTCGATGTCCCAAAATTCCTGATCCATGCCGCGCGGGCCTCCTTATTTCAGCTTATCGAGCGCCTTGACCACGCCGTCGATGATGGCCTCGGGGCGTGCGGCGCAGCCGGGCACGTAAATGTCCACGGGGATGGCGTGATCGACGCCGCCCAGCATGTTGTAGCACTCCTTGAAAATGCCGCCCGAACAGGCGCAGACGCCCACCGCCACGACGGCCTT
>Ga0082212_10012133_pt1 | contig 10872 bp, 9 predicted proteins | sample TergutNt197P3_FD_71548 | JGI IMG/M metagenome (GOLD analysis project Ga0082212, IMG submission 71548) | Neocapritermes taracua P3 segment gut microbial communities from Petit-Saut dam, French Guiana - Nt197 P3 | ecosystem: Host-associated > Arthropoda: Insects > Digestive system > Gut ...
CAGCCAGGCGGCCGCACGCACCGCGCCTTGGGCGAAGGTGTCGCGGGTGTGGGCCCGGTGGGTCAGTTCCAGCCTTTCCCCGGGGCCGAAGAAATAGACGGTGTGGTCCCCCACCACGTCGCCGCCGCGCCCGGCCAGGACCCCGATTTCCTCTTCGCGTCTGGGGCCCGCCAGGCCCAAGCGTCCGCTGACCAGGCTCCGGTCCGGGTCCAGTCTCCGCGCCCGGGCCACGGACTCCAAGAGCTTCAAGGCCGTGCCGCTGGGGGCGTCCCGCTTGTGGCGGTGGTGGAGTTCGACTATCTCCACATCGTAGTCCGGCCCCAGGGCCTTGGCCAGATCTCCCACCACCCGGTTCAGGGCGCTTATTCCGAGGCTCATGTTGGGCGCCCACAAAAGTGGTATCTGCCGGCCGGCCTCTTTCAGACGCGCTTGGTCGGCCTTGGAAAAACCGGTGGTGCCGATGACCGCCGGCAGCTTCATCTCCACGGCCCGGTCCAAAAAGGCCAGGCTGGCGGGCACGGTGGTGAAGTCGATATAGACATCGGCCTCGTAGGCTCCCTCGGCGAAGTCGGTCGTCAGCGCCAGGGGCGTTTCCAGGCCCAGGGCCGCGCCGCCGCGGGGGTAGTCCGGCCCTTCGATGATTCCGGAGAGCCGCATTTCCGGCCTCTCCAGGATGGCCTGGATGATCTTCCGCCCCATGCGGCCCATCGCGCCGCAGACCGCGACCTTGATTATTTCGGTGGTCATAGGCCCCACTGGCTCAAAGTCTTCTTCAAAAGCTCCACCGTGCCGGGCTGGGCCGGACTCATGGGGAGGCGCATCTCGGCCGACATGCGGCCCATGAGGGCCAGGGCCGTCTTGACCGGAATGGGGTTGGCCTCCACGAACAGGGCCTTGAACAGGGGCAGCATTTTGAAGAACCGCTCCCGGGCCAGGGCCGTCTCGCCGGCTTCCCAGGCCCGCCACATGGCCGTCAGGGGACCGGGGATAATGTTGGAAGCCACGGAAATGACCCCGCCCCCGCCCACGGCCAACAGCGGCAGGGTCAGGCCGTCGTCGCCGCTGGAGACCAGGATGTCCGGCCCGCACAGTTCAATGGTGCGGATCATTTGGTTCAAGTCGCCGGTGGCCTCCTTGACCCCGGCCACGGCCGGTATGTCCCGGGCCATGCGGGCCAAAGTCTCAGGCAGGATATTGACCCCGCAGCGGCCGGGGATGTTGTAGACTATGATCGGCAGGCCCACCCGGCCCAGGGCTTCATAGTGCAGGAAAATCCCTTCCTGGGTGGGCTTGTTGTAATAGGGGGCCACCACCATAAGCCCGTCGGCCCCGGCCTTGGCCGCGTGTTCGGCCAGGTCCAGGGCCTCGCGGGTCGAGTTGGAGCCGGCCCCGGCCAGGACCGGCACCCGCCCCCGGGCTTCGTCAATGGCTATCTCCACCACCCTTTTATGCTCGTCATGGCTCAGGGTGGGCGATTCCCCGGTGGTGCCGCAGGGCAGGATGGCCTGGACGCCTTCCCTGATCTGTTCCTGGATGTGCCGCCGATAGGCGGCCTCATCCACCTGCCTGTCCCTGAAGGGCGTGACCAGGGCGGTCGTCACGCCCCGGAATTGTTCAGCCCGCACCGTTCACCTCACTTCAGGAAAAGGTCGGCCTCCACCTGGCCGGAAAAAAGGTAGCGCACTTTGCCCTCCAGGAAAAGGCTTTCCGGGGCCGAGGCCTGACCTTCAAAGCTGATTATCAGGTCGTCCCCGCCCCTGGTCTGGCAGGTGATGGTGGAACCGGTGACCAGGCCCAGGGAAGCCGAGAGCAGGGACGCGGCGATGGCCCCGGTGCCGCAGGCCAGGGTCTCATCCTCCACCCCCCGCTCGTAGGTGCGCAGGGCCAGCCTGGCCGGGCCCAGGATCTTCACGAAATCGACATTGGTCCCTTCCGGGGCGAAGGACTGGTGGCGCCGCACGGCCCGGCCTATCTTGACCACGTTGATGTTTTCCAGGTCCTCCACCCAGGACACGGCGTGGGGCACGCCCGTGTTCAGCCGGTGGTAGGTCAGGCTGATGCCCTCGGCTTCCACCAGGGTCACCCCTTCCGGGCGGCCTATTTTGGGAAACTGCACCTTCACCAGGCGGTCGCTGACCACGGCTGTGACCACGCCGGCCTTGGTTTTGAAAGACATTTCCGACGGGGCCACGCCGATGCTGTTGGCCAGGTGGGCAATGCAGCGGGAGGCGTTGCCGCACATGTCCGGTTCCGAACCGTCGGCGTTGAAGAAGCGCCAGGCGAAATCCACTTCGTCGGGCCCGGGGATTATGAAGGCCGCCCCGTCCGCCCCGATGCCGAACTTGGGCCGGCACATGAGCCTGGTGATGCGGGGCATATCCTTTTCCTGGATCTGGCCCTCCCAGTTATCGACCATGACAAAGTCGTTGCCATGGCCGCTGTATTTGTAAAATGTGAATTTTTCCATTTCTTGATGTCCTTTATATGGTTTCCCCGCGGATAAGGTCGTCGTAAGTTTCCCGGGGCTTGATCATTCTGAAGGCGCCGTTCTCCGCCAGCACTTCCGCGGCCCGGGGCCGGGCGTTGTAATTTGAACTCATGGAAAAGCCGTAGGCCCCGGCGCCCATGACGGCCAGAATGTCGCCCGGGGCGACCTCGGGCAGGAGGCGCTCCCGGGCCAGGAAATCCCCGGATTCGCAAACAGGCCCCACCACGTCCGCCGCCGTCTCCGGGCTTTCCGACTTGACCGTTGGCCGGATGGCGTGGTAGGCCCCGTAGAGGCTGGGGCGGAGCAGATCGTTCATGGCCCCGTCCACCACCACGAAACGGCGCGGGCCGTTATTTTTGTTATACAGCACCTTCACCAGGAGCGCCCCGCTGGGGCCGGCCACCCGGCGGCCCGGTTCCAGCACCACCGTCAGGTCCGGCAGGGAATCCAGGACCGGCCGGAGAGCGGCGGCATAGGCGGCCGCGGTGGGCGGCTCTTCGTCATTATAGCATATACCCAGACCACCGCCCAAATCCAAATATTCCAGGCTTATCCCGGCCCGGCCCAGTTCCAGGGCCAGGGACCGGAGCCGTTCGGCCGCCGCGGCAAAGGGCGCGGTGGAGGTCAGTTGCGAACCTATGTGGCAGTCGAGGCCCACCACCTTCAGGTGGGGGTCGGCCGCGGCTTTCCGGTAGAGGTCCAGGGCTTCGTCGTGGGGCACGCCGAACTTGGATGATTTAAGGCCGGTGGCGATATAAGGATGGGTCTGGGGGTCCACCTCCGGGTTGACCCGCAAGGCCACCGGGGCCCGGCGGCCGCTGTGGCCGGCCACCCGGGACAGGACTTCCAGCTCGGCGGCCGATTCCACGTTGAACATCATTATCCCGGCCGCAAGGGCCTCGGCCATTTCCCGTTCCGTCTTGCCCACCCCGGAAAAGACCACCCGGCCGGGCGCCACGCCCGCTTTCAGGGCCTTGAACAATTCCCCGCCCGAGACTATGTCGGCTCCGAAACCGCCCTCGGCCACCAGTTTCAGAAGGCTCAGGTTGGCGCAGGTCTTCACGGAATAGCAGATCAGGCGGCGCCGGTCGGCAAAGGCCGCGTCCAACTCGGCCAGGGCCCCGGTGAAGGCCGAGCGGGCATAGACATAGACGGGGGTGCCGATCTCCCCGGCGATGCGGGCCAGGGGCACTCCTTCCACGGTCAATTGGCCGTCATGGTATTCAAAGGCGCCCATGTTCCGTCCTTCCATCCATGATTCCTATTCTTCAAGCCGGTCCGAGCGGACCTCGGCCCCGGGCGAAGGCCGGCTCTCGTTGCCGCTGGTATCCACGGCCGTGACCTGGTAGCGGAACACTTCACCGCCGGCCGGGGTCGCCGGGTCGAAAAATATGTTGGTCCCCAAAAGGGCCGGGGTTATGAGGACCGGGGCCGGGTCTCCGGCGCCTTGGCGATAGACCCTGTAGCCAGCCAGATCCCCTTCCTGGATCAGGCTTTCCCAGGACAGGCGGACGCCGCCCCGGGCCAGGGCCGCGTCCAGGTAGCCCGGGGGCGGGGGCGGAGCCAGTTTCAGGACCTTGACCCTCACTTCCCGGGACCAGGGCCCTTGGGTCCTGGTCTCCTCCCTGGCCTTTAAAAAACGGCCCCGGTATTCATAGACCCGGCCGAAGGCCACCGCCAGGTCCAGGTGTCTCCCCGCCGCCGGGTCCAGGCCGGGCAGGGGCTGCCAGGGGCCGCCGGGGGACCGCTTTTCGATATCCGCCAATATATCCCGCGCCGGGCGGTTCCAGCTCAGTTCCACGGCCCCGTCGAGCGAGGCGCCTTTAAGCCGCATGGTTTCCGGCGGGGCCAGGGCCCAGACCACCGCCTCTGTCCGGGCCTGGGGGTGGACCCCGCCGTTTTTATGGAAGGCCGCCACCCGGAAATGGTAAACATGGCCGGGGGTAAGCTGAAAGCGCCATTCATAGGGCCCGGGGTCCAGGTCCCGGTCGGGAGGGGGCGTCCGGGCCGGGAGGCGGTCCACCGGTTCGGGCCGGTAACGCGGGGGGCAGCCGGAACAATAGCTCTCGTCGGCCGGATGGTCGGCCATTTCCACCTGGAAGCCGCCCAGGTTCTTAAGGGGCCGGCCCGCCATGTTGGTTTCGGGGGGCAGCCAGCTCAAAACCAGTTCCCCGTCCTCGGTGACGGCTTGTTCAAGCTGCCGCACCGGCTGGGGCAGGATGGCCGAAGCCGGAAAGGGCGGGGTCTTGACCCCGCAGGCGGCCAGAAACAGGGCCAGGGCCAGCAGCGTCTTAAGGCGCATTCCCCTAGCCTCCGTTTTTCTTCATTTCCCGGGCCAGGCGCTGCCGGGCCGCCCGTATTTGACGGGCCACGCTGGCCGGGGCCGGGCCTCCGAAGGTGGACCGGGCGGCCAGCCGGGCTTCCAGGGTCAGCTTGGCGAAGACCCCGGCGGTCGCCCGGGGGCAGAAGCGGCCCAGTTCCTCCTGGGTCAGGGCGGCCAGGGCCTTTTTTTGTTTCAGGGCATAGGCCACCGCCGCCCCGGCCTGGCGGTGGGCCTCCCGGAAGGGCACCCCCTTAAGCACCAAAAGGTCGGCCAGGTCGGTGGCCGAAGCGTAAGGGTCGTCCGCGGCCTGGCGCAGGCGGGCCAGGTCGAATTTCAATTCCCGGACCATCCTGGCCGCCACGGGCAGAAGCATCTCCAGGGTGTCGGCCGTGTCGAAGAGGGGCTCCTTGTCCTCCTGCAGATCGCGGTTGTAGGACAGGGGCAGGCCCTTGACCACGGTCAAAAGGGCCGTGAGGTTGCCGATGGCCCGGCCGGCCTTGCCCCGCATGAGCTCCGCCCCGTCCGGGTTTTTTTTCTGGGGCATCATGGAACTGCCGGTGGTCAGGGCGTCGGGCAGTTCCGCGAAGGCGAATTCCTGGGAACACCACAAGACCAGGTCTTCGGCCAGGCGCGATAGGTTGGTCAGGGTGATGGCCCCGAAGGCCAGGAACTCCAGGAGGTGGTCGCGGCTGGCCACGGCGTCGAGGCTGTTTTCCGCCAGGCGGCTGAAGCCCAAAGAGGCGGCGACCAGGGCGGGGTCTATGGGCAGGCTCGTCCCGGCCAGGGCTCCGCTGCCCAGGGGCATGGAATCCAGGCGCTGGCCCAGGCCGGTCAGCCGCTCCTGGTCGCGGCTCAACATGTGGTAATAGGCCAAAAGATGGTGGGCCACCAGGACAGGCTGGGCCCGCTGGAGGTGGGTGTAGCCCGGCATGGGCGCGTTCCGGACCGAGGCGGCTTTTTCCACCAGCGCTGACCGGAGGTTCCGTAGCCCGGCCCCCAGGCGGGCCGCGGTGTCCCTGAGATAGAGGCGGGTGTCCAGGGCCACCTGGTCGTTGCGGCTGCGGGCCGTATGGAGCTTTTCCCCGGTCGGCCCGATGAGCCTGGTCAGGGCCGCTTCCAGGTTCATGTGGACATCTTCCAGTTTGGGGTCCCACTGGAATTGCCCGGCCGCCACCAGCTTTTTTAGCTCTTTAAGCCCCCGGACCAGGAGCCGGCTCTCGGCTTTGGTCACCAGGCCCGTCTCGCCCAGCATCCGGGCATGGGCCTGGCTGCCCTCCAGGTCGTAGAGGGCCAGGCGTTGGTCGAACCCCACCGAGGCCGACAGCCTTTCCAGGCTTTCGTCCGTGGTCTCGGCGAAACGGCCGGCCCAGGGTTTGGCGGCGGCGCGCCCGGCCATCTGGTTTCAGCCCCGGAGGAGTTTGTTGATGCGCAGCCTCAGCCCGGAACAGCGGATGAAGCCGCCGGCGTCGCCCTGGTCATAGACCCCGTCGGTCTCGAAGGTGGCGTAGCCGTCATGATAGAGGGAGTGGGCGGACTTGCGGCCGGTGACGGCGCAGTGCCCTTTGTAGAGCTTGAGCCGGACAACGCCGTCCACCAGCTTTTGGGTCTGGTCCACCAGGGCCTGGAGAGCCTCGCGCTCCGGGGCGAACCAGTAGCCGTTATAGACCAGGGCCGCGTAGCGGGGCATGAGGCTGTCCTTGAGGTTGATCACTTCGCGGTCCAGGGTCAGGCTCTCTAGGTTGCGGCGGGCCAGGGCCAGAAGGGTGCCGCCCGGCGTTTCATAGACGCCCCGGCTCTTCATGCCCACGTAGCGGCTCTCCACCAGGTCCAGGCGGCCGATGCCGTTGGCCCCGGCCAGTTGGTTGAGGCGGGCCAGGAGGGCGGCCGGGCCCAGGCGCTGGCCGTCCACGGCCACCGGGTCGCCCCGCTCGAATTCTATTTCCACCAGGGTCGGCCGGTCCGGGGCCTTTTCCGGGGCCACGGAGAGGATGAACATATCTTCGTCCGGCTCCCGCCAGGGGTCTTCCAACAGGCCCCCCTCATAACTTATGTGCAGAAGGTTCCGGTCCGAGGAATAGGGCTTGGCCTGGGTCACCGGCACCGGGATGCCGTGCTTTTCAGCGTACGCCATAAGTTCGCTACGGGAGGTGAGGTCCCATTCCCGCCAGGGGGCCACGGTCATAAGGTCGGGGGCCAGGGCCATGGTGGTCAATTCAAAGCGCACCTGGTCGTTGCCCTTGCCGGTGGCCCCGTGGGCCACGGCGTCGGCCCCCTCCAGGCGGGCTGTTTCCACCATCTTTTTGGCGATGACCGGGCGGGCCAGGGAGGTGCCCAGGAGATACTGCCCCTCATAGACGGCGTTGGCCCGGAAGGCCGGGAAGACGAAGTCGCGCACGAACTCCTCTTTGAGGTCCGCCACGCGGAGCTTGGAAGCGCCGGTGTTGATGGCCTTGGCCTCCAGGCCGTCCAGTTCCTCGGCCTGGCCCACGTCGGCGGTGAAGGCGATGACTTCCTCGGCTCCGTAGTCGGCCTTGAGCCATTTCAAAATTATGGAAGTGTCCAGGCCGCCGGAGTAGGCCAGGACTATTTTTTTGGCTTTTTTTTGGACCATGAAACACCTCAATTTTCACCGGGCGGCCGGATTCATCAATTTATCAGCCGTCGGGCGCAAATTCAAGAAGTTTTTGGCCGGGGCCGCCGGGCCAGGGCCAGGGCGGCTTTTAAAATACCGGCGGCGTCGAGGCCGAGTCCGGCCCGCTGGGCCTTCTGGGTGGCCTGGGGCACCGGTTCGTCCGTTAGGCCGAGCCCCTGGAGCAGGGCCGGGGTCCCCGTCCGGGCCAGATGCTCGGCCACCGCGCCGAAAAGCCCGCCGGCCAGGACATTATCCTCCACTGTCAGGAGGCGTCCGGTTTTTTCAGCGGCCGCCAGAACCAGCTCCTCGTCCAGGGGCTTGAGAAAACGGAGATTGACGACCCCGGCTGAAAGGCCTTCGGCGGCCAGGGCTTCAGACGCGGCCAGCGCTTCATACACGGCCGGGCCCAGGGCCAGGATGGTCAGGTCCCCGCCCGCCCGCAGGGTCAGGCCCCGGCCGGGCTCGGGCGGGGGGGGGGCGTTTTTCGGGGCCGCCGGGGCCTGACCCCTGGGATAGCGCAGGGCCGAAGGACCCGGAAGGCTCAGGGCCAGCTTGAGCATGGCCGCCAGTTCCCAGGCGTCGGCCGGGACCATGACCGTGAAGTTGGGCAGGAGCCGGAGATAGGAGAGGTCCAGGCCGCCGTGATGGGTGGGGCCGTCCTCGCCCACCAGCCCGGCCCGGTCCACGGCCAGCGTCACCGGGAGGCCCGGCAGGGCCACGTCGTGATAAAGCTGGTCGAAAGCCCGTTGGAGGAAGGAGGAATAGATGGCCGCCACGGGCCGGAAACCCCCGGCGGCCAGGCCGGCGGCCAGGGTGACGGCGTGTTGTTCGGCGATGCCCACGTCAAAGGCGCGGCCGGGGAATTTTTCAAAGAAGGGGGCCAGCCCCGTGCCTTCGCTCATGGCCGCGGTTATGGCCAGGATACGGGCGTCGCTTTCGGCTTCGGCCAACAGGCCCCGGCCCAGGAGTTCGGAAAAACCCGGGGCCCCGGCCGGGGCCGCGCCGGCGGGTTCCACCACGTCCGGTATTTCCCTGAGCCGGCCCACCCCGTGGTAGCCGCAGGGGTCGGCTTCGGCCGGGGCGTAGCCCTTGCCCTTGGTGGTGACCACATGCATCAGGACCGGCCGGTCCAGGTTGGCGGCCCCGCTCAGGGCCTCGATGAGGGTGTCCAGGTCGTGCCCGTCGAAGGGACCCAGGTAGCGCAGGCCCAGGGTTTCAAAAAGGCTGCTGGGGGGGGTCAGGAAGCTCTTCAGGACCTCCTCCAGGCGGCGCAGGAGATCCAGGAGCCACCGGCCCCCTCGGGGCAGGCTGGTCAGGCCGCCCTTGATTTTCCGCCGCAGCCGGACATAGCCGCTCCGGGTGACCAGGAGCGAGAGGTATTCCGAAAGCCCCCCCACGTTGGGGCTGATGGACATGTTGTTGTCGTTCAATATTATGAGCAGTTTCTTTTTCAGGGCTCCGGCGTGGTTCAGGGCTTCCAGGGCCAGGCCGCCGGTCAGGGCCCCGTCGCCCACCACCGCGGCCACAGTCTGGCTCCCGCCGGCCAGATCCCGGGCTGCGGCCAGGCCCAGGGCGGCCGACAGCGAGGTAGAGGAATGGCCGGTGTCGAAGCTGTCGTAAGGGCTTTCCTGGCGCCGAGGAAAGCCGGACAGGCCGCCTTCCAGGCGCAGGCTGTCGAAGCGGTCCCGGCGGTCGGTGAGCAGTTTGTGGGCGTAGGCCTGGTGCCCCACGTCAAAGACTATCTGGTCCTCCGGGGCGTTTAGGACATAGTGGAGGGCGATGATGAGTTCCACGGCCCCCAGGGAGGAGGCCAGGTGCCCGCCGTTCTGGGTCACCACCCGGATGATTTCCTGGCGCAACTCTTCGGCCAACAGCGGCAGATCCCGCCGGGGTATCCTTTTCAGATCGGCGGGCCCGTTTATGGTCTTAAGGAGGGCCTGGGGCGGTTTGCTCATGGCAGGCGTCAGCCCTGACGCCCGTCCAGGGCGGTGATGAGACCGGCCAGGCTAATCCCCCGGTCCTGGAAGGAGCGGGCCGCGTTGATGATCTTCCGGTTCAGGGTCTTCATCTCTTTCTCGGCCGCGGCCGGGCCCAGGAGGGCGGGCAGGGTGGCCTTGCCCCGGGCGGCGTCGCTGCCCACGGCCTTGCCGGTGAGGGCCGGGTCGCCGGAAAGGTTCAGGAGATCGTCCCGTATCTGAAAGGCCAGCCCCAGATCCAGGCCCAGGCGCCACAGGCGGTCCAGGTCGGTTCGGCCGCCCCCGGCCAGGGCGGCCCCTCCGGCCAGGGCGGCGGCCATGAGGGCCCCGGTTTTGAGCCTTTCCATGGCCCGGACTTCCCCGGTCGTGGCCGGCCCGGCCCGTTTCTCCAGGGCCAGGTCAAGAAGCTGGCCCCCGACCATGCCCCCAGCCCCGGCCCCCCGGGCCAGCCAGGCCGCGGCCTGGCCCGCCCGCCCGGCGTCCGGTCCGGCCAAGGTGGCGAAGGCCAGGGTCAGGAGGGCGTCGCCGGCCAAAATGGCCGTACCCTCACCGAAGGCCTTGTGGCAGGTCGGCCGCCCCCGGCGCAGGTCGTCGTCGTCCATGGCCGGCAGGTCGTCGTGGATGAGGGAATAGGCGTGGATCATCTCCACGGCCAGGGCCAGGGGCAGGGCGGCCAGGGCCCGGCCGCCCACGGCTTCGGCCGCGGCCAGGGCCAGGAGGGGCCGGAGGCGCTTGCCGCCCCCCAGAAGGGAGTAGCGCATGGCGTCACCCAGGGATCCGAGGCTCTTCCGGTCCAGGTTTAATCGCTTGAGAGCCCGGTCCAGGCCGTTGTCGATGATCTTTTTATGTTTAAGGCGCCAAACTTCAAAGTCGGAGCGCGAGGCCCGTGCCGGGGAGCCGTCGGCCGAAGTCAAAAAATTTTTATGTTTGAGGCGCCAAGCTTCAGAGTCGGAGCGCGAGGCCCGCGCCGGGGAGACGTCAGCCGAATTAAAAATTTTAAAATTCGTCATCCCAGGTCTCCGGGTCCGGCGGCGGTTCCAAAGGTTCGGCCAGGGGCCGTCCGGCCAGGTCCCGGGTGAGCTTTTCCACTCGTCCGGCGGCTTCGTCCAGCTTCTTTTTAAGGGCCGCGCTCAGTTTCAGACCTTCTTCAAAGTCGGACAGAGCCTGATCCAGCCCCAGGCGGCGATCTTCAAGCCGGCCGACCAGTTCCTCCAGCCGGGACAGACCATCTTCAAAGGACGGTTCCTTTTTTTTCATTCTACCTCCTCCACCTTGGAAATGAAGCCGCCTTCGGCCAGCCGCACCTGGACCGTTTCCCCCGGCGCCAGGGTCCGGCCGGACGTCACCGGCGCGGCCTGTCCCGGGCGCGTCACCAGGGCATAGCCCCGCTTCAGGACGGCCTGGGGGGAGAGGTCGCCCAAACGGGCGGACAGTAAAGCCAGCCGGGCCCGGC